>Ga0316202_10001185_pt1 | contig 21519 bp, 42 predicted proteins | sample 3monrhotite_MG_FD_204934 | JGI IMG/M metagenome (GOLD analysis project Ga0316202, IMG submission 204934) | Microbial mat bacterial communities from mineral coupon in-situ incubated in ocean water Damariscotta River, Maine, United States -... | ecosystem: Environmental > Aquatic > Marine >... | reverse complement strand
TTCATCTTTGTTTTGGCGCTTCATTGTCTCCTAGTCCTCAAAAATAGCATTAATGTCATGAGTGAATGCCTCGGCTAATTCACCATAGTTTATGGTAGTAAATTCTTCGCCTGCCATATCTTGGATAAAGCCATATTCGGCATGTTCGCGAAATTGCCGCTGAAAATAAACCCAATCAATAATTTTGTTCCGCACTTCGCGCTCCGCGACTGCAGAGACGTTATTGTGTTGCTGCTCACCGATAAAGTCCTCTTCATTCATCCAAAGAGAGACAAGCCAAGTCGCGCGATTAGTCCAGCCGTTATAAGTTGTGTCGGTCATGTTTTCGGTTCCTTGTGTGTGTTTCTATGTTTTTACTGGGTGCGCGTCGGTTTTGTGTGTCAATCGGTCTAGTGCATTTTATTGCATATTTCTTGAGTCGCGGCGGCGTCACGCATGTTAGGACATGTTCGCCCATTGTGTAAACGTGATCGCCGTTGACCTGTTCTGTCAGTTCCGCGCGCTCCTTCTGCTGAATTAGTATCAGGTTACTAGCAGCACGATATAGATGACGCCACCAATGGCGAGAGCCTTAAAGAGGTCCCATAGGCGATCGATTAGCTTGCGCATTGGTTATCCCTTCATGACAAGCCGCATGATGCGGCGCTTAGTGCTAGCGGTTAGATGATCTGGAAAATGAAGCGAGCGTCTCTCATACGCGCCTGTTTCGTATTGCATCCCGTTATAGACTGTTATCCATCGCGCAGCGCTAGAGTCGCTACAATTAGGCTCAATCGCTTCGATGCATCCTGTCTGGCATGTTTCGACGTCGAACAATTCGCGGATAGCATCGCGCAAGCCTAATTCGACACCAGCGTATCCGCGCCGCTCCGCGTCGCCATGTTCCGCGCTCTCCGGCGTGATAATCTCATATGTAACGTCAAACATTATGAACGCTCCGAAGTGAGGAAAGAGGAAAACTCGACCCATTGGCGGCCAAGCCGGGAAGCGTTCCGATCCCAAAACTCGCGACTAGTGCGCGCCCGGCTGGCCTTCTTTTCAGCGTGGACAATGTGCGTATGATAATTGTTTTCGAGCCAGTCAAACACGGCAGGGCGACTCGGGTGCACAATGCGATCAAAGGCGTCTTGTGAGGTGCCCACGTGGGCAATGTCGGCCAGAACGGCCTCAGGCGCCATGTATTGGGGAATGTCAGCATCACGAAGCGCACTGCGCACCGCTGGCATATGCTTCCCGGACGTGGTGACAGAGTAAACATCGGACGTCACAAGCGCGACGCTCTGGCCAGCCGGGTTAGTGATAATCGCGGCAATCGGAGTGCTATACGAGCGGATAACGTGCCCGCTATAATTCAAATTGCCGTTTGATGATTTGCCCTCGCCTTGAGTTTTGGCCCATTTAATTGCGGCTTGTTCGTTAGTCATACCCATTTTAAATCTCCATTTTTAAGGGTTGTGTGTGTACGTTATGCGGTATGTTTTAGCGTGTCAACCGCTAATACGCACAAGTTGGCGCTCGTTCTCTTCGATATGTTCGCGCTCAGTCTCGCTGATAGGATAAGGTGAGTGATCGACCTGAAACTGAACGCGGCGTTCAATCTCCTCATGATACCAGTCCTCTGCTTCGTGCCATGTGTCAAACTCGAAGCGCTCCGGGTTAGTGTCTAAATAGTCGGCGTATTGTGTTACAATGTAAGTCATTTCTAGTTATCCTCAACAGCTTCGATGATAATTGCGCCGTTTCTCGCGGCGTTATGGCCTGTACAAAGCATCATAGCAGAACCACGGCTCAGCGACTGGCCAATCCATTCGCCACAAAATCGCGCAACGTTTCTTTTTGTTTCGTATCCACAATACTCGCTTGTGATCGTGTAGCGCTTGTCTTTCGTCCCGTCTTTGTGTGTTACAGGGTAGATTGCGTTGCTCATTGTTTCGCTCTCGTTTTGTGTGTTTCAATAATTATGTTTTAGACTAGCGTTTTGCGTACGTCAATCGCTTTCTTTGCGCTTTGTGCAGTTTATGCAGTTGCGAGGGTAAAAGAGGCGATTTGTTCCATGTTTGTTCCGAAAACACGTCAAACGTTTAATGATTTCAATGAGTTAGTTGCATTGCGTGTTTTGGAAAACATGGAATAAAACACGTCAAACGTGTAACGATTTCAAAGACTTAAGCCCAAAAATGCGTTTGACGTGCACAGAATGCCTATATCCGGGCGAAAATATGTAAAGAAAACCTTACATAGAAAATCCAATTCTTGAAGCAAAACACGTTAAAGCATTTTTACTATCTAAGCTCTTGTTTTTATTAATAGTTTGACGTGTTTTTTTCCATGTCCTATCCGTGTCAGGGTTCCATGTTTTTGACGTGCACAAGTTTGGACGCTAATTGCGACTGATTCTCAAGACTTGCGCTAGTGCAAACGCTAATGCCGCGCTAATGGTGGAATAAGCGCTAATGAAGCGGGAGGGCTAGTTTGCGTAGAAATTGCAGTTGGCGTGCATTTAGCGATTGACTGCAAATTCCAGTGCTATATTGTGTACGTATTGCACAGGGAGATACGCGAATGAAAACGCATTACCACTACAGCGCAGCGCAGCAAGTTTACGTTCGGTACTACTACGATCGCTCTATTCGATCTTGGACATGGTACATTGTAACCGCTCCGAATGATGAAGCGTTCCAGACCGGCGAGGCAAACTACGATCACGAAAAGCCTAGCAAGGCTTCCCTTGAGATCTGCGCAGAACTGAGTGCAGAATAAACGCTTGACCTGTGCGGCCCATGCTCTAGAGTGTGGGTACGCACAACGGAGGAAAATCATGTTTACGAAAAATCATCGCCGGATTCGCAATCGCCAGAGACGCCGCCAGCCAATCAATTGGAGCCATGTGGCCGCATATACCGTTATCGGCCTATTTGCCGCCTCTGTCGCCTTGTGTGGCCTTGGCGCGATCTATTACGGAGGATAAGATAATGAAACGTTTTCACGTATTTGTTGGATGTCATGACAGAGGCGAGCGACCAGCCGAACCGCTGGCCGATTATCGGGGCAGTTTCGTAACGCATGATGAAGCGCTAGCAGCGCCAGAGGAGTCCGCTAGGCAGTACGGATCTAGTTCGCGCTGGTGCAATTGCGCCATATTGGAAACACAACCTGACGGATCGCTAGGGGAGGTTTACTCATGATCACCATTGAACTAGGCGGCCAACCCGTCACAGTGCCCAACGTGGACACGTCACAACGCCACTACGCGACCCGCACAAGCGCCGAACTAATGGCGCTAGGACTAGGCTCGCGGGGTTTACTGGACAAGGCCACAGGCGCACGCGCAAGGGCCATGCAGGTGCAGCTATACGTAGTAGAGCGCGAACTAATGAGGCGCGGCGTAGTGTCTACCTATAGCGAAAAAGCGCAAGAGGTAAGCGAGGTCGCAGCGGCGGCGCTACTGGGGGAGTGGACATGAGCCCTATGTTCTTCATCGTATCGTTCGTAGTTTCAACGCTAGCGCTTATGGGGCTTATCACGCTTATTTCGGAAACAACGGCTGAAGATAGCAGGGGCCGTGCTGACATGGGCGCGCAAGACGTGATAGTTATTACTGGTATCGCGTTGCTGGCGATAGGCGTAGCAGCGGCGATATTGCTCTAATGTGGTATGCTATCTCATACGAGTGCAAGCATACGCGTGAGATTTTCCGCTTGCATGTATGGGCGGAGTGCGACAAGGTACTGACAACGCAAACAGAGGAGGTTACGACATGAAACTAGATGGACAAGAGGTCGCATGCGAAGGCGGCACACTGGAGCTAGAAACGAGCGACATGGACGTGGTGCAGCGCGTATCGGCGGTCATGAACGAGGGTAATTTCGTGCTGCTAGATGCTACCGAATACTATCCCGGGAGCGTTGACGTGCGAAGCCACGTAAGACACCCTAGGCGACCCGTCGCAACTATCAAACTGAGGGCTTGACTATGCCGCAGCGAGGTGATACCCGTATTAGTGACGCAATTCACGAATATCATGAGGAGGAAAAGAACATGCGACAAAATGAACGATACATTGCACTGGCCACGGGCCTGATCTTTGCAGGCTTTGTCCTGCTAGGCGTAGCATGGGTGGTAATCCAATGAGCGCCCTATATACTCTCTATAGCAACGCCCTAGCCGGTTTCTACCAGTCCGATTTCTACGTGGTCGCCAAGAACGATAGCGAGGCGCGGGCCAAGATCCGCAAGGCATTCTCGGACTACCTACTGGACCCAGAAAACGCTTACCGCTTCGACACGGTGGCGTTTGGTGACATGACAACCGAGGAGGAGGCGCAGGAAAACTATGACAGCAAGATGCGAGAACTAGAACGGGAACTCCCCCGCCTTAAGTTGGTTGAAATCGGCACCCTAATCGAGTACTCGATATGATCGGGGCCGTCCTATGTGGTGTACTGACAGCAGTCGTGTCGATGTGGCTAGCTTCGAAACTGGTCCCACCTTACCCACGGCCTGACACCTCGCTGGAAATGACAGAGGAGGAGAGGGAACGCTATGACCGACGTGTGGCAAAATTGCCACTTGACGATGGGGATGGACGCCCCTAACGTGGGCAACAGCAACGAAGGAGGAATAAATGACCGATAAACTACTGTCCGAAGCCGAAAACGCGTATGTCGCTTTTTCAGACTATCGCTATGCTCTCAACGATCCTCAGTGGGAACATCCCGGCCTCGCCTTTGCGAAGCTTGAGGACGTAATGCGCAATCTGGGCAATGCTATTGATGATGCGACCGCTGACGCCATGCTGAATAAGCAGGATGTGCCGGACAATACTCCGGTTTATCTGTCAAAAGCCGGATTTGTGTCCGAGATGAAGGAGCAAAGCAAATGACCATTGAAGAACTGAAACAGGCTTACGAGCCGGAAGGTGTATATGCTGGGATGACACAAGCGGAGGCTTTGCGCTACCTCGCGAAAAGATACCTGCGGAAAGCGGAGTGCATTGCTCTGTGCAACGGGGCGGCGGACTATATCGAAGCCCTCACCGCCGACACCACTGGCTGGAGAGACATCAGCACGGCTCCGTATGACGAGATTGTTCTATTCTACACCCATGACGGAAACATTGTGCAAGACTTCATGTACGATTGCGGCCCAAACCAGATGGGCGTGGCTTACACACACTGGCAACCCCTTCTCCCACCACCCGGAGAGGAGCCGCTAGACCGCTTGCAGAGGCTTGGTCAGGAATGTGACGCCGCTGACCGCACTATCGAAAGCCTGAAAGGTTCTCTTGAGGTAATGCGTCAAGGCGTAGCGCGCAGAGACGAGGATATTGAAGAACTAATTGAGCAGCGTGACGCCCTCCAAGCCCGGTGCGACAAGCTGGAAGCTGCTGCGCGGGAGGCGTGCGAACAGTTGAAGTCCCTTGCTTACGCTAGCCACAAAGCGACAGGGCGACCTTTAAGCAAAAGGCCACGGACAAAACTATTGCAGCGACCTGAAAAGGTCCGCGACAATCTTCTTGCGGTTCGCAAAGTTCTGCGCTCTGTAGTGGATGGAGGTGAATGATGAGTGATGTTTCCCACTTCTCTCACCTACTGCCAGAGGATGATATTGTATGTGAAAATGTACGGAAGATCTATGAGATGATAAGGTCTGAAGTGCAATCCGACTATGCGGGTAAGTTCGACGCAACCGCAGCTAACAAGGAATGGGCTGTCGCGGCTCGGATGTTCATGACTGGGAGGCGGCACGTCATCCAAGAGCTGATGGATAAGGCGCTAGGCAGTGAAGCCGATAACTACAAATCATATGATGGCTATGTTGCAGAATGGCTCAAGTCTCAGATGGAGGGAGAGTGAATGACCTGCGCCAAGCGGAAGGTAACAGCAGAGCTGACCCTTGCGGACGGCTCTGTCTACCACGGCGAAAACTGGTGTGCCAAGCCCCAAGAGACTTGCCCACGGGAGGAGGCGGGCTATTCCAGTGGGCAAGGCTACCACCTCTGCAAGTCAGTCTGCGAGCAGCCCGCACACGCTGAGATCGACGCAATCCAGAAGGCACAGGCTGACGGAAAGTGTGTCGAAAATGCCACGATGCGGGTTTTTAACATTCATTGGATATGTGGCCCTTGCACCGACGCCACAAAGGCGCTAGGGATACACGCATACTTAGACGCGAAGGAGTGAAGATATGAGCATAAAAAAGAAATACTGGGAGTGGTACAGCCCGTGCGCCATCGGCCTGCCGGAGCTGGTCGTGTCAGAACTGGGCGGCGTCTACGACCTGTATTTGGGTGACGTAAAGCTGAGCAGCTTCGATTGGTTCGATGAAGCTTGGTCCGTCGCAAATAAAATCTGCGTCTTGTGTGAAGATGTGCGGGCCAGACAGGGACGTGAAACTGCTGAAGATAGTAAGGTGTCCACGGACATCCTGAAGATCGAGGTGCCGTCCAAGACAGACACAATCAAGGATCTTTGGGCTACGGTCGAGGGGTTGAGCAATTCGGTTCCCGACACACCGCTGAATGTCCAACCTTCGGAGGGCATCGGAGACGTGAACGGCACCACCAAGGGCAGCGGGGCGCGCTACAATGGTGATAAGCCGCAGTTCGACCTGATCCCGGTTCGGACGTTCGTCCACATGCACCACCATCGTTTCGACGACCTTGGTCACGACGGATGCAACCTGTATTGCTCACTCCTCCAGCTTGCCGACTTCCAAGAGGGTGATGACGAAGCCGTAGGACCAGCCATGCAACACGGAGCCTCGTGGGCACACGATGCCGTCCGGGTTCTGGAGTTTGGGGCGCAGAAGTACGCCGAGTGGAATTGGGCGAAAGGTATGAGCTGGCAATCCATTATTGGTTGCGCCCTCCGCCACGCCAAGGCTGTGCTTGATGGTGAAGTTCTGGATGCGGAGAGCGGTCAGTCCCACCTCGGCCACTACCTCTGCAATCTGGTGTTCCTCGATCACTATGTGCGCGTCTACAAGGAAGGTGACGACCGCCCACCTGCGGAGTTCATGGCATAACAGCAGTTAGCTGTTGACAACGGAGGGGCTGGCGATATGCTGGCCCTTCATTCGTTGAAAGGAGGGAATAAGTGCGACACAAATACAAGAACAACGTAAACGATATGCTCGCCCTGAAGGAGAAAGGGCTTTCTCAGAGCCAAATTGCCGAGGAACTGGGAGTTTCTCTTGGGGTGGTGGCTGGATGCTTAGCTCGTCGCCGCAAGGCGTTAAATGATCGTGACGAGGCCGCTCTGCGGGAGACCGACAACATACAAGAACCTTGGACCCCGACGTGGCCCAAGGACAACAAAGTGGAGGAGGTTATAGCGCGATGAATAGCATGATCGAGAAGCTGATCGAACGGGCACGCAAGTACCCCGCCGACGAGCACAAGCAACAAGTGGCCCTCTTTGCGTGGGCATCGACACGTCCCGAGCTGCGCTGGATGCACGCCATCCCGAACGGCGAAATTCGCCATATTCAGGCTGCTAAGCGTCTGAAACAGGAGGGCGTCAAGGCTGGTGTCAGTGATGTGTTTTTGCCGCTTGCCCGTCACGGGTATTACGGCCTATACGTCGAAATGAAAGGTGTTAACGGTCGTCCGTCCAAGTTGCAGAAGGAATTTCTGGTACACTGCGACGCCGAAGGCTACGAAACCGTCGTATGCAGCAGCTTCGACGAGGCTCGCGACAGAATTGAACAATATTTGGAGGTAGAAGATGGATAAGTACCAACAACGCATTTTAGAGGCAGCCGAGCGGTTTGTGTCGTGCCGGAAAGGCATCTCACACCCGGACTGGCACCACGCTTTAGGCGAACTAACGGAAGCTGTTCGTGAACGGAACATCGCGGAAGCCCGCAAGGCTGGCATGTAATGGACCCGACGAAGCGAAGAAAAGATTACAGCAAAGAAATCGTAGAATTAGCGCTTGATGCTGCTGAGAAAGAGACCGAAGTGTCCCGTGACGCTTTTGTTACTTCCCGCAGATGGCCGCACATCGCGGCAGCTCGCCATTGTTTCTTTTGGTACGCCCTTAGCATGATGAACAACTACAGGGAACGGTACAAGCTCACCGTAATGGAGTTGTCTCCTGCTATGATTGCGGATCGAGCAGGATACGAGCGGACTACGTTGTTGCACGGAGCTGCCCGCTGGGCGGAAGAAATGGGACTACCCAATCCGACCCAATACCGTCTGAAAGCAAAACGAGACGCCAACGACCGCTGGCAAGCAAAACAAGGAACAGCCAATGTCTGACAAGCACGCGACATACAGCTTTCGTCTCGCCCCGGTAGATCCCGGACGTCGGCTGTCCACGTCAGCTTCGCCCGAGTTCATGTACTTGTTTTCACAGCAGCTCGACGCCATGCCTGCATATCAGGACCAGATCGAAGCTGTGGTCTCTATGGTACAAGTTGCCCACAACTGGCTCGCCGTCGCCCTGCCGGAAGCCGACCCGGTGGACGTCATGCGTCGTTGCGCAGGCCAAGCCGTCGTGAGTACAGCCGAGCAAATAGCCGAAACGAGCAAGGCAATTGAAGAAAGCGGAGGAAGGGTTATTCGCTTCCCTGCAAAAGAAACTGCACATTAGCAGTTGACACCGAAAACGGGGCGTGTATTGTTCGCCTCACAGCCAAATTGACACATGAAGGAGAAACAAATGTCTTTTGAAATCCAGAGCAACATCGAAGTACCGGCACGCACATCGACCAAGCCGGAGAAATATCCGTTCACGCAGCTTCAGAACGGACAATCATTCTTTGTCCCGAACCGCGTCTTTGAAGACGGCACGACCAAGGCAGGCATCTCCCCGTCCACAATCGGCGGTGCCACGAAGCGTGCTGCGGCGGCTGGTTACGGTCACATCCAGTTCGTGTACCGCAACGTCACTGAGGAAGGTGTCGGCGGTACCCGCGTCTGGCGTCAGGACGCCGTGACGGATGCCCCGGAAGGCGATATGTTCGACGACGACGCTTCAGGCGAGTAATCCTCGAAAGAGGCCCGACAGGGAGAGGGCGTGGGTTTATCCTGCGCCCTTTTTCGTACCAACACACACAGGAGGAATATATGACATTTCACAAATACACCGTGCAACTACAAGACAAGCTAACGCGTATGGGTTATCGCGTGGGCAGCATTGACGGCGTAGCCGGACCCAAGACAGAGAAAGCACTGCGCGCTTTTCTGGTGGTTAACGGAAATAAGTTTCGAACCTTTGCTGGTCCTGTGCTTACCGTGGCAGGGCACGCCCGAGCAGCTTACCGCAAGCACGTGGAAAAGGCAGTTATTCGCCCGGAGTCGCCGTGGTTTGCTCACGCTGTGAACCAGCTTGGTGTTTCCGAGTACGCGGGCGACGAGCATAACCCTACGATACTAGGGTGGTTTGAAAAGATCGCGTCACCGTGGTTTGTGACCGACGAAACCCCGTGGTGTGCTGCCTTCGTGGGTGCCATGCTCGAAGACGCTGGGATCGATAGCACCAAAAGTGCCCGCGCCCGCTCCTACGAGAACTGGGGCGACGAGTGTGGCGAACTGCCGGGCTCCGTCGCAGTCCTGAGCCGAGGCAATAACCCGAAACAGGGGCACGTCGGTTTCGTGGTTGCTGTTGACGAAGCTGATGGTATGGTCTGTCTTCTCGGCGGAAATCAAGGAGATGCCGTCAGTATGGACTGGTTTCCTCTGCGCCGGGTTGTGACTTGCCGGTGGCCCACGGGTTGCGCTCGACCGGAGAATGCTGTATCTATGTCAGCAACTGGGGACGAACCCACAACCGACTAAGGTGCAGCCATGAGCTTCATGTCCATCATCCAACAGTTCGCCGGACCTGTGATTGAATATTTCGATCACAGGAACGAGCGGGTTCACCGCCAACGCGCGCAAGAGAACGAACTTGAAGATGCCCGCCACCAGCGGCGCATGACCAACATCTCTGAGGAGCGTTCTGCGGAAGTGGATTGGAATATCAACGCTCAAAACAATTCTGGGTGGAAGGATGAATGGTTCACCATCATCCTGTCCATTCCGATGGTAATGTGCTTCGTTCCCGGCTTGGCGGACTACGTCCAAGCTGGGTTCGCTGCGCTGGAGACGACCCCGATGTGGTATCAGTCCGCTGTGGGTATCGCCATCTCATCCTCGTTCGGCTACCAACTGTACGCCCGACATATGATGAACCGGAACCGCGATGGTTCCCGTGAACAGAACACCAGCCCCTCGGACGCGACCTAATGAGCCTTGACAGTACCATGTCTCTTATCACCCTGCTGCTCGTAGGCTCCGGGGCGCTGGTTTCCGTTGTTGTGTGGATCAACATGCGACTGTCTGCCGTTACGTCGTCCATTCGAGACCAAGAGGTCAACTGTGTGGAACGTGACGCCGACACGCGGGAGTTGGTGCATAAGGAGTTTCAGTCTAAAATCGACGCTGAAAGGCAGTTCGCTGCGTTCGAGAAACGCATGGACAGAAAAGACAACGAACTATACACGAGGTTCGATAAACTTGAGCAAAAGATCGAGAAGGCGCTGATCCAGTAATGTCCCTTCCCAATCCCGGCGACTATATGCGCCTTGATATCTACGACAAGATCGCGTACCTTCGTATGAAGGACGACGACCTGTCTATGTCGCAGGCCGCAGCCATTGCCACCGGCATCCCGGATGGTCCGGTTCCGGGAGGCGTTGCAGCGACCCTCGCACGGCACGCCCCTCACCTGTACGACGAAGCCAAGTCTCGTGTGATCGAGGAATACGGTGAAGCCCACTTCATGCCCACGGCGATGGAAGTGGGGATGCTTCTGATGAAGATCGCTCAGGGCAAGGGCGAGACGAAGGACCGTATCGCCGCACTCAAAGAATACAGCGCGCTGATGGGTTTCCACAAGGAAGTAGAAGCCGATCAGGGGATGGTTGTGAACAACGTTATGCGCGTCATCGAAACTGGTGACGGCACATTCGAAGATTTCGAAAAAGCTGTAGCCGCACAGCAGCAGAAGGTACAGGACGATGCTAAGAGGGCCGAAGCACAAGACCGAAACTAACGTCGTCTACGAACCGGCACCCGGCACAGCGCAACAGTTCGCGCTTAATTGTCCAGTTGACGATTTGCTAATTTGTGGTTCGCGAGGTGGCGGCAAGTCTGCCGTCCAGTTGATGAACTTTCGCCGACTTGTGGGTCAGGGCTACGGGGCGTTTCTTAGTGGCGTAATCTTCGACCGAGAGTTCAAGCATCTCGGGGACATAGTCAAGCAATCCAAAAAGTTCTTCTACAAGTTCAATGACGGGGCGAAGTTCTACGCCTCGGCTTCCGAGTACAAGTGGAAGTGGCCTACCGGCGAGGAGCTGCTTTTTCGGCACGCCAAAAACGAGGAAGACTATGACAGCTTCCACGGTCACGAGTATCCGTGGCTCGGTTTCAACGAGCTGACAAAGTGGCCTACGGCTGCCTTTTTTGACAAAATTAAATCTACAAACCGATCCTCGTTTAATCCCGAGACAGACACTCCGCGATGCAAAAAGACGGGTAGATACCTGACGCCAGACGGACAACCGTTGCCTCCGATACCCTTGCGTGTCGTAAGCACCACGAACCCCTCTGGTGCCGGTCGAAACTGGGTGAAGACAAGGTATATTGATCCTGCACCCTATGGCACGGTACTGCGATCTACGGCGATGGTTTTTGATCCGAAACTGCAAGAGGATCGGGAGCTGTCCAAGACCAAAATAGCGATCTTTTCGTCCTACCGGGACAACCCTTATCTTGCGGCTGAATATATCGCGGAACTTGACGGCATAAAAGATGAAAACCTGCGCAAAGCGTGGCTGTTTGGTGACTGGAACGCGGTTGGTGGCGGCGCACTGGACGACCTGTGGGGATCGCACCTGTATCTTCCTCGGTTCGACATCCCGCCAACGTGGCGCGTGTTCCGGGGCTTCGACTGGGGTTCGTCACACCCCTTCGCTGTGGCGTGGTTCGCTGTATCCAATGGCGAGGAGGCGACCCTCCCGGACGGCAGCACGTTCTGCCCACCTGTGGGCACAATCATCCAGATCAACGAGTGGTACGGAACCGAGGAGATTGGTACGAACAAGGGCCTGAAAATGAGCGCCAAGAACGTCGCGCTCGGTATCGTGGCGCGCGAGGAGGCTATGCGAGACAACGGCCTCATCAGCGTACAGGTCGAGCCGGGTCCGGCAGACGGACAAATCTATCAGGTACGGGAAAAGGATGTGGACACCATTGCGAAGAAGATGGAGGCTCACGGCGTCTACTTCCGTCCTGCGGACAAATCCCCCGGCTCGCGCGTCAACGGCCTGCAAGTCCTCCGAGAGTATATGGAGGCGACTGCCGAGCAGGGTGATGATCCGGGGCTGTTTTTCATGGAACCCAACTGCCGGGCTACCATTGCGACCTTGCCAGTTCTCCCAAGAGATGATATTAAGCTGGATGACGTAGATACTGACGCGGAAGACCATATGTACGACGCGGTCCGATATTCTGTGATGTACGCGGCTGGCGGTGCTGCCCGTTCGATTGAAATTAAACACGCGACATAGGGAATGAAATGTCGAACTACACCTACATTCGCGATGAAGTCTCGACCGCTTTGTCTCGCTGGGAACTGGTGCAGGACTGCGTCACAGGCCAAGAGCGCATCAAGCACCTCAGGACGAAGTACCTGCCGCAACCCAATCCTCTGGATAAGTCCCCTGAGAACACGACCCGCTACGACCAGTACGTGGACCGCGCTGTGTTCTTCAACGTGACGAACCGGACCATGCGCGGCCTCAACGGCACGGTCTTCAAGACCGACCCGATTTTCCACATTCACGAGGACATGGAGGTCATCAAAGATGACGTAACCGGCGACGGTGTGCCGCTTGTTCAGCAAGCTAAAAAAGCTCTCAATTACGGCCTTATGTTCGGTCGTGGAGGCCTGCTCGTCGATTTCCCGTCCACGGACGACGACGGTGTCAGCAATACTCTGGCCGACAAGGAAGCCGGGTATCTACGACCCACGGTGGCCTTGTATGAGCCGAAGCAGATCATCAACTGGCGGACCAAGCGGATCGGAGCGAAGGCCGTCCTGAGCCTCGTGGTCCTCAAGGAAGACTACACCGTGGACGACGACGGCTTCGCCCCGGAGATCAAGAGCCAGTGGCGCGCACTGCGTCTGGACGAACGTAACGTATACGTGGTGGAAATCTACCGCGAAGGTCTCGGCATGGTCGAAATCTACGAGCCGAAGGGCGCAGACGGTCAGCCTTTCAACCACATCCCGTTCCACTTCTTCGGTGCCGAGAACAACGACCCGGAGATTGATGACGCCCCGCTGTACGACCTCGCCGAGATCAACATCGCCCACTACCGGAACTCCGCCGACTATGAGGAGAGCGTGTATGTCGTTGGACAACCAACCCCGTACATCTCCGGCCTAACGCAGAACTGGGTGGACAATGTACTGAAGGGTAAGATTCAACTGGGTGCTCGCGCTGCCGTTCCATTGCCGGAAGGTGGTCAGATGGCACTCGTACAGGCCGAACCTAACACGCTGTCTTTCGAGGCGATGGGTCATAAGGAAGACCAGATGATTGCCATCGGGGCGAAGATCATCGAACGCGCTGAAGCCCAACGGACGGCCACTGAGGTCGGCGCAGAGAAGGACAGCGAGAACTCGGTCCTCGGCACCGTCGCACAGAACGTTTCGGCAGCGTACACCAACGCCCTGCTGGACTGCACCATCTTCCTCGGCCTCCCGACTGAGGTGACGGAAGAACGGGCTGACGGAACCGCTGAACAGGTTGACGTGTCGTTCGAGCTGTCCACTGAGTTCGACCAGCGGAACCGCGACGGCGAAGCTCGCCGGATGCTGGTGGAAGAGTGGCTGCACGGCGCTATCGCCTTCACCGAGATGCGTGAAGGTCTCCGCGAAGCTGGCGTTGCCCACCTGTCTGATGAGGACGCCAAGGAGGCTATCGACGCCGCCAAGGAGGAGGACCAGAAGCGGGCCATTGAACTCGCACAGGCCACCAAGCCTCTGGATGACGATGACGACGAGGAAACAGAAGAATAGGGTTGACATATATGCCACACTGTGGGCAATATGTCACAGAACCAGCCATTTGAGGGAGTAAATGATGTTGAAGCGACTGCTGGACACGCTGGATGGTGTCCCTGAAGCATTGCACGAGTTTTACGAGGAGAAGGACGGCAAGTTTCATCTTCTCGCTGAAACAGAAGACACGTCCGCTCTGAAGTCCGCCAAGGACCACGAGAAGGAAGCACGCCAAAAGGCGGAACAAGAACTGCGCGACTTACGGGCTGCTGAAGCCGACAAGATCGCCAAGGCCGAAGAAGCCGCCCGTGCGAAAGCACTCAAGGAGGCTCGCGAGAACTCAGACCTCGACGCTCTGGACAAGAGCTGGAAGGCCAAGTTTGACGCTATGGTCGCTGAGAAAACTGCCGAGAAAGCTACCCTCACGGAAGCGATCAACGGCGAAAAGATCAAGTCGGTAGCCAGTGAGCTGGCGTCTGACATTTCGATTGCCCCGGCACTCCTCCAGCCGCTCATCGAAGCGCGCCTGTCTGTGGAGCTGACCGAAGGCAAGTTCAATACACGCGTGCTTGATGCGGCAGGTCAGCCGTCCGCACTGAGCATGGACGATCTTCGCGCGGAGTTCGTCGGCAACGATGCCTTCAAGGGTGTCATGAAGGCTGGGAACGCGAGCGGTGGCGGTGCCACTAACTCGAACGGCGGCGGTGCCACCAACAAACCTTTTGCTGAAATGACTGCATCTGAGCGTGTAGCTCTGAAACAGTCAAATCCTGACCAGTTCCGCAAAATGAACGCGGAAACTCAGGGCCATCTCAACCGTATCTAAAAAGGAATGATACACAATGGCACTCGTCCAACTCTCTGACGTCATCGACGTCGAAGTCTTCAACAGCCTCCCGGCTGACGAAAGCACTCTGCTGAACTCGCTGATGGCTTCCGGCATCGTCTCTCGCGACCCGCTGTTCGACCAGCACGCCAATGCTCCGGGCCTCGTCGGTGCAATGAACATGTGGAACGACCTCGACAGTTCCTCCGAGCCGAATTTCTCGCAGGACACCGAGACCGAAGCCACGCCTGACAATGTCGGCCAGAAAGAACTCAACGTTCGCGCTGTTCACCTGAACAACGGCTGGAAGGCATCTGACCTCGCTCGCGAGCTTCAGACCAACGAAGATCCAATGTCCCTGATCCGCCGCCGCGTGGACAAGTATTGGGATACGCAGTTCCAGCGCCGCCTGATCGCCACTGTCGAAGGTGTCATCGCCGACAACGTCGCGAACGACAGCTCCGACATGGTTGTTGACCTGTCTGTCGCCACAGACACCAACGTAACCACGGCTGCGAACCTCTTCTCCCGTCAGGCGTTCACGAACGCCGTCTTCACGTTGGGCGACCACTTCGACGACATCCAAGCTGTCGCCGTCCACTCTGTCATCTATCAGAACATGGTGGACAACGACGACATCGACTTCATCCCGGACAGCACGGGCTCCATGCTGATCCCGACGTACCTCGGCAAGCGCGTCATCATCGACGACCAACTGGTTCGTGACGATGCTGACGATGTCACCGCCGACACGCTGAAAGAGTACATGACCATGTTCTTCGGCGCGGGTGCGTTCGCCTTCGGTGTGGGTTCCCCGCTGATCCCGACCGAGATCGAGCGCAACGCCGCTCAAGGCCAAGGTTCCGGTAACGAAGTCCTGTGGGATCGCAAGACTTGGCTGCTCCAGCCTGCTGGTTACTCCTTCACGGGTGCTGACCTCGTCGCTGGCCAACCGGCGCACGCCACCGCTGCAAAGCTGAAGGCTGCTGCCAACTGGGATCGCATCGTTTCCGACCGCAAGTCGGTTCCGTTCTCGGCTCTCATCACCAACGGCTAATCACTGTTGACCTCCAGTTGAAGGGGCGGGCTTGCAAAGGTCCGCCCCTTTTGCTATTGTGCCCACAACAACACCCCTCACGCCTCTCGACGATGCGCAGAACCGGGGGGTCACTCATTACCGCGAAGGAGACACTATGTCTGAGAAACCGAACGCTTGGGTGAAGCCCGCCGAAGGCGAAGCTAGGCCGAAGCCTGTGGAAAAGCCCGTCGAGGCTCCGAAGCCCGAACCGAAAGCTGAAGCTCCGAAGCCGAAGCCGAAAAAGGTCAAGGCGAAGAAGGATGAGCCCGAAGCCCCGAAGGCCCCGGAGGTCTCTGTTGCTGATGCTGCCCTTCGTGCTGATCGCGCGGGAGTGTACGCTCGTCAGGATATGCTGAAGCGGAAAGAGGACGAACTGCTCGCCAGCATCCGCTCCAAGCTGACCGACGAAGAGTACGCCTTCATCCTGAAACAATCGGCCCCTAAGCGCCGCAAACAGCTCGGCGACGGTGCGAAGAAGTTTCTGTCCTCCAAATTCACTGGGAAGTAATCAATGGCCATTCGCCGCCTCCGCAAGAGACGCAAGAGACTTACAGCCACGGCACCGAAGTTTGCCCGCTGGCGCTCTCGTGTGTATCGCGTGTGGGCGGCGACGGCCACCGCTGCCGTACTTCTTGTCACTGAAGCCGATTTTGATGTCCTGACCGAAGCTGGGGAGAATATCATTCTATGACCACCAAGCGTAAGGTATCCGAACTCAACGACGCGACCCTGCCCCTTGTGGGCAATGAACAGGTCATGCTCGTCCAATCGGGTGGGTCAGTGAAGGCTGATGTATCGGACCTCGTCCGCCCCGGAGAGATTGTGGGTTGGGGCGACTACAACGATACGACTGGTTCGATCAGCGTTCCGGCTGACACTTGGACGGATCTTCCAAACAACGGGCTCGGTTCGTTCACAAATCAGAACTTCCCGCCCGAAGGCGTCAACGAGTTGATTGACGTGAGTACGGGCTACATTGACCCTACCGAACTCAACCTCGGGGACGTGTTGTTGGTTCGAAACGATTACCTTGTCACTCCGCAGACGAACAACACGGCTATTCGTTTCAGGTTTTTCTTGGGCGCGGGTGCGGGTCAATACCCGCTTGAAAAGCGTGAACCGCGAATGGACGAAGGCGCGGGTGTTGCTTACCCGCACACGCTGGGTGCTGAGCTAATCTACATGGGTGACACGAACACGCGCGACAACCCTATTAAGTTGCAGGTCAAGGTGTCTTCTCCTTGTACTGTTTTAAATAACGGATCAGTTATCGTGAGGTTGAAGCACTGATGGCTATTACAGTTTTCCGAGACGACGACGCAAACGCTGTCGTCCTGAAGGTGGACGCGACTGGCGGTGGCGGACGGAAGTTCAATAATGAGCTGCGCGCTATCGGTAACGGCGATGGCACTTGCTCAATCCTCAACCCCGACCGTTCAAACGGAGATACGGACTTCCATGAGGTCACAGGCGTTCCTTTTGCTGACTTTGTGGACGAAAACGGGGACGCGCTGGGTGCCAGCGAAACCGAAGCGTGTAACGCGCTTAACGCCATTCTTCGCCAGACCGGCAGTATTGATGGGTCCGCCCCAATAATCACATCCGCTACCGCGATCACAGTCAGCGACGGTGACGCGGTGAACTACACGCTCACGGCAACCAACGGAGTGGGTTACGAGTGGGCAAACATCCCGGCTGGCCTGTCCATCCAGAACGGCAACGCACGCAAGCTGATCGGGACGATCACCGCTGGTGCTGGTGTCTATACCCCGACCATGACGGCCACCAACTACTACGGCCAAGACACCGAAACGCTGACGATCACGGTCACGTCGAGTTTCGCGAACACGAAATCGCTCGACTTTGAAAATCAAGATTATCTGGGCGCAAACGCGGCTTTACTTGACGCTGAGCTAGGTCGCGCGTCTAACGGCTCGGGCTCTGGTGACGCTTGGACAATCCACCTGTGGTTTAAGGGCGGGACTAATACCAACAACAGCCAGACCATCTTCTATTTTGGCGACAACGACGTCACTAACGCTGGCCATTTGTATCTGCGCTTTCTTGGGGGCAGCGACACGCTGCGTTTCCAGTATGGCTCGCAGAATAACTATCTGCGTTGGGAGGCGGCGAGCAATGCGCTACCGGCTGGCACGTGGAAGCACGCGATGATCTGCTATGACGGCGGCACCACGGGTAGCGCGAGCGGTTCGGTAAGCGACTATTACAGCCGCTTTACTGTGTTCATTGACGGGGTAGATGTAACCAGCGCCGGAACTTGGTCCCATAATAACTATGGTTATTCGGGTGGCATTGACGCCGATAACCTGCGCGTGGGTCGATACTCAGCCGGAAACTATATGCGTGACTGTCTGGTGGATGAGCTTGCCGTTTGGGGTTCTGACCAGTCCGCGAACATCGCCGCAATTTATAACAGCGGCACGCCACATGCCCTAAGCGCGCTAGGAACCGCGCCCGACCATTGGTGGCGCATGGGCGACGGTGACACCTACCCGAATATTCAAGACAACATTGGCACAGCCCATTTTGTCATGTATAACATGACCGCAGCCGACATCGTGAACGACGTACCCTAGGGTGAACCATGACTTTGATTATTGAGGACGGCAGCATCGTATCGGGGGCGGACAGTTACGTCACCCTCGCCGTGCTGCGCGCGTATGCCCTGAAGCGTGGCGTGACCCTATCAGCCGTTGACGCTGACCTTGAAGTCCTCGCGATCAAGGCGATGGACTATCTAGGTTCGTTCGAGCAGCGGTACCAGTCCGAGCGGACGGACGCCACCACGCAGACGCTCTCCTTCCCCCGTAAGGATATCGTCATCAACGACGCCCTGCTCGGCGACAACGACATGCCGCAGAACATCATAGACGCCCAATGCGAGGTGGTGATGTACCTGCACGACAGCTTCAAGATGTTCGCTACGCCGGACGAAGGCGGCACGGCCCCCCTGAAGCGGAAGAAGATCGACGTGCTGGAGTTTGAGTACGACACGGCTCGCGGCAGCACGGGTCAGGCAGTCTTCCCGCGAGTGGACGCCAAGTTGACGCCGCTCCTGCGCACTGGTGGCCCGCTGACAAGCGTGAGGGTCTAATGCCTACCTCTTACGCCCCCGAGATAGCAGACGCTCAGGCGGCGATCCTAGAGTACGGAGCGCAGGCTTCGTATTTCCGGGACGGTGCGGCTACCCGCACGTCAGCCGCAACATACACACAAGGCGCGGACAAGGCCGCGACGGTGCACGTTCTCCGCAAGATGGAGAACAAAGCCTCGGCCCGTAACGCTTCGCCCGAAAAAGGCTCATCCGTGGTCATGGGCACCCGCCTCTACATCATGGCGGCTGAGACGTGGGATGACGCGTCCGAGCTTATTCCCGCCGTGGGGGACAAGATCACACTCGGCTCCTCTGTGGGCAAGGTGATCGCCATAGACGAACTGGCTCCGGGCGACCAGAGCATCCTTTGGTATATCAGAGTGGAGGACTAAGTGGGAACTACCGTTGAACACTTCGACGAAATGCTACAAGTCGCGATGGACGAGGCCGCTACGGCTCCGTACACCGACGAGGGTTTCGTCTTCATTGCGCCGGGGGAGTTGCACGACTACGACCCCACGGAGCCTTCAATTATTTTTCGTCACCAGTCCTCACCGGACCTGCCCGCAGGGATGTCTGGCCGCACCGACAGCGGCGGGGAAGGCGTGCTGCACATGGTCAACGGCTTTGTGCAAATGGAATTCCGCACGCCTATGGGCAACCCCGCCGACTTCTACACGATGCGTGACCTTGCCCACCGTATGAAAGTGGTGTATAGACAAGAGCGGACTACGATCCGATACCGGAACGTGTCTGTTATCGAGCGTGATGCGGCAACTTCGTACTACCGGATCGACGTGCAATTCGAGTACGAGTTCTACGAAACAACAAGCTAGGAGCTTAGCTTATGACTGCAAATACGAATACCCTGTCTGGTAGCGGCTCCGGCATCGCTATCGCAGAGGAAACTAGCCAGAAAGTCGCAGGCAGCGATTGGTTCGTCTTCCCCCGCGTGGACAGTTATTCCGCGTTTAAGCGGAACCGTAACGTTGTCGAAGACGACAGCATCTCGTCCAGTTACCAGCAGGCGCGCGGTCGCAACTCCGGTCACGACGCCGAGGGTGGTGTCACCGTCCCGATGCAGCCGGAACTCATGCGTTTCGCTCCGGGCTTCATCTTCGCTGACGTTTCCCAAGGCTTCTCGACGGCACCTTATGGCGCTGCTCAGGCTACCGTGGACGACGTTGACGGCGCTGGCGCGTATGACACGTCGCTCGCCTCCGTCTCGGGCGTTGCTGCTGACGACCTGATCTTCGCTGAAGGTTTCGGTGACGCAGCCAACAACGGCCTCGGCAAAGTGACCGCCAACGCGTCCGGCATCGTGACCGTAGACACTGTGGGCACCACGGTTGACGCATCCCCGGCAACCACGGGCAAAATCTCCAAGGTCGGCGTTGAAGCTGACGCTGGCGACCTCGGTCTCGTCCTGTCCGGCACTGAACTGTCCCTGACCTCCACGACGCTTGACTTCACGGGCATTGGCGCGGTTGTCGGCGGCTGGATTTTCATCGGCGGTGACGACACGGCTGATCAGTTCAGCGCAGGCTATGGCTACGTCCGCGTCTCCGAGATTAGCGCGAACCTTCTGAAGTTCGACGAAGTCGCATGGGTCGGTACGTTGGCAACTGACGCTGGTGCTGCCAAGACGATCCGACTGTTCGTGGGCGATTTCATCCGTTACGAAGACCAGACGGCCAACCAGACATCCACGTCCTACAACGTCCGCCGCCTGATCGGCGAAGACGCCAACGGCATGATGTCCGAGTACCTCGACGGTGCCTACATCAACTCGCTGAAGCTGTCCGGTTCGCTGGACGCCAAGCACACCGCTGAACTGAGCTTCATGGCTCTGGACAAGAACACCCGCACGGGTGCTGAAGGTCTCAAGGCTGGTACGGAAATCGACCTGTACGACGCCGAACGTAAGCCGATGGTAACTCCGGCTGACGTCTTCCGCCTGAAACTTTCCATTGTGGCTTCCGAGCACAACTACGGAACTGAGCTGTTCGCCTACGCATCTGAGTTCTCTCTCGACATCACCAACAACCTGTCTGTGATCCGTGCGGTCAATGCGGTTGATGGTATCGACGTGAACCGTGGTGTTGCTGCCATCTCTGGTTCTATCACGCCGTACATCAAGGACAGCCTGATGATCGCGGCTCTGGACAACGACGACGACCTGTCGTTCAACGCCATCCTCGCCCTTGAGAACCGTGGTGTCGTGTATGACATCCCGTACCTCATGGGTTCCGATGACGGTCTCCAGATCGCGCAGAACGAGCCTGTCACCCTTCAGGTCAGCATGTCTGGCGCGATGAACCGCTACGGTTACTCGTTCGCCATGACCTCGTTCCGGTACCTGCCGGACGTGGCAATGCCTGTCCAATAGGGTTGACCCTGACCGCGTAAGCGGCTATCGAAGGTCGGGTGGGGCACCTGCG
>Ga0316202_10001184_pt1 | contig 21520 bp, 23 predicted proteins | sample 3monrhotite_MG_FD_204934 | JGI IMG/M metagenome (GOLD analysis project Ga0316202, IMG submission 204934) | Microbial mat bacterial communities from mineral coupon in-situ incubated in ocean water Damariscotta River, Maine, United States -... | ecosystem: Environmental > Aquatic > Marine >... | reverse complement strand
CTAATGTTATTGGTATTAGTGGAGATAATGAGTTCTGTAAGTTAGCTTGGAAACAAGATAATGAACTCATAGGAAATATACAACATTCCTTAGCGGCAGACTGCGGCTTAGGACTATCTTCTAAACTAGGAATAGTACATGAAGAAGCAGGAGTATGTTTTAGAGCTACTTTTATCATTGACAGAAATGATATAATACAACATGTAAGTGTTAACGCACTTGACACAGGCAGAAATGCTCATGAAGTTCTTAGAACTTTACAAGCAATCAAAGCAGGTGGATTAACAGGGTGTGAATGGACACCTGGGGATGAACTATTAGGATGATTTTATTTACAGCAGACTGGCATATTAAACTTGGACAAAAGAATGTACCTGTATCATGGGCGTGTTCCAGATATCAGTTATTCTTTGAACAAGTACAGGAAGCAATAGATAAACATGAAGTTGATCTTCACATCATAGGCGGGGACTTGTTTGATCGAGTCCCTTCTATGGATGAACTTACTTTATATTTTGATTTTGTTAAAAGAACACAAGTAAGAACAATTATCTATGATGGCAACCATGAAGCCACTAGAAAAAATAACACTTTCTTTGATAATTTAAAGAGAGTAACAAATGAACTTAATCCTCTAGTAGAGGTAATAACTGAAACATACTACGAAGACGACTGGGCAATACTACCTTATGCAGATTTGCATAAGAAAAATAGTATAGAAACGATAGATGCAGAGTATCTATTTACTCATGTTCGTGGAGAGATACCTCCTCACGTTATGCCTGAAGTAGATTTAGAAAGATTTGATAAGTACAAAACGGTTTTTGCAGGAGACTTACATGCTCACGAGAATACTCAAAGAAATATTGTGTATCCTGGAAGCCCAATGACAACCTCTTTTCATAGAAACCAAGTCCAAACGGGGTATCTAATTATAGATAACTGGGAATGGACATGGCATAAATTTGAGTTACCACAACTTATTCGTAAGACTGTTGATACTACTGAAGCAATGCTACAGACAGATTTTCATCATACAATTTATGAAGTAGAAGGAGATGTGCAAGATTTAGCAAAAGTCAAAAATTCTGATTTACTAGATAAGAAAGTTGTTAAACGAGAGACAGAGGCTACTTTAAATTTAAGTAGTGAAATGTCAATGGAAGATGAACTAGGAATATATCTGAGAGAGATTCTTTCTCTTGATGATGAAAAAATACGAAAATTAATGGGAGTTTTTAATGATTATTCTACAAAAACTGAAATGGGATAATTGCTTCTCTTATGGAGCAGATAACGAGTTAAATTTAAATGATTCAACTCTTACACAACTAGTTGGAACAAACGGAGTAGGTAAGTCTTCTATACCTTTAATATTAGAAGAAGTACTATTTAACAAGAATAGTAAAAATGTAAAAAAAGCGGATATAGCAAATAGATATGTTAACAAAGGGTACAATATTAGTCTTGATTTCACTGTGGACAGTGACTTATACAACATTACTGTTATACGGCGTGCTACACTCAAATGTAAGCTAACTAAGAACGAGGAAGATATATCTTCACATACTGCGTCAAATACTTATAAGACGTTAGGGGATATATTAGGGATTGACTTTAAGACTTTTTCACAGCTAGTATATCAAAATACTAACGCATCATTACAGTTTTTGACTGCTACTGATACAAACCGTAAAAAGTTCCTAATTGACCTCTTAAAATTAGACGATTATGTGTCTTTCTTTGAAACATTTAAGGAAGCAGTGCGAGTAAATTCAAGTGATGTTACAGCTATCAATGCGAAACTTTCAACTATTGCAAAATGGTTGGCAGACAATATTCTCGAAGATAGTTCCATACTTCCAAAAATGGATTTACCATTTTACTCGGAAGAACAAGAGATGTCTTTACGTTCTTTATTAATAGAACTTGAAAATATCTCGGAAAAGAATAAAAAAATAAATCTTAATAATCAACTTAAACACCAGCTTGCTGATATAGATTTGCATGAGTACAAAAGACAACTTGCAAAATATGTAGAAGAAAAAGATACTAATGATGCTGTTTCTTCAGTAGCAACATGGAAGTCAGAAGCGATCCATGAAGATAAAATGCTTAATAAGTATAATAAGTTATTAACTTTAGATGATATGGTGTGTCCAACTTGTGAAGGAGAAGTTGACGAAATATTTGTAAACAGTATGATAAAAGAACATACTGAAAGAAAAGAAAACTGTGAAAGATTTACACAGGACGCTGCAAGAAAGTTGCAGAAATTAGAGGAAGAAAATGCGATATATAGGACAGCAGAACGAGAAGTACAAAATTGGGAAGACCTCTACAGGTCTATCGACCATGAACTCACTACATCAATCCTCAATGAAGATGACTTACAAAACCAAGTTAAAAAACTTAGTGAAGAAATTACCACTGCTAAGTCGGCTCTTCAGGAAGTAATTGATGAAAACACCAAAAGAGAAAGACATAACACCAGAATTGGAATTATACTGGAACAGACTAGCGAATTTCAAAGCCAACTTAATGCACTCCAATTTGAACTATCAAATAAAGAAGAACACCTGGCGGCACTTGAAACGCTTAAGAAAGCATTTTCTACCAATGGATTATTAGCATATAAAATAGAAAGTTTAGTAAAAGAACTAGAAGTTCTAACAAACGACTATTTAGCAGAATTTAGTGATGGTAGATTTAGTATTAATTTTGTTGTTACAAATGATAAACTTAATGTAGAAGTATCTGATAATGGAAACATTATAGATATACTTGCTCTTTCTAGTGGAGAACTAGCAAGAGTAAATATTGCGACATTAGTTGCAATACGAAAACTTATGGCTTCAATTAGTAGAAGTCAAATCAATGTTCTTTTCCTTGACGAAGTAAATCAAGCTTTAGATGAAGTTGGAAAAGAAAAAGTAGTAGAGGTGTTATTAAAAGAAGAAAATTTAAATACTTATATGGTATCACATGGTTGGACTCACCCATTACTAGAGAAAATAGAAATAATTAAAGAGGATAATATATCATGTTTAGATTCATAACCAAATGGTGGAACATACTAGTCGGTAAAGACGTAAACAGAGATGGAAAAGTAGATATCAAAGACAGTCTTGCTAAGGCAGAAAAGAAAGTAAAGATAACTACTCAAAACATCGGCGACTAATTTAGTTCTTGACACGAGTTGAGAAATCTGTTATAATATACAAATATTGGAGAAAATATGAAAGTAGAGATTTATAGTATACCAAACTGTACTTATTGCAAGAAGGCTAAGTTCTTAGCTGACCATGTAGATGAAGTCACAGAGGTATCATATAAAATGATTGGCAAGGATTTTTCTGCGTCTGACGTTAGAGAATTATTTCCTAGTGCTAGAACTTTTCCACAAATACTAGTAGACGATAAACATATCGGTGGCTATGTAGAGTTGGAGAAGTTGATTGGTTAACAGTAGACGTAAAGGTCACGATGCAGAGCTCAAAGCTGCTGCAATGTTAAAAAGAATTACTGGAATAGAGTTTGTACAGACTCCTGGTAGTGGCTCTGGTAAAATAAAAGGAGACTTATGTGTACCGCACAAAAAGAATCTTTTTTGTATAGAGATTAAACATTACAAAGATATGGGATTCAATCATAAAATATTCACTCAAAAGAGTAACGTATTTGTGAATTGGTGGTCTAAACTTTGTAAACAATCTGAACAGATGAACCAAGAGCCATTACTTATTTTCAAAGAAAACCACTCGCAGTGGTATGTGGCAACGACAAGAAAGCCACTTTACAAAAAACATATGTACATAAACTGGCTAGGGTGCTATGTCACTCTTGCTGATAAATTTTTAGAAACACAAGAGGTAAAATTCACAAATGGCGATACAATTTACGAGCCATGGAAAGCCGATCCCGAATGGGAACTTATTGATTGTTGATGGACTCAATCTAGCTTTTCGATGGAAACACCAAGGTACTACAGACTTCGAGCATGAATATGTAAGAACTGTACAATCTTTGGCAAAGTCCTATAACTGTGGGGAGATAGTCATCTTAGGCGATGGCGGTAGTAATTACCGTAAGTCTATTGACCCAGAGTACAAAGCAAATCGTAAGGAACGATATGCAGAACAAACACCTGCTGAGGCAAAAGAATTTGAAATGTTCTTAGCAGAATTTTCTACTACCATGTCTACTTTAAAACGTAAGGGTTATCTTACACTAAAGTATGCTGGAGTAGAGGCTGATGATATAGCCGCACTTATATGCCAAAACCGAGAAAACCTAGGTGTAGATGAGATATGGATGATATCATCAGACAAAGACTGGGATTTACTAGTCGATGAAAAGATCAGTCGCTTTTCGACTGTAACAAGAAAAGAAACAACACTACTAAACTGGGATGAGCATTATGACTTTGACCCTTACTACTACTTGACTTACAAGGCGTTGACAGGGGATAAAGGAGATAACGTTCCTGGTGTAGATGGGGTAGGACCGAAACGTGCAACTCAATTGATTGAGCAGTACGGAGACGTCTTTGATATTATGGCGAGTTTGCCACTTGATGGAAAGTACAAATATATTCAGAACTTAAATGAGTTCGGAAGCAAAGGACTAGAAGCTGGGGTAAAACTCATGGATTTAACATACGATGTCAATGCAGCAGTGCTAGGACATGGGGAAGAAATTATAGGATTAGTAGAAAATTATGTCAGTGAAGATAGATTATAGTAAAGATTCTCTTTTGGATGATTTTGCACATGCAACTCTAAAAGATAGATATATGGTAGGTGATGAAACTTCACCTCAGGAAGCCTTTGCTCGTGCTGCTATGGCTTTTGCAGATGATGAAGACCACGCACAAAGATTATACGATTACGTTAGTAATTTATGGTTTATGTTTGCAACCCCAGTGTTGTCAAATGGAGGAACTCGTAGAGGATTACCCATAAGTTGTTTTTTAAATTATGTAGATGATAGCAGAGAAGGTATTACTGACCACTTTGTGGAAAATGCTTTCTTGTCATCTTTTGGTGGGGGTATTGGAGGTACTTGGAGTGATGTTCGTTCAGCGGGAACAAAAACATCAAAAGGTTCCGAGTCTACTGGAGCAATACCTTTTATGAAAGTTGTAGATGCAGAAATGTTGGCGTTTAGTCAAGGTATAACTAGACGGGGTAGTTATGCTTCTTATCTACACATATCACACCCCGAAATAGAGGAGTTCTTAGATGTACGTAAACCAACTGGTGGTGATGTTAATCGTAAGTGTACTAACCTGCATCATGGTGTCGTTATTCCTGACTCTTTTATGGAATTAATTCATAGAGCCACTAAGGAAGACAACTTTGATGATGGGTGGGATTTAATAGACCCACACTCTAAAGAAGTAACAAAAAGAGTCTCAGCAAGAGCTCTTTGGGTAAAAATATTACAAAATAGAATGGAAACAGGAGAGCCATATGTAATGTATGAAGATGCTGTACAAAATGCTTTACCAGATTTTCAAAAAAAGAAAGGATTAAAAGTACATCATTCTAATTTATGTAGTGAAATTACTCTTGCAACAGATGAAGAAAGAACAGCAGTATGTTGTTTATCTAGTGTAAATCTAGAATACTATGATGAATGGAAAGAGCACCCCTCATTTATAGGAGACTTAGTCAGAATGTTAGATAATGTTTTAACTTCGTTTATAGAAAATGCTCCAACGCAATTAGAAAAAGCTAAGTTTAGTGCTATGCGGGAGAGAAGTATTGGACTTGGTGCAATGGGATTCCATGCGTATTTACAAAAAAATGATATACCATTTGAAAGTGGTATGGCTGGAGGAGTTAATTTAGAAATGTTTAATCATATTAAATCTTCAGCAGATATTTGTACAAGAAAACTTGCACAAGAAAAAGGAGCTTGTCCTGATGATGATACAGCTTCTGTAAGAAATGCTCATTTATTAGCAATAGCTCCTAACGCAAGTTCTAGTATTATTTGTGGAAACACAAGTCCAAGTATAGAACCTTTTCGTGCAAATGCTTATACACAAAAAACAAAGACTGGGTCTAACTTAGTAAAAAATAAATACCTTGATAAAATTATTAAAGAAAAAGTAACTGAATCAGAGTATGAAAATGTTTGGAAAAGCATAGTTGCAAACAGAGGAAGTGTTCAACATCTTGATATACTAGATGATTGGGCAAAAGATGTCTTTAAAACAGGTGTTGAAATAAATCAATCATGGATTATTGAACATGCTGCTCAAAGACAACCATTTATATGTCAGTCACAAAGTTTAAATTTATTCTTTCCACCTGACGTTAATAAAGGTGATTTACATGCTGTACATATGTTGGCATGGGCAAAAAATTTAAAAACATTATATTACTTAAGAAGTGAAGCTATTAGTAGAGCTGATAACGTTGCTTCTCAAGCAAAGAGAGAGATAATCTTCGAACAAGCAGATTGTCTTAGTTGTGAGGGCTAAATGAATTTATTAGAAGAAAGAGAATATTATAAACCTTTTGTATACCCTTGGGCATTTGAGTTTTACAAAAAGCAACAACAAATGCATTGGTTACCTGATGAGGTACCACTCCAAGATGATATAAAAGACTATAATCAAAAATTATCTGATGGTGAAAGAGTACTTATAGATAATATCTTTAAGTTCTTTACACAAGCAGATGTAGACGTATGTTGTGGATATGCAAAGCATTATCTTCCAACATTCAAACAACCAGAAGTAAGAATGATGCTTGTTAGTTATGCTGCTATGGAAGCAGTACACCAAGAAGCGTATTCTTTATTACTAGAAACATTAGGTAAGTCTGACGATATGTACCAAGAGTTTTTTGATGTTCAAGCAATGTCAGAAAAACACGAGTACTTAACAGACTTTAATATGAATAGTCCACATGAAATGGCAAAAACAATGGCAGTTTATAGTGGATTTACAGAAGGAGTACAGCTATTCAGTAGTTTTGCTATTCTTCTTAACTATCCAAGACATAATCTTATGAAAGGTATGGGGCAGATAGTTACATGGTCAATAAGAGATGAGTCACTTCATGTTGAAGGATTATCAAAACTCTTTAGAACCTTTATTGCAGAAAATCCAGAAATATGGACAGACAAGCTAAAATATGAAATATATTGTGCAGCAGAACGAGTTGTTGAATTAGAAGATCATTTTATTGATGTTTGTTTTGAAAAAGCAGATATCAAAGATTTAACAGCAAAAGAAGTGAAAGAGTATATAAGATATATTGCGGATAGAAGATTACTAGGATTAGGTATGAAAGCCATATTCCATAGTACTGAAAATCCTCTTCCATGGATTGATATGCAAGTAAATGCAGTTGAGCATGCCAACTTTTTTGAAAACCGTGCTACTGAGTATGCTAAGGCTAGTACACAAGGCAATTGGCAGGATGTATTTAAATGAGTTCAATAACAATAGATGGTATCGAACACGATACTGATAGTTTTGATAAAGACCAAAAATCTTTATACCATGCAATAACTTACTGTGATGCAAAACTAGCTGACCTCGACAATGAGAAAGCAGCATTGCAAACAGCAAGACAAGCATATGTAAATGATTTGGGCAATAATCTAAAAGAAGATTAATGGTTATATACATCGGGTACGACTCTAGTCAACCTGAAGCATATGCCGTATGTGAGGCTTCCATACGAAAGTATAATGGAAGCCACACTATTAAACCACTAATAAAAGATAAGTTAGAAGTATATAATCGACCTTTTCAAAATGAAAGTACAGAATTTGCTTTTACGAGATTTTTAGTACCATACTTATCTGATTATCATGGGCACGCACTGTTCTGTGATGCTGATTTTATGTGGAGATGTGACCCACAAGAAATAGTATATCATGCTAATGAAACGCATGATGTATATTGTGTACAACATCCCGACTTTCTAGTACCTTCTAGTAAGATGAATGAAAAAATAAATAGTTCTTATCCAAAGAAAAATTGGTCATCCTTAATGTGGTTTGACAACTCAAGGTGCAAAACCCTAACTCCTACCTATGTAAACCAAGCCCCAGCGGGTGCGTTACATGAAATGAAATGGGCAAAATCAATCGGTAGTTTACCAGCAGAGTTTAATGCTATGGTAAATTACTATCACTTCAAAAATCCAAAAGCAGTTCACTTTACAGATGGTGGACCGTGGCACGGTATAAACGACAACCTGGAATATTCAGAAGAATGGAACAAACTTTACGCGACCTTACAGAAAACAAATCAATAATACTTGTAGGAAACTCTGTTGAAATGTTACAACATTCTATGGGGGATATTATAGACTCTTACGATACAGTTGTAAGATTTGGAAATGGTATTCCTAATTCTACTAATTCGGAAAGTATTGGTAAAAGAACGGACATTTGGGTTACAGGATTTTTAAGATACAAAAAAAGACGATTTTATCCTGAGAACATTCCTGTTCTATTTAATCGTTCTCGTATACACCTTGATAAAAAACCACAACATTATCCTGATTATAAAGTTATTGAAATGTTTTCGGATAAAGAGATGTTAAATATATTTGATTTAGTGGGAGCTAAAAACGGTGAACCTGACGGGCAACGCCCATCGGCAGGTTTTGTTACAATTGAATATTTTTTACAAAAAATAAATTTTTCGACTCTTACATTGGTAGGGTTTGACTTTTTTTCTAAAGCTCTTTCAATCACTGCCGGTCAAGCGAAACCTTATAGTTGGCATATACCTATGAATACACTAGACAAAAATCCTCATGCTTACAGAGAAAAGAAAATTGTATCAGAGTATCATAAGAAAAAAGAAATTGAGTGGATAATCTTATCTGATTTAATACAAGAAGAATTAGACCTTTCCTAATTTAAACCCAGTTTGTAAAAGTTTTCCTACAGTTGCTTTTTGCTTTGCGGCTTTTTGTAGCAATACTTCGTTTAATTTAGAATTTCTAAAGTTTAGCGGAATCTTATCTATAAAAGTTGTATAACAATCCCAAGGAACACCTATTTGAATACTTGTTGGTAAATTAGTATAGTCCATTGCTAAATAATTATGAGGTACATCTAAACTCCAACTTTTTCTTAACATAACATTATAGTCTAATATTTCTCTAGGCATTATAGCATCTAATATAATTAAATCATCTAATTTACCATTTAAGTATAAAGGAGACCAGGAGTGTTTGTAAAAACTTAATGCTTCGAAAAAAGCAATATCATTACAAGCTATTAGTTTAGTATCAATATAAGGTCTTAAATTTTGGTTAGGTGGATCTATTTGTCTAGTAAAGAATAAGTCTCTATCTTCAAATTCGCAGAGTCTATCATAATTTAATACTACCATACTTTTATCTATAAAAGGCATGCCTTGATGTGTAGTTACAGGTAGTCCAAGTAAGCTATAGAAAGCCTTTAAGTTAGGATGTTTATCAAAAACTCTATCTCTGCTTAAGAAAGAAATTGAGGCTTTAAAAAATTCTGCAGGAGGTATATCACCATTATCGATATCACGATTAAAAATTCTATTTCCGTCCCATACAATAATTCTTTTTGCAAGTCCTCCTTTATCTTTCCAATGTTCTTTTAAAGCAAAAGTCATTCTAGAAACATTATCTTCTCTCCACCATGCTTCATAAACTTTTACATTTTGAAAATTTGCTAAAATCCAGTCTATTTCTTGTATGTTCCAATCATCTTTATGAACGAACAAATGCAGACGAAATCCGTCTTTATCTAATAGTGATGCTAAAGTAAACATACTCCAGTCTTTTTTATATTTTGTTACTAATTCAATCATCCGTTTGTTACCTTATATTCCCAAAAATTATTGAGATAATTTTCTAATCTTAACTCGGCATCTTCATCAAAATTGAAGATAATTCCAGAGTTCTTTGCTGAAAATAATTTTTTCAGTTTTTGTTTTGTTTCTTGTCCTGCAACTGTTTCATAAAAGCTTTCATAAGTCCAAAGGTTTTTCTCTCTATCTTTAACAGGGTGAGATACTAATCTCAGTTTTTTATCTAGCATAAGTGCCATAAGTCCCATTTCACTATTTTGCATAGTAGCAACTTCTTTACAATTTGCTAATAGTTCGAATCCTCCGACTTTTTTATCTAGAACTACATCATCTCCGAACTTTAATTTTAATTTTGCTATCCAGACTTTTTGAGTAATAGGATGAGGTTTAATTTTATATCCCTCATTCACACATTCTTTTAGTCTATCCCAGTGCAATGTTTTTGCCTTATGTAAAATATTTGTGCCGGGCAAAAACACTACTTTATCATAATACTCAGGATTTATTCCTAAAGTATATTTATTATGAAAGTTATTTACTATTTTTTTACATCTTTCTTCATCTATTTTTATGTCAGAATTAGCAATGTAATTAAATAATCTATTATTAATAGGCCTACTTGGTACTCTTATGTATATACCGTTACCTAAAAAATCTGTATATAACCATTTATGTACAGTTCTTATTGCATTTGTATTAAACCAAATATCATATTCAAAAGGACTTCCTCTAAATTCTTTAGGAATAACTCTATCTTTAAATTCTCCTAATTGTTCTAAATCAGATATAGGTCTATAAGCAGAACCTGACTTCATGAAGTGAGTAGGAATATCTCCTAAAGACTCATTTATAGTTAGTGCTTCTAATTTTTTATTTGGCTTTATCACGCTTTAACTCAAATAATTGTTTTTCCATTAATCTCATTCGTTTTTCTGACTCTTCTATAGAATCATACATAGCGTTCATCATGCTTTCCATTTTTCTGTTTAGATACTCTGGTGTTAATTTTGTTTCTTTTTGAAATCCGCTGCCTTTTTCTAGTTCTTTCATTCTTAATTGCTCTCGCTCCATTGTGAGCCATCCCAGAATGAGAATCCGTAGTCTTCGAGACTAGAAACTTCTGTATCAAATAAAGTTCCCACCTGTGAGGCTGTTGTTCTTTCGTATACTACTGTCGATGTATTAAAGACTGTAGTGGTTAAGTGATCTGTTGTAATTGTGGTATCTGTATTTCTTTGTGTATTAAATGTTGTGGTTGTAGTTCTATCAGTACCAAATGTTGTTGTTCTTGTAGTTTCAAAACTTGTAGTTGTGTCAAACGCTGTTGTTCTTGAAGTTTCTGTACTTCTAGAGGACGCTGTACTTCTGCTTGATGCTGTTGACTTAGAAGTATTAAATGTAGTTGTTGTAGCTTTTGAAGTACCTGTAGTTCTACTTGTAATTGTTCCTTGTGAAGTAGCAAATGTAGTTGTTGTAGCTCTACTTGAAGCAGTTGATCTACTTGATGCAGTACCTTTACTTGTTAAGAATGTTGAAGTAGTAGTTCTACTAGATGCAGTACTTCTACTTGTAATTGTTCCTTGAGTTGTTGCAAATGTAGTTGTTGTATCTCTACTTGATGCTGTACTTCTAGTAGTTTGTGTAGCTTGTGCTGTATTAAATACTGTTGTTGTATCTCTGCTTGAAGCAGTGCTTCTACTTGTAATTGTTCCTTGTGAAGTAGCAAATGTAGTTGTTGTACTTCTACTTGTTCCTGTTGATCTAGTACTTATTCTACTTGTAATATAAGCTGTTTCGTAACTTGTTGACTGAGATGTATTATCTACATATGCTGTTGATGTAGCAAATGTAGTTGTTCTTGTAGTCGACTGTGAAGTATTTGTACTTTGAGAAGTGTTTGATATTCTAAGAGTATTATAACTTGTTGATTGAGAAGTATTTGTACTTTGAGAAGTGTTTGATATTCTAAGAGTATTATAACTTGTTGATTGAGAAGTATTTGTACTTTGAGAAGTATTCGATATTCTAAGAGTATTATAACTTGTTGATTGCGAAGTATTTGTACCTCTACTTGTATTTGTAGCTTGTGTTGTATCGTAAGCAGTAGAGTTAGTAAATCCTGTACTTCTACTTGTATTTGTAGCTTGTGTTGTATCGTAAGCAGTAGAGTTAGTAAATCCTGTACTTCTACTTGTATTTGTAGCTTGAGTAGTAGTTCTTGAAGTATTAGTACTATTTGTAAATCCTGTACTTCTACTTGTATTTGTAGCAAAACTTGTATTGTTAGTAAATGCTGTACCAAAACTTGTATTATCTATATATGCTGTTATTCTACTAGTATTAGTATTTCTAGAGGTATTATTTGTAAATCCTGTACTTCTAGAAGTATTAGTATTTCTAGAGGTATTATTTGTAAATCCTGTGCTATTTGTAAATCCTGTATTTCTTGTTGTATTAAAATTAGTTAAGTAAGGTCCAAATGCACTAAATGATGTATTACCTGCGGCTGTGTTTCGGCTGGTAGTATAGTTATAAGGTTCTTGTTCTCTTTGATCATATCCTGTAGTAAGGTAAGTTGTAATTCTGAAAGTTGTTCTAATTGCGGAATAAGCACCAAAAGTACTTGCAAAAGTTTCATATGATGTTGCTCTAGAAGTATTAGTATTTCTAGAGGTATTTGTAGCAAAACTTGTAGAGTTTGTAAACGCTGTATTTCTTGCAGTATTTGTAGCAAAACTTGTAGAGTTAGTAAATCCTGTACTTCTACTTGTATTTGTTGCCTGCGAAGTATTTCTACTTGTATTTGTAGATTGAGAAGTATTATCTATATATGCTGTTATTCTACTTGTATTTGTATTATTAGTAAATGATGTAGAAAAACTTGTATTGTCAATGTATGCTGTTATTCTACTAGTAGCAGTATTTCTAGAGGTACCAAAACTTGTATTATCTATATATGCTGTTATTCTACTAGTAGCAGTATTTCTAGTAGTACTAAAACTTGTATTATCTATATATGCTGTTGTTGTAGCAAATGTTGTTATTCGTGATGTAGCAAAACTTGTATTTGCTTGATATGCTGTTGTTGTAGCAAATGTTGTTATTCTTGTTGTAGCAAAACTTGTATTTGCCTGATATGCTGTTGTTGTAGCAAATGTTGTTATTCTTGATGTAGCAAAACTTGTATTTGCTTGATATGCTGTTGTTGTAGCAAATGTTGTAATAAAACTTGTTGACTGCGCTGTATTTGTGCTTCTAGCAGTATTTGTAGCAAAAGAAGTATTCCTACTTGTACTAATCACTGTGTCATATGAGGTAGTGTAAGTTGTTGTAGTACTATACGCTGTTGTTGTACTCTTAGAAGTTAAAAATGTTGTTGTTGTAGTAAATGCAGTTGTTGTTGTAAATGCAGTAGTTGTAGCTTTACTAGTATTAAATGTTGTAGTAGTATTAAATGCAGTTGTTGTTGTAAATGCAGTAGTAGTACTTTGAGTAGTATTAAAGGTTGTTACTGTTGAAAAAGCTGTAGTAGTAGTAAATGCAGTTGTAGTGCCTTGAGTTGTATTAAATGTTGTTGTCGTTGTAAAGGCTGTTGTTGTTGTAAATGCAGTAGTAGTACTTTGAGTAGTATTAAATACAGTAGTAGTACTAAAAGCAGTTGTTGTATTAAATGCCGTTGTAGTACTTTGAGTAGTGTTAAATGTTGTTGTTGTTGTAAAAGCTGTAGTAGTAGTAAATGCAGTTGTTGTATTAAATGCAGTTGTTCTACTTGTTTCAGTATTATTACTTGTGCCAAATGTTGTTATTCTGCTAGTATCAAATGTTGTTACAGTATCAAGTGTTGTATTAAAAATTGTTGTTGTTGCAAAAGCAGTATTTTGTATTCCACTGATTGTAGACGTACTAGTAGCAGTATTTCTAGAAGTCTGATGAGTAATAGTAAAAGGACCAGCTAAAGAGCTGTTATCATTTACATATACTTCGTTGATTCTTCTAAGCGTACCACTATCATTTAACGCCAAAAAGGCGATATTACGTAAAGTTCCACTATCATTGATATATAATGGCATTTATTAACTCGAATATACAAACCAAATATGACCACTCGCTGTTGCACCAACTCCTGTTGGAGCTGTTTGAGTGATTGTATACGGTAGTCTGTCAGCACTAATAGTACCTCCAGTAATTTTGTTAGAATCTAGAGTTCCTGAATAACTTGCATCTGACCCAATGGCTGCTGCTCCGTCAATTTTTAACCCTGCGTCTTCAATGTTAAAATCTAATTTTTGTCCCATTTTATACCTCTATTGTTGATCTTATAAATTTATAAGCCATTGTGTCACCACTTGCTGGTGTCACTCTTAATCTTACATTACCACTCGATATATCTGCGTCAAATGTTGCTTGTGCACCATTGTCAAATATTGAAGCGTACTGTGTTAAATAAACTGTTGTTCCGTCATGGAAAAGTGATATTTTTAAAGTTTGATAATCACTATCTGTTGAATTTGTAATTTGAACTGTATACTCAGCACTTCTAAATGTAGCTGCTGCAAAACTGTCTAGTGTAAATTGTGTCGTTGCTGATGAGTTTCCTGTACCTACATCAAAACCAGCTACTTCGTCTATGTGAAGTTTTTGTGGTGGTGCTGAATCTTGGATACCTAAGTTACCAACTACATTTGTTGTATCGGCACCATCTCCAAGTGTAACTGCTCCAGAGAATGTAATGTTCCCTGTCATGTTTTTACCACCAAGTGCTGCACTTGATAGTTGTGTAGAAGTTACAGCATTTCCTGCAATCTCACTTGACCCGACAGCGTTAGCGGCTATTTTAGCTGCTGTTACAGAGTTAGCTCCTAGTTTTGCATTTGTTACATTAGCATTGGCAATCTTTGCTGTTGTAACTTGTAGATTTCCTAAGTGTATAGTATCTATACTACCACTTACTAATTCTGCTGAGTCTACAGAGTTTGATGCTAATAAGTCCGCTGTGATTAATCCACTAGTAATAAAGTTTACACTATTAATAGCGTTATCTGCAATCTGTAAATTTGTTACAGAGTCAGAAGCAAGCTCACTTGTTCCTACACTATTGACAGCTATTTTATCAGATGTAATAGCATTATCTGCTATTTTAGCTGTTGTTACTTGTAAGTTTCTAATGTGGGTAGTATCTATACTAGCAGAAATTAATTCTGCTGAATCAACTGAATTTGCGGCAAGTTCATCTGAGCCTACAGCTCCAGTTGCTATTTCACTAGCACCTACTGAACCTGCGACTATCTCGCTTGAGCCAACTGCGTTACCTGCTATTTTAGCAGATGTAATAGCATTATCTGCTATTTTTATTGTCTCTACAGAAGAGGAGGCTAGATGAATTGCATCTATGCTACCAGTTACTAATTCTGCACTGTCCACAGTATTCGCTGCTAAACTTGTTGATAAAGCAACTGCACCTGAGCCGTTAAAGTTTACTGCCGAAGCTGTTACATCTCCTGTTAGAGAGAAAGCTCTAGTTGTTGCTAAAGTTGTAGCTGTGTCCGCATTGCCTGTTAAATCACCAGTAACATCTCCTTCTACATTAGCTATTATTGTTCCTGTTGTAATTGTTAAGTCACCTGTAGAAGCACCAGTAAATGTACCAGTACCTACTTTAAACTTATTTGCACTCTCATCAAAACCTATAAATGCATTATTTTGGTCGCCTCTTTCTATAACGATACCTGCATCGTTTGATGGAGTTCCTGTTGTTCCTGTGCCGAGTTCCATTAATGGATCAGCAATTGTAGTTGTTGTTGAATTAACAGTTGTAGTTGTTCCGTTTACAGTTAAGTTTCCAGATAATGTTACATTACCTGAGAAGGTTTGTCCTGAAAGAGCATCACTTGATAAAGCTGCTACGTCTACAGCGTTACCTGCTAATTCGCTAGAGTCTACTGCACCAGCTGCTATATGTCTTGCTAGTACTTGATCTGTTGCTATTTTTGTTGAAGTAATATTGTTATCTGCAATTTTTGCTGTTATTACTGAGCTTGTAGATAAATGAATAGCATCAATGCTTCCTGATACTAATTCTGCAGTATCTACTGAGTTTGCAGCTATTTGTAAAGCTCCAACACCGTCAGTTGCTATTTCTGAAGATGTAATTGTGTTTTCTGCTATGTGTCTTGATACTACAGAGTTACTAGCGATTTTAGTACCATCGATAGCGTTGTCTGCTACGTTTCCTGTAGCGATTGTATTTGCTGCTATATCTCCTGAAACAATAGTTCCATTTGTAATGTGGTCTGAAGATATTACTCCAGAAGGAAGTTTAGCTGCTGTAATAGCATTATCTGCTATTTTAGCTGTTGTTACTTGTGAAGCTCCTAAGTGAATAGTATCGATACTACCACTAACTAATTCTGAGCTATCTACAGAGTTTTCTGCCAGTTCTGATGAACCTACTTGTCCTGTTCCTATTTGTGTGCTAGTAATAGAACCGTCTGCTATCTTGGCTGCTGTTACAGAGTTATCTGCTAATTCTGCTGTTCCTACAATACCGTTTTGGATTATACCAGCCGTGACCGAGTTAAGTGCTATTTCGCTTGTTCCGACAGCATTACCAGCTATCTTTGCACTTGTTACTGAGTTTGCTCCAATATGTATAGTATCAATACTACCTGTTACTAGTTCACTAGAGTCTATTGCGTTTGATGCTATTTCTGAAGTTCCGACTGCGTTTGCTGCTATTTCTCCTGAAGTTACTGCATTTCCTGCAATTTTTGCACTTGTTATTGAACCAGTTGCTAAATGTATTGTATCAATTGAACCTGATATTAATTGTGCTGAATCTACAGAGTTTGATGCTAAAGCTGCAGTATCTATACTATTATCTGCAACTCCTGTAACTGCTGAACTCTGTAATTGTGCTGCACCAATGGCATTAGTTGCTACTTCTGAGGTTCCTACTGCATTTGCTGCAATTTCTGAACTACCAACTGAATTACTTGCTATCTCACTTGCAGTAATAGAGTTACTTACTATTTCTGTAGTACCTACTGCATTGGCTTCTAGTACAGATACTAGATGGTTTTCTTTTCCTATAAGTGCCATTTTATGTTTGCTCCAAATATGATAGGACTACATCAAGACTACTTGCTACGTTGCTTTGTATTCTGATTCCATCCCCTTCTTCTAATACTACTTTGGCATCTCCACCTATTACGGCTATAGAAGTACCACTTGGTATTGGTGTATTATGAGTTATGTTAACTAAGGTTGATGAACTTGAATCAGAAAAAACAGTATTTGCTTCTATGCTTCCTCCACTTTGGTTACAGATATACAATCCAATAATTGTACAAGTGCTACCTGCTGGTGCGGCAAACACGGTTGTCAATGAAGTACCTATATTAGACCCTGTTGCTGTTTTAAATGCTGATGCCATATTCCTATCCTAGTGCTATGGCTAACGCTAATACATCGTCTTCGGTTTGTCCACCTGAAGAGCCTATTAATTTTATAGTTCCGTTAGCCGCTTTTGTGTAAATTTTTCCATCCGCAACATTCATTGCAAGTTCATGTGTTTGTAAGTCACTTGACTGTGGTACAGAACCTTCTGTTTCTGAACGTTTTGGTTTAATTACATGAGACATTCTTAGAAAGTTCCCCCATCTAAGGTATTAGTCCATGCTATTGTTCCGTTTGCTCCAACTTGTAAAACTTGTCCTACTGAATTTGTTGAATCGTATGTTCCTATTGATAAAGAAGCAAAAGATGAACCGCCATTTGCTCCGTATAAAAGTACTCCTTCAGGTACTGAGGATACTCCTTTTAATCTTAAAGTATCTGAATTAATTTCTATTGATGCGTTATCTACATTTACAGAAAGTGTGTTTCCTGCTTTTGCAAGACCTACACCTGCTGTAACACTACCAGCTCCTGAGAACTGAGTCATTGTTATATCATCGGTTCCAATTGTTGCTGAACCAGTTATATTTGAAAGTACAAAACCTGCGTCTGCGTCACTTCCTTCTTCAACAAATGTAAACATACCACCAGTGACTTCTGCTGAGCTATCTGCATCTGTTGTTCTTGTAAGAACGTATGGATTTGAAACATCACCAACTGTAGTAACTTTATAGATACCATTTTCAGTTTCATCTGTTTGTGCTTTTACAAGTACTCTATTATTTAAAATTAATGATGTACTATCAATTGATACTGCACCATTTGCATCCGCTGTAAGTGTTGCACCCACACCGCCTGTTCCATTATTATAAGTAGCGGATAAGTTTGATTGTGAACCTACTCTTACTGAATCTTTAATATCAAGTGCTTGTTTTACACCATCTACATATGCTTTTGTTACTGCATCAGTTGCTTGTGAGGGAGTACCAATATTAGTAACTCTATTTCCACCCATATCAACTGTTTGTGAACCTGCAACCGTTATTCCACCGTCAAAATCTGCTGACTGTGTAAAGGTTGATGTACCAGTAACTGTTATTGTGTCTCCACTAGCATTACCTAAAGTAACATTTCCATCTAATTGAGTTGAACCATCAACTTCTAAGTTACCTGTTAATGTGGAATTTCCAGTTACATCTAAAGTACCTGCTACTAATGTATTACCTGTACCACTTGCTACTGTGAATTTGTCTGTGTTTATTGTTAAATTACCAGTAACTGCTGCTGATCCTAAAGTTGCTGCTCCTGAAACATCTAATGCTCCATTTAAGTCTACATCTTGTCCGATTTCTACTTCTTCACTTCCATTTGTTGTGATAATTTTAACATAAGAAGTTCCGCCTTCATTTATGTCTAAAGCTGCTGATTCATTATCTGGTAATGTTAAAGAAGTTGATTGTTGTTGTAAATTTAACTCTCCGCTGTGTTGAATAATAAGTTGGCCAGCTGATTTAACTGTTAAGTTTCCTGAAGTTGTTGCAATAGTATTATTTGCACCCGTGACTACAATATTACCAGTTTTTAATTGGTCAATTTTACTGTTAGTATCAACTAATACTGCTGAACTTGCTGTAAGAGTTCCTGCTGTATGGTCGAGCATTTCGACATACAAGTCTCCACCTATTGTTGTTACTGCTGAGGACGTTGGATGTCCTACAAAGAGCTTTTTAGAATTAGACGAATATGCTAACTCACCAGCACCTAGTGAAGTTGGAGCGGCGGTACTCGCACTTCTTTTGATTTTAATGGTTTGTGCCATGATTATTTCCTATCGAGCTTAAAAGCCCCCTGCGTCTACCGTATCTGAGTCCGCTGAGTCGTTGCCTATCATTATAGGAACAAATTCAAAGTTTCCGGTCGATGTTTCTCGGTAGATCTTTAACTGATTATCATCAGTGTCATAAAATAAGTCTCCTTCTGCCAAATTTTGAGTATTAGCAGTTGGAGCTGTTGTTGATACATAGAATTGATTTGCTAAAAAGTTAAGTGCACCTTCTACACTACTTTCTGTACTTAGGGTTCCTACTCCCCCTGTGAGAGTAATACCTGCAGCATCTGAAACATCTCCTCCAATCGCTGATGAGATTGTAAGAGTTGTGGTTTGAGAAGTAGCGTTTAAACTTGTTGTACTAGGAGTAATAGATATTGTTGTAGCCATTATCGAGTCACGTTTTGTGTAACTCTTGCTACACCCTGTATCAATCTAGTAATTGTATTTGAACTAGAGTTATAAATTTCTGTATCATAATAATATTTACCTGCACCAATATTTGCGGTTGTTCCATAACCAAGTTTCATTGTAAAAACTCCATTAGCTGAATCACTAATATTACAGGTAAATGTTGCTGTAAGAGTATCGGAAGAAGGGGTTGGACGAAGTTGTGCTGAAACTGTATGTGTTGATAAGTTAATAGCGTCTCCATCTTCAGATAAAGCGATAGACAAGGCAAAGTCTGCACCTTGGTCAATAACGATATCATAATTTCCTGCTGCCATATTTTTACTCCTATATGACAATTATACCAAAAAGATGAGGGAATGTCAAGAACTATTTTTAAGGGGTAGTTAGTAAACGTATTTTACTGAGGAACATGATATCTAGGACCATATAAAGCAGTAGCAAAATTAATGTTTAGTCCATCAATTTTGTCTGTTTCTTGTAATATAGATTTTGCCCAATTTAACATTATAGTTTCCGTTACATTTTCATATGGAGTAATAAATCCTGATAGTTCACCATTTGCTTTTGCTCTCCAAGGCAATGGAACATTAAATGTTTCTGAGTAAACTAAATCTGATTGTCCACTTACTAAGTGTGTGGCATTTCCACTTGTACCATCTGTTCCTGTAACTTTTACCGATACTGTTTTTACCATATTGTTTTCTCTTACTCTAGGCATTTCTTGATTATTTACAAAGTTTTGAGTTTCATGAGATACAAATTCATAAGTAAAAGTAAACTGCACATCTAGTGTAGTAGTTACTGGTGCTCCTTCTGAGTCTGTTCCTGTTTGTATTATATGATTCATAATTATGCCTTTATTTCTTGTTGTACGTTATGTGCTATGTACCCTGTGTTATTTCCACCTCTTACTACGTAAGTATCATCATCTTCTACATCCATGTTATGGGTAATACAAGCTTGTGTTATTCTAGGTATTGCAAATATTTCTTCTCTAGTGCCGTTTTCTCTGATTAGATAATCTCCTTCTGCTAAGTCTTCTACTTTTACAAATTTAAATACTCCATCTTTAAAGGCTAACATAGGATGTTCGTTAGTAACTTTTAGATTGTAATTAATCCAATAATAATTTGTATGTGCGTGAGGGTCTGTTAGTGCAACGACATTTGAAGTTCCAAAACTTCCACTTCCTATTTCTGAACTTGACCAAGTTTTCCAAGCATTTTCACCTGTTGAGAAACTTGAATGTCTAAATGATTTTACACTTTCTCCAACATTTACATCTTCGATTGCTTTAGTAGTTCCATCAGCCATAACGACAGGAGTTCCTTGTACGAAACAACCTCCGCCACCGCCGCCACCGCCGCCACCGCCACCGCCGCTTCCAGAGGTGCCTCCTGTTGTTACTGAGAATACTTCTGAAGCTTCTCCTATAGTAACAGTTGTAGATCTTGCCGTTAAGTTAGTTGATGAAGAAGTAATCTCAACATTGATATAACTTCCATTTGCTATTTGAGAGTTTGCTGTACCAAAGCTTCCGTTGTCAATCTTAAATCTTGTAAATGAAGTATTAGATATATTTACAGTTTTAGTTCCTGCAAATCCTCCAACAACTTGTGTATTTGAATAAAATGCTGTACTTAGTGCTACACCTGATTGGTTAGCAAAACTATATACTGGGTCTGTTGTTCCGAACTTAATAAATCTAGCTTCACATCTTAAAGTATCAGGACCTGAGTCCCCCTGTGCTCTAACAAATACTGATACATTACCTGTACCTGTGTGTGTAAATGCAATTGGCATATTACCTGAAGCTACCGGGGAAGTATTAGTATATAGTCTTGTACCCCCATTTATTAATAAGTTTCCTGCAGTGTATTGATGAAGCTGTGGTGTTTCATAAACTAGTGTTCCTTCACTATTAGTAGCGGTACCTGTTCTTATTTGAATACTAATTGTCTTAACATAGTGAGTTTCTCCAATAACTCTAACAAATCCTTGATAAAAACCTGGGCCACTACCTACACTAACAACATGTTTATTATCCATTACGT
>Ga0316202_10001183_pt1 | contig 21528 bp, 17 predicted proteins | sample 3monrhotite_MG_FD_204934 | JGI IMG/M metagenome (GOLD analysis project Ga0316202, IMG submission 204934) | Microbial mat bacterial communities from mineral coupon in-situ incubated in ocean water Damariscotta River, Maine, United States -... | ecosystem: Environmental > Aquatic > Marine >... | reverse complement strand
TAACGCCATATCTCAACGGCTAACCAAAAAGGTAATTTTGTGTAGTATGAGGCTTGCGACATACACAAAAAACAGCATTTTGAGTACGTAGGTTGGGGTTCATAAAAATATTCACTCCAAACCTACTTACTCCCGCCAAAAACATTTCTGCTCCATGTTATGAATCTGTTGGGGTCCGTACCTCACCCCAACCTACCGAGCTTCTTTCAAGGCGTCAGGATATCACGCGCCAGCAAACTTTCGACCTTGCGACCGAAACTCGTCAGGCCTTTTAGTTCCAGCTGAAACCAGATGGAATCACTTAAATCTTCATCGGCTGCATTGACCCGGTAACTGCGCTGCACGATGCGCACCGACCAGCAGCAGCTTTCGTACTCAATACCCTTAAGAGTTTCCAGCGTAGTGTGGTCTTTGGTGGATCGCAACCAGCGACCCACGACATGCCAGCGCTGACTAATGGGCCAAATACCCGCCACATCCACTTGTCGCAATTTTTCGCGGTCAAACCGATAACCCAGTCGAAGCACCCGCTGTCGGCCTTTTTGATAACGCCAGCTCACGGTCGCACGTGCCAGCTCGTTGGCCTTACTGTCCCATTGCAGACTGCTGCGCGCACGGGTGGTTGCTGTCCACTGGCTTTTGAGTTCGGCCAGCCAATGTGAGGCCGTGTCGGTTTCCACCGCGGCTCCGGGCAAGGTGACTTCACGATCCCGAAAGTAAAAGATACGACCCAGACTGGCACTCAACAGTTCCCGCCCCTGTGCATCCAGAAACCGTGTGCTCAGTGCGGCACTCAGTTGGTTAGCATCACCCACACGATCCGCGCCATTAAAACGGTTTTCCCGAAACAGCCGGTCATAGCCAAACAGCGGCAGGCTGCTGTCAAACACCCGCGCGGTGTCCGTTTCGTCCACGATCAAACCAGCTTGTTCACTTTTGGGCACATATAAATAAAACAGTCGTGGTTCCAGCGTCTGCCGCACAGCACGCCCACTGGCCGATAAATCCCGTTCAAAAATCAGCCCACTGTCAATGCTGAACAGAGGCAGGCTGCGTGTCGGTTTGGCGTCAGTGAGAGGGTGATTGTTTTGCAGCATATATTGCGTGTGGCGCAACCCAAGCTTGGGTAATAAAAAACCCGCTGCCCCCCGATATGGCCAAACCACGCTGGGCTGCATCTCCCAGCGTGTACCCACCACGCCTTCGGCGCGATCAAACTGTACAACTTCTGCATCCAGGCTCCATTCCAAACCAGCAAACCCCGACCACGGACTCATGCTGAACTGTAATTGCGGCAACCGTTGGTAAGGTCGTGAGATGGCGGGCAGGCTTTTATCTAAAGTTTGGTAGCCTTGCAACAACAGGCTGGCACGCCAGTTTTCTGCCTGATAACTCAGTTCGCCACGACGTTCCAGATGGGTCAGACTACTGGTGGCCAACCGGTTACCAAAGTCATTGAGATAATCACGGTCCGAGGCATAGCGATAATCCACACGACTGCGCCAGCCTTTGCCGGGCTCACCCGTGTGACGCAGGGTCAATGCCGAACGGTCATCCCCGAATACCCGGTCATTGGGCAATTGTGCCACGTCCAGCTGACCTCGACTGTGTTCATTGAGATAACGGAACTCACCTTGCAACAATACACCCCGACGGCTCATAAAACGGGGGATCAGTGTCGCGTCACGATGCGGCGCAATATTCCAGTACCAGGGCACACTCAATTCGCTGCCAGCCACGGTGCTTTCACCGAAGGAAGGCACCAGAAAGCCGGTTTTGCGGCCCTGTAGCGGAAAACTCATGTACGGGAAATAAAAAATCGGCACATGCATGAATTCGATGCGCGCATGGCGGGCAATGCCTTCATTGGCAATAGTGTCGAGCCGCAGACTGCTGGCTTTAAGTAACCACGCGTTATCACCTTCGTCACAGGTGGTGAATTGCGCGCCCTGCAACTCGGTCACCGACTTACCCAGCAAAGCCACAGAGTCCGCTTTGCCGCGAATATGTTTGTCCGTCAGCCAGAAACGTGCCGGGCTGAATTGTCCAGTGTCTTTGTCCAGTTGCAAACTAGCTGTATCACTGGTCAATAATCGATTGCCAAAAGTATACCGCACATCACCTTCAGCGCGTGCCTGATCCGTTTGCTCGTTGTAAAACAGGCGCTGGGCTTCAAGGCGTTGCACATCACGTTCACCGATAACTTTGCCTTGCAAGCGGTACTCAACACCTTCCTTACTGATCATATCGGCGGTGAAACGCATGTTGTTGTTTTGGAGGTTTTCTCCCGCACTGGGGGCAAGATTGGCTGCCGGTGACGGCGCGCAATACGACCAGGGTATTTCCTCTGCCTGCGCAGAAACCGTTGTCGCAGCTGCGACAACGACAAAACACAGCCCATAAATGTGTTTTGTCATTGCCTCAGAAACGACCCATTTGGCATAGGTTTCCCACATATTATTTGCCAATGCGCTATTTACCAATACAAAAACTGGAAAAAATCCTGCCTAACAATTCATCGGCACCAACTTCCCCGGTAATTTCACCCAACGCCTGCTGCGCCTGACGCAAGTCTTCTGCCAGTAATTCACCCGCCGCATAGTGTTGCAATTGCTGTTGACCATTTTCAAGGTATTGCTGTGCATTTTCCAAAGCCTGTAAATGTCGCCGTCGTGCCATAAATTGCCCTTCGCCACCGGCCTCATAACCCACACAGTCTTTGAGATGTTCACGCAATACTTGCAGACCCGTACCTGTATGGGCAGATACCGCAATTTCGGTGATATTTTTTGCATCCAGCGACAGCGCATCCGTCGCTAGCAGGTCAATTTTATTCTGCACCAGAGTGATCGGCGGGCCAGCCTGACTCAGTTGTTTTAACAAGCTCTGTTCCTGCTCATCAAAAATCTGGCTGGCATCATGCAATAAAAGAATGCGGTCAGCACCTTCAATTTCCGTCCAGGCACGGCGTATGCCTTCCTGCTCAACGGCATCATCGCTATCCCGCAAACCAGCAGTATCAATAATGTGCAGCGGCAAACCATCCACCTGGATATGCTCACGTAGAATGTCGCGAGTGGTACCGGGAATATCGGTGACAATTGCAGTGTCTCGCCCAGCCAACGCATTCAGCAAAGTAGACTTACCTGCATTGGGTCGTCCAGCGATAACCACAGTCATGCCTTCGCGTAACAGATTACCCTGTCGGGCAGCGGCCCGAGTTTCTGCCAGTGTGTTCATCACAGCAGTGAGCCGTGTTTGCACTTGACCATCACCCAGAAAGTCAATTTCCTCTTCGGGAAAATCAATGGCGGATTCCACGTAGATGCGCAACTCAGTCAGCGCCTCCACCAGGATATGAATACGTTGCGAAAATGCCCCTTGCAGGGAACGCACCGCCAGCCGCGCAGCCTGAGCCGAAGCACTATCGATAAGATCTGCCACCGCTTCGGCCTGGGCCAGATCCATTTTATTGTTAAGGAAGGCACGTTCAGAAAATTCACCCGGCCGTGCTGGACGGACACCCAACGCTAGACAGCGTTGCAGCAACAGATCCATCACCACCGGCCCACCATGGCCATGTAGCTCCAGCACATCTTCTCCGGTAAAAGAATGGGGTGCAGGAAAATACAGGGCAAGACCGGTATCCAGCGGTTCACCATCATCGGCACAAAAAGGAAGATATTCGGCCCGACGTGCTGCTGGCACATGGCCGAACAACTGCTTGGCAATATCGGAGCTATTGGAACCTGACAGGCGAATAATGCCCACACCACCACGACCCGGTGGCGTGGCCAAAGCAGCGATGGTGTCGCTATCCGCCGTATTGACGGTGGCCACAGCTAACCTCCATCGGACATCGACGCATTACGCCTTGGCGGCGGCCTGCGCCTCAACCTTGCGGGTGATATACCACTGCTGTGCAATGGACAAGCAGTTGTTGACCACCCAGTACAGCACCAGCCCTGCTGGGAAAAAGGCAAAAAAAGCGGTAAAAATAATCGGCAACGCCTGCATGATTTTCTGTTGTATCGGGTCCATGGGCGGCGGATTCAATTTTTGCTGAATCCACATGCTGATACCCATAAGCAGAGGCAACACGTAGTAGGGGTCTTTTGCCGACAAATCGGTAATCCACAAAGCAAAAGGTGCCTGACGCATTTCCACACTTTCGAGCAATACCCAATAAAGTGCAATAAAGACCGGAATCTGTACCAGTATGGGCAAACACCCTCCCAATGGATTGATCTTTTCCTTTTTGTAAATATCCATCATCGCCTTACTCATCTTCTGCCGATCATCACCATAACGCTCTTTTAGCGCCTTGAGTTTGGGCGAAAGACGACGCATGTTGGCCATGCTTTTGTAGCTGGCGGCAGACAGAGGGAAAAAGATCAGTTTGATAATCAGCGTGACAAAAATGATCGCCAGACCCCAGTTCGCCACCACACTGTAAATTTTTTCCATCACCCAAAACACGGGCTTGGCGAGGATATCCAGGACACCATAATCCACAGTCAGACGCAGGTTAGGTTCGATTTTTTCCAACCGGTGCTGTTCTTTAGGACCCGCATAAAAAAGACTGCCAAAGTGCGCATTACTGCCCGGTACAACACTGAGTTCTTCCCCGGACTGACCCAGCAGGTAGCGACCATCAACCAATGCCTTGGTATAAAAATGATTGGCCGTATCGGCTGTCGGTATCCAGGCACTGAGGAAATAATGTTGCAACATGGCAATCCAACCACCTTTGTTGTAACTCTGCTCGGCCTTCCAGGTGGCCATATCGGAAAATTCAACTTTTTCGTAGGGATCCCAGCTACTGGATACTACGCCACCTGTGTAGGTGTACAAAAGCCAGGACTCACGCGCCATTTCTGTGCGCTGTAATTGCTGATAAGCAAGGCCTTTCCAGGTTTGCTGGCTATTATTTTGTACTTCCACGTCCAGATTCACCGCATAACTATCACGGTGAAAAATGAACGTCTTAATAACCTTGATGCCATCTTCATTGGACCAGTGCAAATGGACTTTTAATTCATCCTCACCTTCAGCCAATACATAATCTGTTTGTTCCGCAGTAAACAGAGCATGATGATCCGGTGCCTCGCCTTGTGATGCCAACAGACCTGATTGCGCCACAAAATATTTGGGCATACGGTCGTCCAGTAACTGGAAAGGCCGATCGGGTTCATCCAGTTCCACAGGATACGTCGGTAATGCAACACGGGTAATTTCACCACCGGCGGTATTGATCATCACTTGCAGGCGATCAGTAGTTACCGTGATGCGCTGGCCATCCACCCCAAGCGGGGATTGCATGGATTGCGGAGCCACTGTCGGACTGGACGCTGCCTGATTTTCCCGCGTAATGGTCGGCACATCCGCAGCAGGTGCGGGCATCGTTGCTACTGTTGAGCCACTTGAAGGCTCAACAGCCAAACCATTATTTGTTTCAAAATCAACCGGTGGTGGCTGCTGTTCTCGTTGCCACGCACTGAACAACAACAAAATCACTAACGAGAGTGCAATAAATAAAACGAGTCTTTGGTTATCCATTAGTTTTTTTGCGTAGTCTTTTAAATTCAGGTTTCAATATAAGTTTTCTATCAATGCATCGCATCAGGGTTGTTTACAAACCGGGTTAGCGTTGGTGCGTTCCGGTACAGGATCAACACCACCGGGATGCCAAGGATGACAACGTGCCAAACGGCGAATTGCCAGCCAGCCACCACGTAAAACGCCATGCTGCTCCAACGCCATTTGTGCATAACAGGAACAACTGGGATAAAAACGGCAATGCGGCCCCATCAGCGGACTAATCGCATAACGGTATAGACGTATCAAAAAAATCAGGCTTTTGCGCATTGTTGTTTTGCCAATTGCTTTGCAATCCGTTGCCAATGTATTTGTAGTGCCGAAGCCAGTTCCGAATTGCTTGCCTGCGGTGCAGCATTTCGACTCAGTACCACAAGATCCAGGCCCGTCAGTAATTGCTGGTTCTGGCGAAAACTCTCTCGCACCAAGCGCTTGACCCGATTCCGTCCTGTCGCCATTTTTATGGTGCGTTTACTAATCGCCAAACCCAAACGGGCATGGCCAAGCTTGTTTTGCCTTGCCAATACCGTCAACCGCTGATCTACAGAACGGCAACCAGTCTGTTTGAAAACCTTTTGGAAGTCATCACTGCTTAACAAACGAACCCAACGTGAAAAATGGTTTTCGGTTCGATGTTTTATAGGTATATCGGACGACATAGACAGCCGCTATTATGCAGCAAAAGCGTAACGGTAACAGCGATCAAACAAGTGGGGCTCAACATTGTTAGTATTCAGCCCCGAAGCTATGTTCAGGCTGATAGGCGCTTGCGGCCCTTAGCGCGACGCGCACTGATAATTTTACGGCCGGCTTTGGTGGCCATACGTGCGCGAAAACCGTGGGTGCGACTGCGGCGCAGGTTGCTGGGTTGGAAGGTTCTTTTCATTTTACTGTCCGCTTGGTTTGGTAATAAAAAATTCGGTTATTTCATTAGCAGCGTGCCCGCTACCCGATTCCAGCTTCTACCAACGCAGCTGATAAGCGACGAAGATTCACCTGAAATCCGTGAAAAGCGGCGCAGAGTACTTTGAAAACCTTCATTCTGTCAAGTAATCAGGGGGGTTTTCACGTTATGAATAATTTTGTCCACTGGTGTGGATAACTTGCCAGTGTAGGCGTAAACTCTGCGAACTTTCAATATACGGTAACACATCGGCACCCCAAACCTGAGTAACCTGTCTCGAGTAGCCGATGATAAAAATAATTTGGGAGACCTTGTGAGTACACACGCGAATGCCTGGCAACACTGCCTTAATCATCTGGAAACCGAGCTTTCCTCCCAACAATTCAATACCTGGATTCGACCACTACAGGTCATGGAAGACAGCGCACAGCTACGCTTGCTAGCACCTAATCGTTTTGTACTGGATTGGGTAAACACCCGTTTGCTGGAGCGTATCGAGACTCTGTTAGGTGAAATTAGGGGTACCGATGCTACTCAATCCGTGGTTTTAGAAATTGGTGGCAATATGCCGACCATTCCGAACAAACTCCACCCTGCACGTACGCCCGAAAGTGGCAAACCCACAGTCAGTGGTCGTTCCGGCACTAACAATACTTTCGTCAACCATAATACCCGTAATCGCAATACTACTGTCACACACAATAACGGGCTTAATCCCACCGCGACATTTGAAAATTTTGTGGAGGGTAAATCCAACCAGCTTGCCCGTGCAGCCTCTTATCAAATTGGCGAAAACCCTGGTGGCGCTTACAACCCCTTATTCATTTACGGTGGGGTGGGTTTGGGTAAAACACATTTGATGCACGCAGTGGGCAATCTCATTGTCGCCAGAAACCCATCTGCTAAAGTGGTTTATTTGCATTCTGAACGTTTTGTGCAAGACATGGTGAAAGCTTTACAACATAACGCGATTGATAACTTCAAACGTTACTATCGCTCGGTGAATGCCCTGCTTATCGATGATATTCAGTTTTTTGCTGGGAAAGAACGTTCACAAGAGGAGTTTTTTCATACTTTCAATACCTTGCTAGAGGGACAGCAACAAATTATTCTTACCTGTGACCGCTACCCAAAGGAGGTTTCTGGGTTAGAAGAACGCTTAAAGTCCCGTTTTGGCTGGGGACTTACGGTTGCTATTGAGCCACCCGAACTTGAAACCCGAGTTGCCATTTTAATGCGCAAGGCTACCCAACTGGAGGTTAGCTTGCCACAGGAGGTCGCTTTTTTTATTGCTAAACGTATTCGCTCCAATATTCGTGAACTGGAAGGTGCATTACGTCGAGTCACCGCCAACGCGAAATTCACAGGCCAACCCATCACCGTCGATTTTGCCAAGCTAGCATTAAAAGATTTAATCGCCCTTCAGGATAAACTGGTTACCATTGAAAACATTCAAAAAACGGTGGCAGAATATTTCAAAATTCGTGTAGCCGAGTTATTGTCTAAGAAGCGCACGCGCTCCATTGCACGACCACGACAGATTGCCATGGCGCTGGCAAAAGAGCTAACAAATCATAGTCTGCCGGAAATTGGTGATGCCTTTGGTGGACGCGACCATACTACGGTATTGCATGCCTGCCGAAAAATTGCAGAATTAAAAGTCGATGAACCGCGAATTATGGAAGATTATTCGAATATCATGCGTACTTTATCTAGTTGAGCTCGTGCATTTATTTTCCATAAACTGATTAAAAAATGAGCAGAATTTGACGTGAATAAAGTGTTAAAAAAAGTAGAAAAACCTGTGGATAACATTCTAAAAAAACGGGGTTACCCACTTACTCACATTTTATCCACAAGATATTACCGCCCTATACAAACGTTGTCAGATAGTTTTTACGATGCACAACTTGTTGTAATTTAAGTTAAAAATAGACTTATCCACAGTAATGGACAAGCCTAATAATAGTAATAATAATTTCTTTTAAATAATCTTTATTTAGATAGATGGGATAAACCAAAAATGAAATTTGCCATTCAGCGAGAAGCCTTGCTCAAACCACTACAAACCATTGTGGGTGTTGTTGAGCGCAGACAGACATTGCCGGTGTTATCCAATATTTTAGTCATTGTTTCAAATGACGGGCTTTCCATGACGGCAACCGATCTTGAAGTCGAAATGATTGCCAAGGTACCACTGGATAATCCTCAGTCAGGTGACATTACAATTCCTGCACGTAAAATCGTCGATATCTGCCGAGCATTACCTGAAGGCGCTACGGTTAACATTGCTCTGGACACAGAAAAAGCGCGAGTTACCGTACAATCCGGGCGAAGTCGTTTTAATCTCACTACATTGCCTATTAGCGATTTTCCCAGTGTCGATGAAATTACCAGCCAATTTGAATTTAGTTTGTCGCAAAAAGTGCTGAAATATCTGATTGAGAAAACCAGCTTTGCTATGGCCCAGCAAGATGTACGTTATTATCTCAATGGCTTGTTACTGGAAATATCACCTGGGGTAGTGCGTACTGTTGCAACCGATGGACATCGACTTGCCATGTGTACGCATGATTGTGATGTACAACCATCCGATACTTTACAAATTATCATGCCGCGAAAGGGCGTTACTGAACTGGTCAAGTTGTTGGAAGACACTGATGAACCCGCATTAATTCAGGTCAGTGCGAACCATATCAAAATTCAACTTAATAATTTTGTGTTTACTTCAAAATTGATTGATGGACGTTTTCCCGATTATGAACGGGTTATTCCTAAAAACTCTGATAAACATGTTGTGGCTGACAAAGAAATATTGCGTCAAGCGTTAGTGCGCACTTCGATTTTATCGAATGAAAAATACCGTGGTATTCGTATTCGCCTGTCCAATGCCTTGTTGCAGGCCCAAGCGAACAATCCAGAAATGGAAGAAGCCGAAGAAGATATTGAAATAGATTATTCTGGTGAGGAACTGGAAATCGGTTTTAATGTGAGTTATCTGCTGGATGCCTTGGGTGCAGTTACGGAAGATACTGTTTCACTGGACCTGGGTGATTCGAACAGTAGTTGTGTTGTTCGACCAAAAGGTGATTATGCGTGTACCTACGTAATCATGCCTATGCGGCTTTAGTTTCGAAAACCCTATTTTAGCTAGGATTTCCCTTCGCTTATTTATGTCTATTTGTTCCCTTGAGGTTCGGAATTTCCGTAACCTCAAGGATATTCACATCAAACCCTTGCCGGGCCTTAATTATATTATTGGCCCGAATGGCAGTGGCAAAAGCAGTTTACTGGAAGCCATTCACTGTCTGGGTCGAGGGAAATCCTTTCGTACTCATAAAACTAACCGTCTGATTTGTGAAGGTTGCCCCTCGTTTACCGTGCTAGGCCATATACAGCAACACGGCCGTCAATTTACGCTTGGCATGCAACGTGAGCGTGGTAAAAGCACGATAAAGCTGGCAGGACAACTTATTGCCCGCAGCAGTGAGCTTACTCAGGCGTTGCCTGTAGCTATATTGGAACCCGGACTGCATCGGTTAATCGAAGAGGGGCCTGAATACCGCCGTAAGTTTTTAGATTGGGGTGTGTTTCACGTGGAACATAGTTTCCATCAGATCTGGAGCAATTATCGCCGGGTGCTGGCACAACGAAATGCTGCATTGCGATCCGGCGGGCCACGTGCATCTGTCATCAATTGGGATCAAGCATTAGCTAATGCTGCTGGTCAACTGGATCAGGCTCGACAACGCTATTTGAAGAGCTTAATGGAATATGTACCCATCTATAGCCAAAAATTTCCGGATCTTGCTGAAGTGGATATCACTTATCAACAGGGTTGGCGAGAGGGGGAGAGTTATACGGATTATCTTGCAGCACAGTATCTCTCTGACAAAGAACGTGGTTTCACCCAGTTCGGTCCGCATAGAGCTGATTTACGAATACGTATGCAAGGTGTTGATGCCCGCGAATATTTATCGCGAGGCCAGCAAAAAATATTAGTGGCGCTGTTGGTCTTGGCGCAATGTGAACAAATGCGCATGCAGGATACCTCAGTAGTTGTGTTAGTGGATGATCTTCCTTCGGAGCTGGATGCGGAAAAAAGAAGTGTTTTGATGCAGTCTTTGATGGAGGCGGGGGCACAGACATTTTTGACGGGTACTGATAGTTCACTGTTCCCTCTGGATAATACTGCGCATGGAATGTTTCACGTGGAACAAGGACGGATTAAGACTGTAAATTAAACGTCGAATCCCTGTGAAGAGTCTGCGGGTAAATTGTTTATAATAAAGCGGTTTTTTCCAAAAACTGATACACTGACCGGGTTCAAATATGAGGCTCTGTAATGGCTACTGATACGTCCTACGATTCTTCCAAAATCAAAGTTTTAAAAGGTTTAGACGCAGTAAGAAAGCGTCCTGGCATGTACATTGGTGATACCGATGATGGTACAGGTTTACATCACATGGTCTTTGAGGCCGTGGATAATTCCATCGACGAAGCGTTGGCTGGTCATTGTTCGGAAATCAATGTGACGATTCACAGCGATGGTTCACTATCAGTAGAAGATAATGGTCGCGGTATTCCTGTCGATATTCACGAAGAAGAGGGACGTTCTGCCGCCGAAGTCATCATGACGGTACTGCATGCGGGAGGTAAGTTTGATGACAACTCCTACAAAATATCAGGTGGTCTACATGGCGTAGGTGTATCTGTGGTTAATGCGTTATCCGAGGTATTGAAGCTGACAGTATGGCGCAATGGTGAAATCTATTTTCAGGAATATCACCATGGTAACCCTGTGAAGGCATTGGAAGTCATTGGTACAGCAGATCGTACTGGTACGGAAATTCGGTTTTTACCCAGCACAAAAACGTTCAGTGACATTAAATTTCACTACGATATTCTGGCCAAACGTCTGCGTGAATTATCTTTCCTTAATTCCGGGGTTCGCATTGTGTTGAGTGATGAGCGCAATGACAAACAGGACACATTTGAATATAAGGGAGGGATCAGTGCTTTTGTAGAACACCTCAACCGTAATAAAACGCCATTGCACCCTGCAGTGATTGGGTTTATTGCCGAGAAAGAGGGTGTGACTGTTGAAGTTTCCATGCAATGGAATGACTCGTACCAGGAAAATATTTTTTGTTTCACCAACAATATTCCCCAGCGTGATGGTGGTACCCATCTCGCAGGTTTCCGTGGTGCGTTGACGCGTACTCTAAATCAATATATCGAATCGCAGGGCGCAGCAAAAAAAGCCAAAGTCTCAATGACAGGGGATGATGCCCGAGAAGGTCTAACCGCTGTACTGTCCGTGAAAGTGCCAGACCCTAAATTTTCGTCCCAAACGAAAGATAAACTAGTGTCTTCTGAAGTGAAAGGCATTGTGGAGTCTGCTGTAGCTGAAAAATGTCAGGAATTTCTATTAGAAAATCCTGCTGATGCCAAAGCCATTGTGAGTAAAATCGTAGATGCCGCTCGTGCCCGTGAGGCTGCCCGCAAGGCGCGTGAAATGACTCGACGCAAGGGCGCACTGGATATCGCCGGGTTGCCCGGCAAATTAGCAGACTGTCAGGAAAAAGATCCGGCATTATCTGAACTGTTCCTAGTGGAGGGTGATTCCGCCGGCGGTTCTGCCAAACAAGGACGTGATCGTCGTACTCAGGCCATTTTACCGCTAAAGGGTAAAATTCTTAATGTGGAAAAGGCACGTTTTGACAAAATGTTGTCGTCCGTTGAAGTGGGTACGTTGATTACAGCGTTAGGTTGCGGTATTGGCCGGGAAGAATTTAATGCGGACAAGCTACGTTATCACCGTATTATTATCATGACCGACGCCGATGTGGATGGCTCTCATATCCGCACCTTATTGCTGACTTTTTTCTACCGTCAGATGCTGGAGCTTATTGAACGTGGTCATATCTATATTGCCCAACCACCGTTGTATAAGGTGAAAAAAGGCAAACAGGAACGTTATGTCAAGGATGATAACGAGTTGAATGATTATCTGCTGCAATCGGCGCTGGAAAACTCAGGTCTACATGTGAGTGCTGACAGCCCGGCGATTGCAGGTGTTACTTTGGAAACCCTGGCCCGACAATATTTGACGGTGAAAGCAACTATTGACCGTCTGTCGAGCCGTTACCATGCTGAGTTGTTGGAAAAAATTGTTTATATGCCTGGTTTTCCGGTTGATGGGAAATCTGATAAGGCTGAGGCAGAATCCTGGTTTGCTGAATTAAGTCAGCGCCTTAATGCCGACGACACCAGTGCCGTGCGTTATGAGATAACACTGGAAGATGATACTCATCATGGTAGCTGGTTGGCACGTATTAATGCGATTAGCCACAATGTGGGTAATGAACGGGTAATGGCCAGCGATTTTTTTGCCTCCAGCGAATATCAAAACATACTGGCCTTGGGTGAACAGCTGGCAGATTTGTTGGCTGAGGGTGCCTTTGTTCAGCGTGGTGAACGTCGTGCCGAAGTGAGCAGCTTCAAACAGGCGCTAAACTGGCTGATGCGCGAAGCCCGCCGTGGTCAACACATCCAGCGCTATAAAGGTTTGGGTGAGATGAATCCAGAGCAATTGTGGGAAACGACGCTCGATGTCAGTGCCCGTCGTCTGCTGCGGGTGCAGATCGAAGATGCTGTCGCGGCTGACGATGTGTTTACCACGCTGATGGGTGATCAGGTGGAACCGCGTCGTGAGTTTATCGAGACCAATGCCTTGCAGGTGGCTAATTTGGACATTTAAAATGTAGGGGCACCCCTTGTGGGTGCCCAATGTGCTTCTCCGGTGTTGAGATGATAAAACGGAGTGAGTGTTTACTAATGTAGCTTAATTAGCAGGCCAGCCATAAAATAAGTGAGTGCCATCGACCAACTTTTACAGGAATCAAAAACTTCATAAGCCGAGCTTATGCCGCATTAATTGTCTAGGCTTAAACTTGTTTGCGTCATAATCAGAAACTAAAGGCGCGGCTTTTTCTACATCACTATCGGTTTTCTTTTCTACCCGCTTCCCGTCAGTTTTACCTTTGAGCTTTTTAAGCTCTTCAAGGGTGTATTGTTTTATCCTAGAATCCGCAGTTGAACGGCCTGTAGAGTGCGTTGGATTTTGTGACTGGCGAGGCGCGATGAGAAGTAATAGCTTGCTATTGCGACGATTCGCAACGCGGCCAGACGCAAAAGGCAACGTGCTATACAGGTCGTAGCGACTCACCCAGCAGGTGAACTCTCCAAAACGATAAAACAGGATGTTGATCAAAATGTTAATACATCCTCTAAGCGGTCAACTGCGGAATCTAGGTTTATAGTCATAAGGCCACCGCATACATTTTTTAATACAAACGCTTTTCTCGTTTCCCTTTTATATTTTAGTTATAAAACAGTGTGAGTATTCACTTACGTGTATCCGTCCAATATAAAAAAGGCGGTAACCCAGCTCAGGGTTACCGCCTTTTTCTATGCGGGATAGAGAATGGAAGCTGTTTATCAGGCTTCGTTGTGGTAACCGATTACCCGCTCCACTTCATTTTTGGAACCTAGAACGACCGGCACCCGCTGATGCAGACCCGTAGGCTGAATTTCCATGATGCGTTCACGTCCGGTGGAACACACACCACCAGCCTGTTCAACGACGAAACCCATAGGGTTGGCTTCATACATCAAACGTAATTTGCCCGGCTTGCTTGGGTCACGGGTATCTTTGGGATACATAAAAATACCACCGCGAGTGAGGATGCGATAGACCTCAGCGACCATGGAAGCTACCCAGCGCATATTGAAATCTTTGTCGCGTTCACCACTGGTGCCTGCAATGCATTCGTCAACGTAGCGCTTCATAGGCTCTTCCCAATGACGCTGGTTGGACATATTGATGGCGAATTCGGCGGTGTCTTCAGGAATGGTCATGTCTGGATGAGTGAGAATGAACTCACCAACATTGTGATCCAGAGTGAAACCGTTGACGCCGTTGCCGGTGGTCAATACCAGCATGGTGGAGGGGCCGTAGAGAGTAAAACCGCCACAGACCTGCTTTGTGCCGGGTTGGAGGAAATCTTCAGCGCTGGGGGTTTCGACACCTTCGGGACAACGCAGGATAGAAAAAATACTGCCGACAGAAAGGTTAACGTCTATGTTGGATGAGCCGTCCAAAGGGTCAAAAGTCAGTAAGTACTTACCTTTGGGGTATTCGGCAGGAATCGGGTAAATGTCATCCATTTCTTCAGATGCCATGGCGCCTAGATGGCCACCCCACTCATTGGCCTGTAAGAAAATATCATTGGAAAGAATATCCAGCTTTTTCTGGGTTTCGCCCTGAATGTTCTCGCTACCGGCGGAACCGAGCACGCCCACCAGGGCACCCTGATTGACGCAACTGGAAATGGCTTTGCAAGCCGTGACCACATCGTTGAGCAGAGCGGTAAAGTCGCCCGAGGCAGAAGGAGAGTTGCGTTGTTCCTTGATAATAAATTGAGTAAATGTTTCGCCAGTATGCATTTTTGATTTCCTGCAATTGTTAAGAATTCGGTTGTCCGGCAAGCCTTACAGGCTCGGAAAGGCCCGCGATTCTAACATAGGTAAGTACCACATTAAATGAGAGGTAGGTTGGCATAAATCCTCCGGGCAGCGCAGGGTTTTGATAGTGGTTGCCTGTACTCAGTGCAGGCCTTAGCATAGCGTTTCTTTTGGTACGAATACACTGAGAATATTGCGCGAAAAACCTTTTAACAAACAGAGTTTTAAAATGACCCAAACGATACGTATAGCCACCCGCAAGAGCCCGCTAGCCTTATGGCAGGCAGAATTTGTCCGCGACAGCCTGCTTGCCCGGCAACCTGATTTACACATTGAGCTGGTAAAAATGGTGACTCAGGGTGATAAAATTTTGGATACTCCGTTAGCGAAAGTGGGCGGAAAAGGTTTATTTGTCAAAGAACTGGAGCAAGGTATGTTACGGGGTGATGCTGATATCGCCGTGCATTCCATGAAAGATGTACCAGTAGAATTTCCCGCAGGTCTGCATCTGGCGGTTATTTGTGAACGTGAAGACCCGCGTGATGCTTTTGTTTCCAATACCTCTAAAACCATTGAGGAATTACCGCAGGGTGCAAAAGTAGGCACCTCCAGCTTGCGCCGCACCTGCCAGATACGCGCTTGGCGGCCGGATCTGCAAATTCTTGATTTGCGGGGTAACGTGAACACTCGGCTGCGAAAGCTGGATGATGGTGAATACGATGCCATCATTCTGGCCTGCGCCGGTCTTAAACGACTGGGTTTTGATGAGCGCATTGCCGAACACCTCGATCCCGGTTTTAGCCTGCCCGCCATCGGCCAGGGTGCTGTGGGTATTGAATGCCGTAGCGACGACTCATTCATCAACGAATTGATTGCACCATTGAATCACACAACAACGGCTATCCGTGTGCGTGCAGAACGTGCAATGAACAATCGTCTCGAAGGCGGTTGTCAGGTACCGATTGGTGGTTATTCTGAACTGGATGGCGATACATTGTTGCTGCGTGGTTTAGTGGGTCGGCCTGATGGCAGTGAAATGGTGCGAGGCGAAATTGCCGGTCGTGCCGAAGAAGCGGAATACCTGGGTACGACATTGGCTGATGATCTGTTATCTCGTGGCGCACGCGAAATTTTGCAAGAAGTTTACGCAAGTAAGGGCGACGGCTAAATGCCTGAGCTGTCCGGTGTTACGGTGGTGGTGACACGACCTGTGCATCAGGCAGAAAAATTGTGTCAGCTGATTGAAATGGCGGGTGGTAAGGCATTGCGTTTTCCGGTGATTGATATTCGGCCACCTGAAAATCCACAACAATGTCGGGCACAACTGGCTCGGTTGGCAGATTATGACCTTGCGATTTTTGTCAGTGCCAATGCGGTAAATGCCACAATGGCAATGCTGAAAACACCTCAAGCTTGGCCGACTGCGTTACCGGTTGCTGCAGTGGGCAAAGCGACGGCGCAAGCGATTACAAAAAAAGGCTTGCCGACCCCGTGTGTTGCGCCGGAGCCGTTCAACAGCGAAGCTTTGTTAAGTTTACCTGAAATGCAAAAGCTGGATGGAAAACGTATTCTGATTTTTCGCGGTAACAGCGGTCGGGAATTATTGCGCAACGGTTTGCGTGAACGAGGTGCGCATGTTGACTACGTCGAGTGTTATCAGCGTGTCATCCCGGAAGCAGATACCGGGCCACTGTATGCAGCTTGGGAACAGACGCAGGCCAAGCCCAACAATATACCGATTGTGGTGACTAGTAATCAGGGTTTGCAAAATCTGGTGGCAATGATAGACAAAAAACACCAGTCAGCCTTGTTTGCTGCACCGCTGATGTTGATCAGTGAACGTACCGCTAGCCTGTCTAGCAGGTTGGGGTTTTTACAGGCACCGGTAGTCGCAACGGCTGCCAATGATGATGCCGTTTTAGTTGCACTGAAGACATGGGCAAAGCCTTGAGTCTAGGCGAAAGAAAATAACATGAAAAAAGCCGAAAAAAACGTGCCGGAAAACAAACCTGAAAACAAACAGGAGTTACCCTCTGATCTGACAGAGAAGAACGTGATAATAAATGAGGCAGATAAAACAGATTTAACCGAGGCGAAAGAAAAGAACAAATCAAAAACGTCCGCAGCAAAAACCATAACGACTAAAAAAACGCCCCAATATATTGCGTTCAGTCTTTTATTGTTAATTGCATTATCAGCCACTGGGCTTGCTGCTTACGATTTTTGGTTATTGCGTGGGCAAGTCTCTGTCAATACACAATTGGCGAATACCCAGTACGAGTTGAGCAATACTCAGAGAGGTTTTGAAACACGCATTAATCAATTAGAACAACAATTACAAACAACAAAAAACCAATTGTTCGCAGAAGTGGAAGCACGCAAAAGTGAACAATCAGAACATCAGGCCGTCAATGCAGCTTTACAGAACATTACCGAGAAGCTGGGTCGTAACACCATTGCTTGGCGCATGGCGGAAGTGGAATATTTATTAACAGTGGCCAATCACCGGCTTGCCTTGGCGCAGGATCAACAAACCGCGATCACCGTTTTTGAAACGGCTGACAGTCGGCTTGAAGCCATTGCTGATCCTTCGTTGCTCAAAGTACGCAAGGAAATCGCCAGTGAACTTACCGCCTTGCGTGCTATGCCCAAAGTAGATATTCCTGGTCTTGCACTACAAATAGGTAGTTTGGCAGAAACTGTTGAGCAACTGCCATTGATGGATAAAAAACGGCTGGCCGTGGCTTCGGAAAAACGGGAAAGTGCATCATCCGTAGCATGGCAGGAAATACCGGAGGTGGTGTGGAGTGATATTAAAAGTTTGGTACAGGTTCGTCGTCACCAACAGCCCACTGAACCGTTATTGCCACCACAGCAGGCTTGGTTTTTATATCAAAACCTGCAACTGAAACTGGAGCAGGCAAGGCTGGCTGTGTTGAAACAGAAGACAGTGGTATTTGTACAGTCGCTTGAAGAAGCTTCACAGTGGCTGAGCAGTTATTTTGAAGCAGAGTCTGCTGCGGTTGTTAATATGCAAAAAACGGTAGAAAATCTGCGCACGATCGAGTTGCAGCCAACAATACCGGATGTCAGTGGATCATTGCGTACGTTGCGTGCAGTGATGAATGAGCGCTCGACAATGAATACTTCGCTGAGAGTAACAACACAGTGAAATTGTTATTTCTTTGTCTGGCCACATTGTTTGTGGCGGTTATTGTTGCCTTATTGGCTATGAAAGACCCTGGTTATGTGTTGTTCTCAGTGGGTACGTGGACTGTAGAAACCACGTTGGCATTGATGGTAGTGGTACTGATAATGAGTTTTTCCTTGTTGTATTTTCTGATTCGCATGGGGGTAAAAATATTCACGGTTCCCCATGATTTGCGTCATTGGAAAAAACAGCGACGGGAACAAAAGGCAATAAAATTGTTGACACAGGGTTTAATTGATCTTGCCGAAGGTCATTGGCAAAGCGCAGAAAAAAAAGTCGTAAAATATACTGAATCAAGTGATGTTTCTTTATTGAATTATCTTGCCGCAGCACGGGCAGCACAAGCCCAGGGCGCGGATCAACGTCGTGATTACTATTTAAAGTTAGCCCATGAAAATCACCCCTCAGCAGATATTGCAGTGGGTCTGACCCAGGCCGAATTACAGCTTAAACACAATCAGTTGGAGCAATGTCTTGCAACGTTAAGACATTTACATCAACTTGCGCCCAAGCATATCCAGGTATTAAAAGTATTAGCAAGTTTGTACCAGCGTTTGGAAGATTGGGAACACCTGCTGGAAATCATTCCTTTGTTACGTAAGCGCAAAGTAATGAAAACAGACATCATTGATGATTTGGTGCAACAAGCGCACTTGGCGTTATTGCAAAAGGCAGGTTCATTTACGGAACTATCCAATGTGTGGTCACACATTCCCAGTCCTATTCGGGAAAAAGAAAATGTTCTGATGATGTATGTACAGCGTCTGTTGGTAATGGGTGAAAGTGATTTAGCTGAACCACTATTGCGTCATGCGTTACGCCGACAATTTAGTGAAGCGCTGTTAATGTGTTACGGAAAAATAGATAGCGCCGAACCTTCTCGCCAATTGGAGTTGGTAGAGTCGTTGCTGATTGAGCATGAGCGAGATGCGGTTGCCTTGTTAACGGCGGGACGTTTAAGTTTACGCAATAAATTGTGGGGCAAGGCGCGTGGTTACCTGGAAGCCAGCGTTAATGCACAGCCCAGTGCCGAGGCTTATAACGAGTTAGGTAATCTATTGGAACGTATGAATGAAACAGAAGCAGCGGCAGAATGTTTTCGTGATGGTTTACGATTAGTGCCGGGCTGTGAGCAAACGACACCGATTATTATGGAGCCTGCAACGAGTCCGGCAATTGCTTTGACGAATCAGACAATGCGGGAATCGGAAATACGGAATGCGGTTATCGTTGCGAGCGCTGTAAAACCAGCAACGGTAGAAGGCACAAAATAAGCCATTTGTGGTTGTGAGACTAAACCAGGCTTCTAGCTATGAAATGAATATGATGCACACTAAAAGCCTAAATCTCAAACGCCATGGATATATTTACTTTTACTTGATTTTAGGTGCTTGAAATTCGAAGGCATCAGAAAAATAACGGTCTTCTGCCAAACCGTGTTCTTTGAATGCGTCAAATCCTGCATGCACCATCACTGGTGAGCCACTGGCATACACATCAAATTCTGCGATGCCTCCAGGGAAATCTTCGATTATTGCATTATGCACATAACCGGTGCGTATATTTTCAGATTGATCTGAGTCTGTTGCTGGTTCCGAGAAAACCGGCACAAAATGAAAATGGGGTAAATATTTGGCCCATTTTTGTGGTAGTTCAGCAAGATAAAGATCCCTTTTTTTCCGCACGCCCCAGTATAAATACATAGGCTGGCTCAAGCCTTCCGCTAGTGCATGTTCGATAATGCCTTTGATGGGTGCGAAGCCGGTGCCACCTGCCATGAAAATCAAAGGTCGTCGAGCTTCTTCACGCAGGAAAAAATTACCGTGCGGGCCTTCGATGCGCAGAATGTCTTTTTCGTGTAATTCATCCATGACATAGCTGGTAAAATCACCACTATCCACATGGCGAATGTGCAGCTCAATAAGCGCATCGTCATGGGGCGCATTAGCGAGTGAAAAACTGCGTTTGCGGCCATCGGGAAGCAGAATGTCGATGTACTGTCCGGCGCGGAATTGCATGCGTTCCGTCTCCGGTAGCTTCAGGTATAAGCGCACCACGTCATGAGACAGGAATTCTTTTTTAGTGACCTTGGTCGGTAGAGTTTTGATTTTCAGGTTTTCCGTGGTACCAATTTCTTTGATTTCCACGCTTAGATCAGAGGTTGCACGAGCCTGGCAAAACAGTGCCAGACCCCGACTGACATCTTCGTCACTCAGAGCGGGTGGACGATCTGTGCCATAATCCACGCTACCATCGAGCAGCTTACCCTTGCAGGCACCGCAGCCGCCGTTGCGACAACCATAAGGAAAGGCATAACCATGGCGTAATGCCGCATCCAAAACAGATTCATCAGATTCCACGTCAAAACGGTGGCCGCTGGGCAAAATGTGAACGGTAAAAGTCATGAATATATTCCAAAGCAGGCTAGAAAAGTCAGCGATTATGCGGGAAAGACGAGGTGTAAACCACTGATGAAATTTGTGTTTATTGTGGGTTGTGGTGATATCGGTGAACGTATTGCGGGCTTATGCCGTGAAAAAAATGTACCCATTGCCGGATTGGTGCGTAGCATAGAAAGTATCAAGCGCTTGCAACAGGCAGATATCAGTCCTGTACAGGTTGATCTCGCAACGGATGATCTGGGCGTCCTGCCCACGACGGCTGCCACGATATTTTATCTGGCTCCGCCGCCTGGCGAAGGTGAAAGTGACCCGTTGATTCGCCGTTTTCTAGCGGCCATTTCAACACATACGCTGCCGGAAAAACTGATGTTACTCAGTACCACCGCTGTCTATGGTGACTGCCAGGGAAAATGGATTAACGAAACTCATCCTGTTAATCCACAGACCGCTCGTGGCCGACGGAGGCTGGATGCTGAACAGGCTGTACAGGAATGGTCGGTTAGCACTGGTGTGCCAATTGTTATATTGCGTGTTGGTGGCATCTATGGTCCCGGTCGGTTTCCCATCGAGCGCATCAAAAAAGGCTTGCCAATTTTGCATGAGGCAGAATCTCCCTACACTAATCGTATTCATCAGGATGATCTTGCACAGATTTGTATTGCTGCTGAACAGGGAAAACCCGGCGAAGTGTACAACGTTTCTGATGGACAGCCTGGCACTATGTCGCAGTATTTCAAAGACATTGCACAGGCTTACAATTTACCCATGCCACTAGAAATAAGCTTGGAAGAAGCACAACAAGTGATGAGTACAGGCATGTTGTCTTATCTTAAGGAATCACGGCGGTTGGATAATCGCAAAATGTTGGAGGAGTTGGGAGTGGT
>Ga0316202_10001182_pt1 | contig 21538 bp, 19 predicted proteins | sample 3monrhotite_MG_FD_204934 | JGI IMG/M metagenome (GOLD analysis project Ga0316202, IMG submission 204934) | Microbial mat bacterial communities from mineral coupon in-situ incubated in ocean water Damariscotta River, Maine, United States -... | ecosystem: Environmental > Aquatic > Marine >... | reverse complement strand
CAATGAAGAACAAGACGAAGCAGGGGCTTTCCTGGCCAGCGCCATGCTGGCTGCCTTGTTCCTCATGTTCCTGATCCTAATTACCCAGTTCAACAATTTCTTCCACTCGCTGGTGATTTTGGTGACGGTGGTGTTCTCCACCTTTGGCGTCTTGTTGGGCATGATTATCATGCAACAACCATTCTCCGTGATCATGACGGGCACTGGTATTGTGGCTTTGGCGGGAATTGTTGTGAACAACAACATCGTGTTAATCGATACTTATCAGGGCCTACTCGCGCAGGGCTTCTCCGGCACCGATGCCATCATCCGCACCGGCGCACAAAGACTGAGGCCAATTTTCCTGACGACCTTCACCACCATGTGTGGTTTGGCTCCAATGATCTTTATGTTGAACATAAATTTCATTGATCGCAGCTTTGCTATCGGCGGACCCTCCTCAACGTGGTGGGTGCCATTCTCCACAGCGGTAGTTTTTGGTTTGGGTTTCTCAACCTTACTGACTTTGATTGTCACGCCGTGCCTGCTGGCCCTTTGGGATCGCATCACCAGCACGGTTTATGGATTTGGTAGTCGTCGTTCAAGACGCAATGAAGAAGCCACGGGCGCCGCACCTGCGGAATAGTCGAGATTAGGAAGTAGCGGGATCAGCTGAAACAGTTGGAGCCAATGGGACAGGTATTGCATCCTCTCCCAGGGCAACCAGTTTCTCTGCCACTTCTGCTGCTTCCAACTGACGACGCCACATGGAAGCGTAGCGGCCGTCTTTCTCAAGTAGATCATCATGGGTGCCGCGCTCGCAGATTTGCCCTGCATCCAGCACGATTATCTCGTCCGCATTGATAACGGTTGAAAGCCTGTGGGCGATTGTCAACGTGGTGCGGCCACGGGATACCTCATTGAGGGCGGACTGAATCTCTTTTTCCGTATGACTATCCAGCGCCGATGTCGCCTCATCCAAAATCAGGATGGGTGGGTTTTTCAGAATTGTCCGCGCAATGGCGACCCGCTGTTTTTCGCCGCCAGACAGTTTTAAACCGCGCTCCCCTACCCGAGTGTCATACCCGTCGGGCAGACTGACGATGAAGTCATGGACTTGCGCATGACGCGCCGCATCTTCTACTTCTTCTTGCGTAGAGCCCGGCTTGCCATAGGCAATGTTGTAGCGAATGGAATCGTTAAACAGCACCGTGTCCTGGGGCACCATGCCGATGGCTTCACGCAATGAAATTTGAGTGACGTCTGAGACGTCTTGGCCATCCACCAAAACGCGACCTTCGCTTAGCTCATAGAAGCGATAGAGGATACGAGAGAGGGTGGATTTGCCGGCCCCCGTTGGCCCAACAACGGCGACGGTCTTACCTGCAGGCACCGTAAAGTCGATACCTTTGAGAATGGCGCGGTTTGCATCATAGTGGAATTTTACGTTCTCAAAATGGATTTCACCGCCGCTTACTTTGAGTGGCACTGCATCCGGATTATCTTCAATCTCCGGATCCTGCGCCAGAACATCGAACATCTTCTCCATGTCGATGAGGCTTTCGCGGATCTGGTGATAGACAAAGCCCAACAGATTGAGCGGCGTATAGAGCTGGATCAGAAGCGCGTTGACCATGACATAGTCACCCGCTGTCATGGTGACGCCAACCACACCATAAGCCGCCATCCCCATCATCAAGGTCATCCCAATGGAGAAGATGAACATCTGGCCAAAGTTAAGCCAACTCAATGATGTCATGGTCTGGATCGCAGCAGATTCATAGGCTGCCATGGAACGATCAAACCTTTTGGCTTCGTGCTCTTCATTGCCAAAATATTTCACGGTCTCAAAATTCAAAAGACTATCAACAGCCTTGGTGCTGCTTTCTGTGTCTTGATCATTCATCTGGCGGCGAAACTTGGTGCGCCATTCGGCCATGATGAAGGTGAAGGCGATGTAGATTGCCACCGTCACAGCAATGACAGCGCCAAAGGTCCAGTCAAAAAACTTCATCAGGATAAAACACACCAGGACAAGTTCAATTATTGCAGGCACCAGATTGAACAGAACGATACGCAGGAAGAACGCAATCGACCCGGTGCCCCGGTCAATGATGCGGCTCAAGCCTCCAGTGCGCCGGTCTAGATGGAATCGAAGTGACAGCTTGTGCAAATGACGGAATGTATTGACGGCAATGGAGCGCTGGGCATTTTGGCTGACCGGCACAAATATGGCGGTCTGCAATTGTTGAAACGCTGACATCAGAATACGCGACACGCCGTAAGCCAGTAATGCCATAAGCGGCACCGCTACAACGGCAGAAGCAATCTCTGCGCTGCTTTCCCCCAATGTTGGTGTAAGGGCGTCCACCGTCAGCTTGTAAAAATAGGGCACTGTTACCGTCACCAACCGCCCGATGATCATGGCACTCAGCGCAAGGCAAACCCGAAGCCGAAGATCATTGCGCCCTTGTGGCCAAAGATAAGGGAGCAGCTCCCTAATTGTGCGTTTCAGCCCGCCGTCGGTCGCGACCATGGAGGCGGAAGCGTCAGCAGAAGTGGCGGTATGATGTTGTGACATTGATCCTCAGAAGCAAACAGTAGGGGGCGGCTCCAGAACATGGGCTTCGTTCGCTGATTGGACAACCCCTGAAGATGTAGGGCTTGAAAATATGGCCTTAATGTTGGCCTGGCAGCCAGCTAGTTCGCGTTTGGCACTTCGAAAATCTGCCCGGGGTAAATCAGGTCCGGATCGCGGATCTGGTCATCATTGGCGCGGTAGATGGCCGTGTAGCTCACCCCTTCCCCATAGACCTCACGGGCAATGAGCCAAAGGCTGTTGCCGGGCTGAACAATCACACGCCCGCTACTCATGACAATATCCGATTGCAAGGCGCGCTCGAAAGGTACTTCTACTCGCTCAAGAACAGAGCCATCTTCGTCACTGATCAGATCGACCCGCAATGTATAAAGGCCCGGCGGAATGGAATAGCGCGGTTGAAGCGTCCAGCGGCTGTCATTGTCGGCACGAGCAGACCCAACAGGCTGATCTGCCACATAAACCCGCACTGTCGCGCCGGGTTCGGCTTCACCGGCAAAAATCACATTCCCTGTCTCGTCATAATCCACCGACGACAGGACCAATGTGCCCTGGCGTACGCCATCGCGAGGGCCCTGCAAAATGCGGCTCGCCTCGTTAGGCGAAGATAGCACCACCAGAGGTGCTTCGTCGGCGCGTTCCGGTACACCCACAACGACCGCTTGTTCGGAAGCAACACTGTCGCCGTCTGCATTCGTAGAGACAAGGGTAATTTCCTGATCGCCTTCATCCATGGGCGTTGCGACAATCAAGGTCCAATCGCCACGCATATCCGCTACCGTTTCCCCGATCACAACCCCGTTGGCGAGGACTTGGATGGTATCGCCAGGATCGGCGCGCCCGGCCATCACCGCTTCGCCAGTAGTGTCTACACGGACAATATCAAAAGTGGGTGGGTTGCGTGTTGAAATAGCGTCAGGGGTCGCCACCGGTGCGCTATCCACGTCGACACTGCCAGAAATTTCCGCTGGCAAACTCGTGGGCCCATCAGAACTGCGTACACCAAAAACCAAGTAAGCGCCCACAGCAATGGCAACCAGTGCTATGATGCCAACGAATATCAATACAGTGCGCATGTGATCGAACCCCCGTTTAACCTGCTGCATTGGAAGCTAATCGCCCAAATGTGGCCATGCAAAGGCTCTAAGAAGGTTAACCACGACGAGAAGAGGAAATGAAGTGACTGATCTAAAATCTGTTTGTGTCTATTGCGGCTCCTGCCCCGGGGATGATCATGCATTCATGGAATCTGGCAAGAAACTGGGAGAAACCCTAGCCGCTGAGGGGGTTGAGCTGGTCTTTGGCGGCGGCGATGTGGGTATTATGGGGGCCACAGCCAATGCGGTGGTCCAAGGGGGCGGCAGGGTTACCGGCGTGATCCCCAAATTCTTGCGCGAAGTTGAAATTCCCTCAGATCGCATTCAGGAACTAATCCTCACCGACAGCATGCATGAGCGAAAGCACGACATGTACGAGCGTTCAGATGCTTTTGTGGTGCTGCCCGGCGGAATTGGAACCCTGGAAGAAGTGATCGAAATGATCTCTTGGGCGCAACTTCGCCAGCATGCCAAACCGATCATTCTTGTCAGTGTGAATAACTACTGGGCACCATTCTTTACCCTGTTGGATCACGTGGTGGGCCATGGGTTCGCCCGCCCGGAAATTCGTGGGCTCTATCATGTTGTGGATAGCTATGAAGAAGTATTGCCCGCCATTCGCAAATGGATGAACGGTGGCCCTGAAAGCAAGGCTCCTAAGTTTTAGAATTCTCTGAAACCGACATCCGTTTACGCATAGCCATTTCCTTGCGCGCCGCATCCGTGGTGTAGATGGCCAGTGCCGTCCAGATCAGCCCGAATGTAATCAAGTGCCGCATGGTAATCGCTTCGCCATAACTTATGGCCAAGGCAAACTGGATTGAAGGCGCGATATATTGCGCGATGCCGATACTGGTCAGGCTGATGCGCCGGGCCGCAAGATTGTAAAGCATCAATGGAATGGACGTGAACGGTCCGGCAAAGATCATCAAGAACGTGAACAAAAGCCCACCGTTAAAGAAGTGCCCTGCCCCGCTCATCTCCAGCCAGATGAAATAACCAATGGCCAGTGGTGTGACCAACATGGTCTCCACGAACAAGCCCTCGACAGCTTCAATTTGCACGATCTTGCGCACATAGCCGTAAAACCCAAACGAAAGCGCAAGGGTCAACGGAATGACAGGGAACGTTGTCAGATCCATGGACAGATTTCCAACACCGAGGACTGCCAACGCGACCGCCACTATTTGTGGGCGGTTCAGGCGTTCGGAAAGCAGTACGGCCCCGATCACCACATTGACCAACGGGTTCATGAAATAGCCAAGACTAGCGTCCAGCACCCGCCCGTTCATGGTCGCCCAGATAAACAAGAACCAGTTGATGGCAATAAGAAGGGTTGAAAGGCAAAGAAGAGAAAGCACGCGACGATTCTTCAATGTCTCCCATACATGACCAAAGCCGGTCTTTCGACTGACGATTAATCCCAGGAACACTGAGGACCAGATCACCCGATGGGTGAGAACCTCCAGGGCTCCAAACGACATGAGCAAGCGCCAGTAGACGGGACTGAAGCCCCAAGCCGCAAACGCCGCAACAGCAGCCCCCGCACCCTGACGGGTACGGGCGTGCTCTTCATGGGTTCGCGTATGGTTGCCCGCCTCTTTGTACGTCACTTAGCAACCTTCCAGGTGGTGCCGTCCGGGCTGTCCATGATCTCAACGCCCATGGCGACGATCTGATCGCGAATGCGATCGGCTTCGGCAAAATCCTTTGCGCCGCGGGCTTCCAGACGAGCTGCGATCAATGTCTCAACTGCATCTCCATCGATGTCGGCCTTAGCAATCTTGCCTGCTTCCCATTCCGCCGCCGTTGAACCCAAAAAGCCCATCAATTGGGCACCTGCTTTTAAAGACGTTGCAGCCTCATTGTCTCCTTGCGCGGCAAGAGTACGAAGCCTGTGCAGCTCCGCAATGGCCGTTGGCGTATTGAGATCGTTGGACAACGCTTTCATTACACCTTCCGGCACCTCACCCGCTTCAACCCCATCGGTCAGACGATACCAACCGTCAAGCGTCGAAATGGCTTCTTTGCCCGCCTTCTCCGTCCAGTCCATGGGTTGGCGATAATGGGACATGAGCATTTGCAAACGCATGGCCTCCCCGGGCCAGATTTCCAAAAGCTCGTTGATGGTTTTGAAATTGCCGAGGGATTTCGACATCTTCTCCCCTTCGACCTGCAGGAACCCGTTGTGCAGCCAATAATTTGCGAGCGGTGCGCCGCCATGGGCGCACTGGCTTTGCGCTTCTTCATTCTCATGATGAGGGAAGACAAGATCAATGCCGCCCCCATGAATATCGATGGTCTCGCCCATATGTTGTTCAATCATGGCAGAGCATTCCAAATGCCAACCGGGTCGCCCACGACCCCAGGGGCTATCCCACCCGGGCTCATTTTCATCGGAAGGCTTCCACAGAACAAAATCCATTGGGTCTTGCTTATACGGTGCCACTTCAATGCGGGCGCCGGCGATCATGTCATCAAGGGAGCGCCCGGAAAATTTGCCATAGCCTTCCATGGAAGCAACTTTGAAAAGCACGTGACCCTCGCCTTCATAGGCGTGACCCTTTTCAATCAGGGTACTGATCATTGCGATCATTTGTTCCACATGATCCGTTGCCCGTGGTGTCAACGTTGGCGGCAACGTGCCGAGCGCTGCTACGTCATTGAGATAAATCTCGGTAGTCTTGGCTGTTACCTCGCCAATGGTTTTGCCATCGCGAGCTGCCCGCGCCATGATCTTGTCATCGATGTCCGTCAGGTTCCGCGCATACACAACATGTCCCTCGCCATAGATATGACGAAGCTGGCGAAACAACACATCAAAGACAATAGCCGGGCGCGCATTGCCGATATGCGCCAGATCATAAACTGTGGGCCCGCACACATACATGCGCACATTTGTGGGATCTATGGGGGTGAACTCATCCCGTTTGCGGGTCTTGGTATTGTAAAGTTTCATTGCATTGGCTTTCAAAAGAACCATGCCCTCCGGCACGCGCCATCACTGCGCGAGGCCACCTGACATGTCAAAGATATAGAAGAGTCGGCGTAAAATAGCTTCAGGCGCAACAACAGAGCGCGTCTACAGACACGAATTTCCAGTAATTTTGCGTTGCGTAAGCCATTTCAATCTCCATCAGGCGGGTTGGCGATATTACGCCACCTCCCCTTTCAACCGGGCGCGAGCTCGTGCCTCGCCGATCAAGCTGAGCAATGTACCCATTTCCGGGCCGTGATCAAGCCCTGTCAAAGCTTGGCGCAAAGGCATGAATAGCTGTTTACCCTTTCGCCCGGTGCTTTCTTTCAGGCTGGCTGTCCAGGCACCCCAAGTGTCGCTTGTGGGCTCCCCGGCAGGCAGCGCCGCTTCTGCAGCGGCCAGGAATTCGGCATCTTCGATCTTGGGCGTTACCGGCCCATGGACGATTTTCCACCAGTCCCCTGCTTCTTCAACATGGGAGAGATTCCCCCGCACGGCATTCCACAGGGTCTCCCCATCTTCGATGCCCAGCTTGGCAAGTCGGTCTGCCACCGCGTCATAGGGCATGCCGTGAAGCAGTTTGGCGTTCAGGCCTTCGAGTTCCTTAGTGTCGAACCGGGCCGGCGCCCGAGCGATTTTCCCAAAGGCAAATTCCGACGCCAACTCTTCCATGGATTGGCGCGGCTCGACTGGATCGGACGTGCCAATTTTTGCGAGCAAGCTGAGTACCGCCATGGGCTCAAGGCCGGCCTCGCGCAAACCCTGAATAGAAAGCGAGCCAAGACGTTTTGACAACTTCTCCCCCTCGGCACCGACCAACATGGGGTGGTGCGCAAGCTCAGGCGACTTTGAACCAAGGGCTTGGAAAATTTCGACCTGTGCGCCGGAGTTCGTTACGTGATCTTCCCCGCGCATCACATGGGTCATGCCAAAGGCAATATCATCCACCACGCTTGGCAGCGTATAAAGGTAAGAGCCATCTTCTCGGATCAACACCGGATCAGAAAGACTAGCCGTATCGATGGATTGTTCTCCGCGGATAAGATCCGTCCACTTGATCACATTGCCGGAAAGTTTAAAGCGCCAATGAGCTTTGCGGCCTTCGGCTTCAAGGGCTGCTTTGTCTTCGTCCGTCAAATCAAGAGCGCTGCGATCATAAACCGGCGGAAGCCCCCGCGTGCGTTGCAGTTTGCGCTTGCGATCCAGCTCATCTGCGGTTTCATAGCAGGCATACAGAAAGCCCGCGTCTTTCAGCTTTTGCGCCGCTGCATCATAGTCTGCAAAATGGTCGGATTGTTTTTCGATCCGCGCCGGCGTCAGGCCCAACCAATTGAGATCTTCAATTATGCCTTGGGCAAACTCTTCGGTGGAGCGCTCCAGATCCGTATCATCCAGACGCAACACAAAATCCCCGCCTTTTGCTGAGGCAAACAGGAAGTTCATTAGGGCGGTGCGAATATTGCCCACATGGATCCGGCCCGTCGGGCTCGGTGCGAAACGTACGGTTATGGTCATCGGGTCAGCCTAGCGGTGTAATGAGAGGCGCAGTGTTACCGCTAGTTCGAGGAGCTCTGCAAGGCCTTTACAATGGCCATGGCAATAAAGACCGCCAAGGCCCCCGCGAGAATGAAGGGTACGAAGACCAGGAAAATACTCAAGATGCCAACCGCAAGCCCCAAAATTCCGGCAAGCAAGCCCACCACAAGGGCAATAAGGCCGCCAAGCAGACCTACAAATGCGCCGATCAGACCCAATCCTAGCCCCAGAAATAGCGGCCAAAGCCAGTAGCAGACCACCGCGGCAAACACGATCAGGATTGCTAAGCCAAGGGTATTGCTGGACTTTTTAGGGGCGGTTGCGGTTTCAGTCTCGGGCATCTCTATACCTGTTGGTTATGGGATACCGCCGGTCCCGGCCAAAATTCTTGGACGTGATTTTAACGCCCGGCGGGGCCTGTCTGCGTTTGTACTCGGCTATATATAGGAGGTGTTCTATTTTTTTCACCACCTCAGCTGCATATCCCCGGCCAACAATCTCCTCAAAGCCCATTTCCCGCTCCACCAGGCACTCCAGAATGTCGTCCAGCTCCTCATAGGGCGGTAATGAATCCTGGTCCTTCTGATCCGGCCTGAGCTCTGCAGTGGGCGGTTTGGCGATGATATTTTCCGGGATCACGAGGCCAGTGGGTCCCAATCCGGTCTTTGGCACATTCTCGTTGCGCCAGCGGGAAAGAGCAAAGACTTGCATTTTGTAGACATCTTTAAGGGCGTTGTAGCCGCCCGACATATCGCCATATAGCGTGGCATATCCCACAGACATTTCAGATTTATTGCCGGTGGTGAGCACCATGGAGCCAAACTTGTTCGACAGAGCCATGAGGATGACGCCGCGAATGCGCGCCTGAATGTTTTCTTCTGTTGTATCAGGCGTGGTGTCCTTGAAAAGGTCAGCCAGCGTTGTCTCGAACGCGCCAATGGTTTGCTTGATCGACACGATGTCATAGCGAGCTCCCAAGGCCATTGCGCATTCTTCTGCATCGGTGTGGCTTTCGCCGCTTGTATATTCCGATGGCATCATCACGCAGTGAACATTCTCAGCACCCAACGCATCCACCGCAATGGCCGCCGACAAGGCGCTGTCGATACCGCCGGACATGCCCAGCACCACGCCGGGAAAACCGTTCTTGCGCACGTAATCTCGAAGAGCCAGCGTCACGGCTTCATAGACTGCTGCATCGTCCTCTTCCACCAACACCTTCTCGCCGGGCATGCAAGTCCAGCCATCAGCCTCACGGCTCCAAGTGGTCAGCGTGATGCTGTCTTCCCAAGCTGGCATTTGCAGGGCAAGGGAATAGTCCGTGTTCAGAATAAAAGATCCGCCATCGAATATCAGCTCATCCTGACCGCCCAATTGATTGACGTAGGCCAGCGGCAGCCCGCTTTCCTTCACTCGGGCAACAGAATGCATCATGCGGTCGTTGATCTTGTCCACTTCAAAGGGGGAGCCGTTGGGGATCAGCAATATCTCCGCGCCGGTCTCCTCCAGACATTCCACTACATCTTCAAACCAGATGTCCTCGCAAATGGGCACGCCTAGACGCACCCCGCGGAACTCAACAGGGCCCGGCATGGGGCCGGGCGCAAACACGCGGGCCTCGTCAAAGACGCCGTAATTGGGGAGGTGGTGTTTGAAACGCAGTGCCTTGATCTCTCCCCCATCCAACAAGGCCACCGCATTGTGCAGCTTGCCATCGTCGACCCAGCAGGTGGGCAGCAACATGCCGGGACCACCGTCTGCGGTCTCCGCGGCCAATGCATCAACAGCTGCGCGAGCGTCGTCCTGAAAGGCGGGCTTAAGGACCAAGTCTTCCGGCGGATAGCCGATGAGGAAGAGCTCGCTAAAGACAATCAGATCCGCGCCACCCTTTGAGGCCTCTTCACGAGCGCTTCGCACGCGTGCGACATTGCCGTCGATATCACCGACGGTGGGGTTTAGTTGGGCGAGGGCAATCTTCAGCGTGTCAGTCATGGACCTTAGGTAATACGGTGCGGGCGTTACTGCAACCACTTATGAAACAGACAAAACCACATCACAGACCCGGTCAATCTGGCCTTCGGTTAGATACGGATGCATAGGCAGGGACATGATTTCTTCTGCAAGCGTATCCGCGCCCGTGAACGGCGTATCACCGGCATAGGGTTTGAACGCTTCCATCTCGTGCAGCGGTTGGGTGTAATAGACAGCGCTGGGGATGCTGGCTTCTTTCAGGGCGGCCTGAACCACTTCGCGATTGGGCACTGTCAGGGAATAGTATCCGTTGGAGCTTTGGAAGCCTTCAACCTTTGAGGGGAGCTTTACTTTGCCTGATAGGCGCGCGTCATATTGAGCTGCATGCTTGATGCGAAGTTCCAGCTCTTCTGGGAAGATCGCCAGTTTTTCCAAAAGCACAGCCGCCTGCATGGAATCAAGACGGCCGTTAAAGCCAACGCGAATTGATTCTTTTCGTTGGGCATCGGTGCCGTGCCAGCGGATGGAGCGCCAGATCTCACCCTTGGCTTTATCCGTGGTGAACAAAGCGCCTGCGTCGCCATAAGCGCCCAGCCCCTTGCCGGGAAAAAAGCTGGTGGAGGAGATTTCAGCTAGCGCGCCAACGCGGGTGTTGCCCAACATGCCGCCAAAGCTTTGCGCCGCATCGGCCATGATGGTCAGATTGTATTCTTTTGCGATCTTGCTGATGCGCGGGTAATCGGCGGGCAGGCCAAACAGATCAACGGGGATAATCATCCGAGGGCGCAATCTGCCTTCTTCCAGAACCCGTTCGATCTTCATGGCCAGGTCCGCCACATCCATGTTGAACGTATCTGTGGTGACATCCACAAAGATGGGCGTTGCGCCGGTCAGAAGAACCGCATTTGCTGTCGCGTTGTAGGTGAAAGTTGGAATGAAAACCGCGTCCCCTGCCCCCAGGCTTTCGCCAAGCATGGCGATGATCAGGCTGTCCGTGCCGGAGGCCACGCCTACGCAATCGGCAGCCCCGGTGAAATTGCACAAGGTTTCTTCCAGCTCACCCAACTCCGGGCCATTGATGTAGGCCCCATGATCCAGCACGGCCTTGATACGCGCATCGATCTTGTTGCGGATGCGTGCCTGCTGTGCCTTCAAGTCTATGAATTGAATGGGGCCGTCGCCGTCTGTTGCATTCAAGGGTGCGGTTTCGCTTTGATTTGTCATGGTCGAAGTTCCTGCAGTTTTCCGTTACGCAGCTGCATCCGCAGCATCATGAATTTTCAAGGCCGTATCCAGCGCCCGGCGTCCACATTGACCGGTGATAGCCGGTTCGGTTTTCGTCCGCACACTGTCAATGAATTTGGCAACGGCAAAGCCCAGCGGGTCCGCCATCACAGCAGGCTGGTCATCGCCGAAAATGTCGCCCAAGACGGCAGCGGTGCTGTTTTCAACTTTGCGATTGATAAAATCGATGGTGATGATCCCGTCAGGGTACTCGATCGACATATTGCGGTCACGCTCCTCGGCAATGCGGCTCGCCATCAAGGTGACTTCCGCGCCCTGATCAAAGTGCAAGGTTGCGGTAACTTCGTCCGGGTGTTCCCCGTGAATGGTTTTGGAATTTGCTTCGACACGATCCAGCGCGCCAGGGATGACCTGATGAATGAGATCCAGATCGTGGATCATCAAATCCATTACCACGGAAACGTCCATGGCCCGGCCCGTGAAGGGCCCGTTGCGAGTGGCTGAAATCTTGGTCGGGGCAACATCGCGAGACAAAAGGCCAAACGCATCAAAGACGAAACGTTCCTGATGGCCCACTTGCAGGACGAGACCTTTTTCAGCCGCAAGCGCAATCAATTCATCGGCATGGGCCGTTTTGAGGGCGATGGGCTTTTCCACCAGAACATGGCAGCCCGCTTCAAGGGCCTGTTTGGCAACCTCATAATGAAACACAGCGGGGCACGCCACGGTGACGATATCCAGGCTCTCACCAATGACTGACAGGTCCGAGACAGCATCCACGCCAAGCTCTGTGGCCAGCTTACCAGCTTGGGCCGGATCAGGATCCACGATGGCCATGAGGTCGACCCCTACCGCAGCGGCATACTTGCGCGCATGAAAGGTGCCGAAAACGCCGGCGCCGACAACGGCGGCCTTGAGTGTGTCCTTACTGGACATTTATGCAATTCCTCATCAATCCCGCGCGCACAACGCTCGGTGATACATGGCCAAAACCCCGGGTAAAGAAGCCCCAATACCCCTTGTTGAGCCCTTCTTAAGCGGTAAAATGAGGATAGTTTCAAGTCACCTATTGTTTCAGAAATATTACGGGCTAGGCTTAACGTAAGACCTAATTTCACCCATCAAAAATCCCACCTTAAGGATCCACAAATGAACGCCATTGTTTCCAAGGAAATTCGTCTTGCCTCGCGCCCTGTGGGCATGCCCACAGCCGATAATTTCGAGCTGGCAGAAGTCACCATGCCGGATCTAAGCGACGGCCAGGTCTTGATCCGCAATGACTGGTTGACCGTGGATCCTTATATGCGGGGCCGCATGTATGACATGAAAAGCTATGTGCCGCCGTTTCAGATTGGCGAAGCCTTGCAAGGGGGCGCCGTGGGCGAAGTGGTTGAATCAAAAAATGATGCCTTTCCAGTAGGCACATTCGTCAATCACATGGACGGCTGGCGCGAATACGCCATCAACGATGCCACCATGTTGCAGAAGATCGACCCTTCCCTCGCCCCTATCCAGACCTATCTCGGTGCCTTGGGCATGCCGGGTCTTACGGCCTATGGCGGCCTGCTGGTCATCGGCGCGCCCAAGGAAGGGGAAACTGTGTTCGTATCCGCTGCCTCCGGTGCCGTGGGGCAACTGGTTTGCCAGATCGCCAAGATCAAGGGCTGCCGCGTTGTGGGCTCTGCGGGCGGCAAGGAAAAATGTGATTGGCTGACGGAAGTCGCCGGCATAGATGCGGCGGTGGATTACAAGACCTGCCCGGATCAGGCCTCGCTGCAAGCGGCAGTCGCTGAGGCTTGTCCCAAAGGCATCGACATTTATTTTGAAAACGTAGGCGGAGACCATCTGACCACGGCGCTGAACCTTGCCAACCCCTGGGCTCGTTTCCCCATGTGCGGCTCGATCTCAACCTACAACGCCATGGAAGCACCGGCGGGTATTTCAAACCTCACCAATGTCATTGGAAAACGCATCCGCATGGAAGGCTTCATTTCCTTCGATTACATCGGCATGAGCAATGAATTCATCAGCGACATGTCCGGCTGGATCAAATCTGGTGACATCAAGCTGAAAGAAGACATCGTGGAAGGCGTGGAGAACACGCCGCAAGCCTTCATGAACCTTTTCACCGGCGGCAACTTCGGCAAGATGCTGGTGAAAATCTAGCCTTCATTCGGGTATTCAAAAACCTCGTCCAGCGGCACATTGAAAACCTGCACGATTTGAAAAGCAACTTCGAGCGAGGGAGAATATTTCCCTTGCTCGATTGCGATTACAGTTTGCCGTGTGATACCCAGTTTCTCTGCCAATTGAGCCTGTGTCATCTCTCCGGCATTAAACCTCAGAACACGGATAGAATTTGTGACTTTTGTTGATTTTCCCAAGGCTAAAGACCTCGGCGATAGGCGACGATTTTCACAATCGACGAAAGAAATGTCGCCGCACCAAATCCCAGGTATATTGCATTCGCAATCCAGAAATAGTCCCACTTCGCAAGGGCCATCATTAGGGCAACAAAAGCTCCAAACGCTGAAAGATACTGGCCTACATATTCTCCAAAACGATAGATGTCTCGGTCTCGCTGATCCTCCTGTCCTGCTTCGGACGGAGAGATGATGCTGATGATGATGTGAAGGACAATGGTCGCGACGATGTAGGCCATAATCGCCCAAAGCATCGTACTTGCATAACCAAAGCCCTCAATACTGACGCCCCTGAATTGGGGCTCGATCGCCAGCAAGTAATACCCGTAGACAATAAATGTGATGAGCCCAGAGCCCCAGGTGCTTTTTTCTTGGTATGACATAGTGTCCTCGTGTCAATTATTCTTTACATGTAGTGGTGTAAAGATATGCAGACATGATGTCAAATATTATTTACATTTGTTTTTGATATTCTTGCCATGCGGCAACGGCGAGTGGGCATCGCGCACCGGGTCTTTACACTCACCGTCGAAGCAAGGGAGAGCCCATATCAAACTGAAGCGACAACTGGCCGAGGACTAAGTCTCCGCAGGAAGATGCAAGGTCAGGATGACGATCTCCGGGGGACGGTTGAAGCGGATGGGCAGGATGCTGGTGCCGACGCCGGATGTAACGAACAGCGGAATGCCGCCCACATAAACCAAACCTGCTGCCCACTCCGGGCCTGCGCGACCAGGCACAATGGGATCAAACAGCCAAGGCAAATAAATCTGCCCACCGTGCGTATGCCCAGCAAGCAACAACTCCGGGCGATAAATGGCCGGAAGCTCCAGAAACGCTGCAGGGTCATGGGTCATGACGATGCTTGGAGCCCCTTCTGGAACTTCGTCATAGGCAGTTGCCAAAGAAGGCCTGCGGGTGGAATCGTCGGCCAATCCAACCAGATAGAAATCCTGGCCTTGCCAATTGAAAAGCAAGGAAGTGTTTTCAAGAACGCTGATGCCATTCGCCTCAAGCGCTGCCTGCATCCCTTTTCCATCCTCCCACCAATCATGGTTCCCGAGAACAGAATAATCACCCAGAGGGGCTGACAAGGCAGCTAACCCCTCTCCTATCTGGCCAGGCTCCACATGGGCCCCGCCGCGAACGCGGGAAATCAAAAAGTCACCGAGAAGAAGAATGAGATCTGGCTCTTCCTCATTGAGGGCGGAGACCACTCGTTCCAATTTATCCAGCCCATTGAGGGGGGACCCCACATGAAGGTCGGAGACAATGGCTAGTCGAATTTCCTGAATGCTCTGATCGTCAGTCGGAATTTCTACATGCCGAACAACAAGCCGGGCCGGTTCAATGAACACAGCATAGGTACCAATAAGCATCGGCACCATGATCAGGATGGCCAATACGATCCCAATTGGATGTTTAAAAATTCGCTTCAAAAATTACGACCTACTCAAATCTCAATGATCTAAGTTAGGCCGTAGCATTGGGCAAAACAATGACGTCAATGAGTGTTACGCCACAGCCTTAGATTTGTCCCGCTCTTTGCGGATGTTCTCTGCAATGAGGAATGCAAGTTCCAATGCTTGGGATGCATTCAGGCGCGGATCACAGTGGGTGTGATAGCGGCTGGAAAGATCATCGGCTGAGATGGCTTGTGCGCCGCCGATACATTCGGTGACGTCCTTGCCGGTCATCTCGAAATGAACACCGCCCGCGTGGGTGCCTTCGCTGCGGTGAACGGTGAAGAAATTTTCGACCTCTTTCAGCACGCGCTCGAACGGACGGGTTTTGAAACCTGTTTCCGTTTTTACCGTATTGCCGTGCATGGGATCACACGACCAGACCACTTGGCGGCCTTCGCGCTTTACGGTGCGAATAAGACCCGGCAAATGTTTGGCCACATCGTCCGCGCCAAAGCGGCAGATCAGCGTAATACGCCCTGCGTCATCGGATGGGTTCAATGTGTCGATCAGTTTAATCAGCTCATCGGGCTCGAGCGTCGGGCCGCATTTGATGCCGATGGGATTGTTGACGCCGCGTAAGAATTCTACGTGAGCGCCATCCGGCTGACGGGTGCGATCACCGATCCATAGCATATGCGCGGACGTGGCGTACCAATTGCCCGTGGTGGAATCCACGCGGGTCATGGCTTGCTCGTAAGGGAGCAATAAAGCCTCATGGGAGGTGAAAAATTCTGTCTGGCGCAACTGCGGCGCTGTTTCCGGTGTGATGCCGCACGCTTCCATGAAGTTGATGGCATCGGAAATCCGATCCGCCATAGTGCGATAGCGTTCAGCCTCTGCACTGTTCTCCACAAAGCCAAGATTCCATCGATGCACATTGTGTAGATCCGCATAACCGCCGCTAGCGAACGCGCGCAACAAGTTCAGCGAAGAGGCCGCTTGAGAATAGGCCAGCTCCATGCGTTTTGGATCTGGCACACGGGCTTCTTCTGTAAATTCAATGCCGTTGATGATATCGCCGCGATAGCTGGCAAGCTCCACCCCATCGATGGTTTCCGTATTGGCCGACCGCGGCTTGGCGAATTGCCCGGCGATGCGGCCGACTTTAACAATCGGCATGGCCGCGCCATAGGTCAGCGCCGCGGACATTTGCAGGATCACCCGGAACGTGTCGCGAATGGTGTCAGCGGAAAATTCAGCAAAGCTTTCGGCGCAGTCGCCGCCCTGGAGCAAAAAGGCATTGCCTTTGGCTACTTCTGCCAAATTGGCACGGAGCACCCGCGCTTCCCCGGCAAAAACCAGAGGCGGTAGATTGGCAAGACGTTTCTCGGATGCGGCCAGCTCAATTTGATCCGGATAGTCCGGTAATTGGCTGACAGACTTGGATTTCCAGCTTTCAGGCGACCATTTTTGTGACATAACTCATATTCCGTATTCAGTACTAAGCCATTCAAATTGGCACATTGCATTGCACCATAATGCAATATCCGGGCAAAATCGAGCGGATTGCCAATAGATCGTTGTTTTACGGTGAACAGCGCTCTATATGTGCAAATCAGTGCACATAATGATAGCGCCAGCGATGGCGTTGGAGACCCATGTCCAAGAAGCAAACCTACGCCCGGATCGCCCCCTTCTATGATTTTCTGGACGCCTCCTTTGAGCACAAGCGTTACATGCCCATTCGCGAAGAAATGTGGCAGGGCGTGGAAGGCAAAGTATTGGATGCGGGTGTCGGCACCGGTCGGAATATACCGTACTACCCCAAGCAGGCAAACGGTCCTGTCATAGGAATAGATCTGTGCCCTCAAATGTTGGCGAAAGCCAAAGCGCGAAAAGTTGAGGTTGGAGCAGAGGTTGATCTCTTTGAGATGAATGTCATGGCGACAGACTATCCCGACAATCACTTCGACAATGTGGTGGCTACATTTCTATTCTGCGTGCTGGAAGACGAAGACCAGTGCCCTGCACTGCGCGAGTTACAACGCATCACCAAACCCGACGGGGAAATTCGCATTCTGGAATATGCTATTTCAGAGGACCCGTGGCGCCGGTTTGTTCAAAAGCTCTGGGCGCCTTGGGTCAGTTTTGCCTATGGCGCACGATTTGATCGGGATACGGAACAATATCTGGGAGACACCTGCCTGGAGCTAGTGGAACGGCGCTTTGTCTATGAAGACATGATCAAATTGCTGATCTTGAAGCCCAATAAATAGGCCTAAAGCTTCGGTTGCGCCTGCTGGCCGGTGTGATCCACTTCGATCTCCGGATCCTCGTATTTCTCGCGCATGGTGACCATTTCCTCGGCGGCCGTGGGGTGCACAGCGCAAGTGGCATCGAACTGTGCCTTGGTCGCTCCCATTTTTACCGCAATGCCCAGCATCTGGATCATCTCTGCCGCTTCATGGCCCAGAATGTGTGCACCCAAAACCACATCTGTCTTGGCATCCACCACCAGCTTCATGAACATTTGCTCATCACGATCCGCAAACCCGTGTTTCAGGGAGCGAAATGCCGATTTGTAGATATCAACCTCATGTCCGGCAGCTAGAGCTTCTTCTTCAGAACATCCGACGGTCCCAATGGCGGGCTGGGTGAAGACGGCCGTAGGCACATCCGCGTAATCCATTTCCATGGGGTTGTTGTTAAATTCCGTTTCCGCAAAACAGATCCCTTCGCGAATGGCGATAGGGGTCAAGGCCATACGGTCTGTGACATCGCCAATGGCAAAAATTGAAGGCGTGCTGGTGCCGGAATATTTGCTCACCTTGATGGCACCATGGTCGTCAAGATCAACGCCGGCGCTCTCTAAACCAAGCCCTGCGGTATTGGGTCTGCGCCCAGTGGCATACATCACCAGATCGCACGAAATTTCTTTTTCGTTTTTCAGGATCGCAATGTATCCGTCATCATTCTTCTCAATGCATTTGACATCCGATTCAATGAGAACCTTTACGCCTTTGATTTCCATTTGGCGTTGCGCCATGGCGCGCAAGTCGCCGTCAAAGCCACGAAGAACTTCTGCACCGCGATAGATCAGCGTTACATCCACGCCTAACCCGTTCATGATACAAGCAAACTCAACGGCAATGTATCCGCCGCCCACGATGATCAATTTTTTTGGCAGTTCTTCCAGCTCGAACATCTCGTTCGATGTAACCGCGTGTTCAATACCCACAACGCTTTGCGGCAGATAGGGCCAGCCGCCGGTGGCAACGAGGATTTTCTCAGCAGTGATATCCCGGTTCTCGTTGACCAGATGGATCTTGTTTGTGCCGGTAATGATGGCGCGATCCTTGATCAGCTCCGCACCGGCCAGTTTCAGATTACGCTCATAGATATGGGCAAGGCGATTGACCTCCGTCTGGACCGAATCTCGCAATGTTGGCCAATTGAATGACGTCTCTCCCACGTTCCAGCCATATGCCGCGGCATCTTTGAATTCTTCTTCATACTCGCTTGCATAGACGAACAGTTTCTTGGGAATACAGCCGCGTACGACACAGGTGCCGCCGGGTTTATGTTCTTCGGCAACCGCCACCCGCGCGCCAGTTTGGGCGACAAGGCGAGAAGCGCGCACGCCGCCGGAGCCGGCGCCAATTGTAAAAAGGTCGTAATCAAACTCGGACATGAGGCCTCGCCTTTATCGTTTAGTAGAAACTACCATCGACGCTACCGGTTTTCGATGCATTGCATCTCAGGCAGTTACATAGGGCATGTGGGGCCTAATTTACACCGCCGTGACGTTTGACCCCATCTGGACCCGCCGTAATGACCATACTGGCCATACCCAGAAAAAGGCCACTATCCACCACGCCGGGAATACCCGCCAACGCCATGGCCACGGCTTCGGGCTGCTCCATTTTCACGGTTTTAAGGTCCAGAATGAAATGCCCGCCGTCGGTGACAAAGGCGCGACCTTCCTCATCCAAACGCAGATCCATCTCGATCTCTCGGCCCAGGACATAGCGACAGGCATTGGCAATGGCTCCTGCAGTCAATGGCAGGCCAAAGGGCACCACCTCAACGGGCAAGGGAAAGGCCCCCAGATGGTCCACCAGCTTGCTGTCATCGGCAATGACGACCATGCGCTGAGAGGCACCGGCTATGATTTTTTCGCGCAGCAGGGCTCCGCCGCCACCCTTGAGCAGATTGAGTTGCGGATCGAACTCGTCGGCTCCATCCACCGTCACATTGATTGTCTCAATATCGTGCATTTCCGGCAGGGAAATCCCCAGGGAACGAGCCTGGTCGGCTGATGCCTCAGACGTGGGCACGCCCTGCACGTTCCAGCCTTCGGCGACGCGGGCCCCCAGAAGATCGATAAAATGGGCCGCCGTTGAGCCGGTTCCCAGCCCCACAGTCATGCCGTCGGATATTTCTTCCAAAGCCGCTTTGGCTGCAGCCCGTTTCCAGGCGTCTTGTTCGCTCAATTGAAGTGCTCCTAAATTGCCGCGGAACCTCTAGATACCGCCAAAACAGAGGTATTTGGTTTCCAGATATTCATCGAGACCATATTTTGATCCCTCGCGACCAATACCGGATTCTTTCATGCCGCCAAAGGGGGCAACTTCCGATGAGATAAGCCCCGTATTGATCCCGACCATGCCATATTCAAGCGCTTCGGCCACTTTCCAGACGCGGCTGATGTCCTTGGCATAGAAATAAGAGGCCAAGCCAAAGCGCGTGTCGTTGGCAAGGCGGATCACTTCGTCTTCGTCATTAAAAGGGAAGACCGCCGCCACGGGGCCAAAGGTTTCTTCTTCGGCAATGCGCATGTTGCGGGTTACACCGGAAATGACTGTGGGCTCGAAGAAGGTGCCGGCGTTGCCAATTCGGTTGCCCCCAAGTTTTACTTCTGCGCCTTTGGATACAGCGTCGGCGATATGTGCTTCGACTTTCTCAACCCCCATTTCGTTGATCAAAGGGCCCTGATCGAAGGTCCCTTCCAACCCATTGCCACAAGTCAGGCCTTTTGCGGCCGTGGCCAGTTTGGCGACAAATTCGTCATGGATATCCTGATGGGCATAAATGCGATTGGCCGCAACACATACCTGACCCGCATTGCGAAATTTGGCGACCATGCATCCTTCGACCGCTGCATCCACGTCCGCGTCATCGAAAATGATAAACGGCGCATTGCCGCCTAGCTCGAGCGAGATTTTCTTCATCGTGTCCGCCGACTGGCGATAGAGTGTTTTTCCAACAGGCGTGGAGCCGGTAAAGCTTATCTTGCGCACGATGGGGTTGGAGGTCATCTCCCCTCCAATACCAATCGCATCCCCTGCAATGACATTGAATATGCCTGCTGGAACGCCGGCACGATCGGCAATTTCAGCAAGCGCCAAAGCCGACAGCGGCGTGTCCGGCGCAGGCTTTACTATAAACCCGCACCCAGCGGCCAATGCTGGCGCAGCCTTGCGGGCAATCATGGCGGAGGGAAAATTCCACGGTGTAATCGCAGCGCACACCCCAACCGGTTGTTTGATCACCACCAGACGCCTGTCTGCGGTGAACCCGGGAATTGTATCGCCATAGGCGCGTTTGGCTTCTTCGGCGAACCATTCAAAGAAAGATGCCCCATAAACGATCTCGCCCATCGACTCGGCCAAGGGCTTGCCCTGTTCCGCTGTCATGATACGCGCAAGATCAGCCTGATGTTCCATCATCAATCCGGCAAAGCGCCGCAAGACAGTACTGCGTTCTTTTGCTGTCTTTGCGGCCCAGTCTTTCATGGCCCTCTCAGCCGCCTCAATCGCCTGCCGGGTCTCAGCTGCGCCGAATTGCGAAATCTGGGCAATCACCTCACCCGTTGCAGGATTTTGAACAGGCGCCAACTTGCCCCCGCTTACCCAATTGCCATCGATATAGGCTTGCTCGCGGAACAATGCGGGATCGCTAAGTGAGTTTTGAAAGGACATCATTGCCTCTTAGGTAGGACAGGAATTGGGCAGGACGATAACCAGTCAAACCGTCCCAGTTAACACCAGACCGCTTGCGCTTGGCACCGGGCTGACTATGGTGAGCGCAGTTCTTATCATACGGCCAGGGAAAAATGGATATCAATTTCCAACTACATTGTTGGGGCAAGGAGTTCTCAAACTACTCCCTGATGCGCCACCGTGATTTTGCCGGGCATCTGGCCACCGGTAAAAACTCCGGCACCCATTGGGTCAAATACATGATCTGCTTGGCCCTGGCAGAACATTATGGCGTGGCCCCGCCAGAGTTTTTCAATGCGGATG
>Ga0316202_10001177_pt1 | contig 21594 bp, 21 predicted proteins | sample 3monrhotite_MG_FD_204934 | JGI IMG/M metagenome (GOLD analysis project Ga0316202, IMG submission 204934) | Microbial mat bacterial communities from mineral coupon in-situ incubated in ocean water Damariscotta River, Maine, United States -... | ecosystem: Environmental > Aquatic > Marine >... | reverse complement strand
ATGCAATTGTAAAATATATTCAGAATCAAGGTAAAGATGAAAAATATTCAAAAATTCATCAAAGTCAGTTAAGTTTGGACTTATGAAGATACCTCGTACCCTCTGGGTCGAGGAGCTTCATTACTTTAAATTTATATATATTTAAATGAATAATAGATCTAAATGGTTTATAGATATGCTGAGTGATATTAATTTCTGAATTATGAACATTATTAAAACTATTTTCAATATTAGGCACTTTAACCTATCTTGATTTTGGAATTTTTTATACTATTTAAGCTATCTTGAATATAAGGATTCTTAGGAGTTATATCAATTTCTGAATCTTCAATATCAACCAAACTTCTAATGAAAATTGGTTTATCATTTATTAAATTTTGAATATTTTTATTTTCATTAATAAACTTCAAAAATATATTTTCATTATCAAATGTACTTTGATCACATTTTAATAATTCAGATTTAACAATATTTTTGTCATCATTTTCAATTTCAAAAGAGGATAATAACTTATCTAATACTTTCTCTGAATATCTATCTTTTACTTTGTCAACAATTGGCTTTCCTAAATATTCCCATAAAGTAACTCCTAATATGGTTGTAGTAATTGGTTCTGCCATGTTATTCCTATTTTTTATAATATAACATTGTATACTATTAAAATTAGATTCTAATTAATATATCACTTTTAATATAAAGAATTAGTTGTGTAAGACTAACGGACTACACAAAGACTACACATACAATAGATATACTCTCTTTAAATAATAAAGGATTTTCTTATGAAACTTTTTACAGCGATTTTAACAATATTATTGACACTAGGTTTTGCTTATGCAGCTGGATTTGAAAAATCAGCTAAATTTCGTGCTACCTCAGTGCATATGAGTTCACAAAAGCCTTTGACTACAGGCATTAATAGGGTAGTATTTGATATAACTCAAAAGGGTAAAGCACTAGATGGTGCAGAGGTAAAGGTTAAAGTTTTTATGCCAGCAATGCCAGGTATGCCAAAGATGGAAGCTACTTCTGTTACTAAATCACTTGGTAATGGAAAGTACTCTGCTAATTTAGATTTTTCAATGGGTGGTACTTGGCAGATACATATTTTTGTTATAACAGATGATGGTAAAAAGTATAGAATTAAAAGCTCTGTTAACATTTAAGGATGTCGCATGAACATTTTCTCAAAAGTTGCATCCCTTACACTTTTTGGGGCTATATCACTTAGTGCAGTCTCACTAGATAGTTTAATTGTGGCTTCACTACAAGAACATCCATCTTTGCAAGTCATTAAAGAGCGTATAGCTGCTGCTGATATTGCTGTTTTACTATCTCGTAAACTATCAAATCCAAAACTCACACTTAATATTAATGACATCCAATTAAACGATATTAATAATAGGTCAATTGAGCGTATGCAATCTAGTGCTATCACGCTAGAGCAAAAACTGCCATATTTTGGTAAACTAGATTTAAAAGAGAAGAGTGCTCTTGCAAATAAAGAGACTAAAATATTTATGCTTGAAGAGGCTAAAGCACTTTTAGTCTCAAAAATAAAACATAGTGCATATAGAGTATGGGAGCTTACAACTCTGTACTCAATTATATGCAAGTTTGAAGAGTTAACGCAGCAAAGTATTGATCTTAGTACGGCTTACACAGTTACGACACCGAACCAACATATGGGAATCATGTCTGCAACAATGAGCCTTTCAAATTTGAAAATTAGAAAAAATAGACTTCTTCAAGCGATACAAGCACAATACTCAAATCTTAGCTATCTTAGTACAAAACAAGTTTTTGATCTGCAAATAGAGCTTTTTATGCCAAAACTAACTAATTTAAAAGAGCTTACTAAAGAGTTACAAAATAACTTCACTATGAAGGCAGAAGCAAGTAGTGTTAAAGAGGCTAAAGCACTTCTGGCGTTACGTGATTTAGAAGTGTACCCAGACCCTACAGTTAAAGCTGGATATTTTTACCGTAATTCATATGAAGATTATCTCTCTCTTGCTGTTGGAATAGCTCTGCCGGTTTATGGAGCTGAAAAATTAAAAAGCCAACGACAACGTAAAAAGCTACTAGAGAGTAAAAGTATTTTAAATAACACACAAAAAAGAGTTCAATCAGAACTTGAAGCACATTACGCCTATATGCGTCAAGCACATACTACATATACTATTTTAACTAAAGAGAGTATGCCCCAAATTGAACATATGTTTGATTTAAGTAGCTCTTCAATTACAGCAGGTGGCGATTTATTTAAATATATTGATCTTATTAAGCAAGAGTTGAGACTTGAAGAGCAGCGCATTAGTGCTGTGGCAGAGTATTATAAACATAACGCCTCAATTGAAGGACTACTAGGAGTTCAAAAATGAGAATTATACTATTTATGACACTTCTTTTATCCTCTGTTGTAAATGCAGAAATTATTGGTGTGAGTCAACTATTTAATGTACAGACTGTCTCACCGATATTAGAAAAAAATACTCACCAGTCTCAACAATTTTTTGGTTACAGTGTAGTTGATGAGAGCCGTGTAGTTGATGTTACACCACGCTTTGGTGGATTTGTTGAAGTACTGTACGCAGATAGACATTTTAAGAGAGTTAAAAAAGGAGAGCCATTAGTTAAGGTTTATAGTCCTGAAGTATTAAGAGCGAAAGAGGACTATATAAACTCGTATCGTTATAATTTAACACGTTCAGCAGAAGAGATGGTAAATAGTGCTCGTCAAAAACTTTATCTTTTAGGAATAAATAGTTCAGAAATTAAAACTATAGAAAAAAATAGAGATGCTGATTATTACACAACAATAGTCTCTCCAATTGATGGTTATATTTTTATGAAAAATATTAACCAAGGAAGTGCTTTTAAAACTGGTACAAAACTTTTTGAGATAGTAAACTTAGATGTGATTTGGGTAGATGCAAAGGTATACACTTCAAGTATCTCACAAGTCAAAAGCTTTACAAACTTCAATGTAAAATTAGATGGCATGACTAAATCAGTTAATGCAACTGCACAGAAGCTTCTTGAGAGAATTAACCCAAAAGAGGCAACAGCAACGTTACGTTTACGTGTTGAAAATAGAGATAACTCCATTTTTCCAGGATTATATGCAAAAGTAGAGGCACAAACTAAAGCAGAGAGTTTTATGACTCTTCCACGTAGTGCAGTAATGCGTAAAAACGACAAATTTTATGTATTTAAAGCGGGTGAGTATGAGGGAGAATATGAACCATCTATTGTGGAGGTTAAACCATTAAATGGCAAAAAATATATTCTTTTATCTGGTTTAGAAAAGGATGAACAAGTTGTTAATAATGCACTCTTCTTAATGGATAGTGATGCACAAATTAATGGACTGTACGAATGATTGAAAAACTAATAGGCTGGAGTGCCACTAATAGATTTTTAACTCTTTTAATTGCTCTTTTTGTTGCAGCTGGATCATTTTGGGCAGTTAAAAATACTCCACTAGATGCAATACCTGACCTGTCACCCCCGCAAGTTATTGTACAAGTTACTTGGAAAGGGCAATCTCCTGAAATTATAGAAGAACAGGGCACATATCCACTTGTGTCACAGTTCTTATCAATTGCTGGGATTGATACAGTTCGTGGTTATTCAACTTATGAGAACGCTCTTATATACATAATTTTTAAAGATGATGTTGACCTTTACTGGGCTCGCTCACGTGTTTTAGAACAACTCTCTACTATACAAAGTCAACTGCCCTCAAACATGGAAGTAGCCTTAGGACCAGATGCTTCAGGCGTTGGTTGGGTTTATGAGTATGCGCTAAAATCTAAAACAAAAGATTTACAAGAGTTGCGAAGTTTGCAAGACTACTATTATAAGTATGCACTTCTTAGTGTAGATGGAGTTAGTGAAGTTGCAAGCATTGGAGGCTTTGTTCCAACTTACCAATTAACAGTTGATAATCACGCACTAGTTCGTTATAACTTATCTATTCAAGATGTAATAAAAACCTTAAATCAGAACAATAATGACACTGGTGGGCGTATTGTCATTCAAAATGGGTTTGAGTGGATGGTTCAAGCTAAAGGTTTTTTAAAAAACAGTGAAGAGATTGCTGATTTAGTAGTTGCAAGTAGGGGTGGTATTCCAGTCAGACTTAATGAAGTCGGTCGTGTTGAGTTAGTGCCACAAAATCGCCGTGGTGTGGCTGATTTGAATGGTGATGGTGAGGTAGTTGGTGGCATAGTTATGGTTCGCTATGGCGAAGATATTTATAAAGTGATTAAAAATATTAAAGAAAAACTCTCTAATCTTAAAGTAGATGGTATTGAAGTTGTACCAACATATGACAGAAGTGACCTGATTGAAAAGTCAGTTGAAACTCTAAAAACTACTCTAATTGAAGAGAGTATTATTGTAATTATTGTTATTGGACTATTTTTACTACATGCAAGAAGTGCATTGATAGTTCTAATAATCCTACCACTAACTGTAGGCTTTACATTTTTACTCATGAAACTATTTGGCATAGGCTCAAATATAATGTCTTTAGGTGGAATTGCTATTGCAATTGGGGCGATGGTGGATGCTACGATTGTGATGATAGAAAATGCTCATAAATCTATACATAAAATAATAGAGAAAAAGGGGAGCATTACAAATGAAGAGCGCATTAATGCGATAATCTCTTCATCTAAATTAGTAGGTCGACCAATCTTTTTTGCATTAGCTTTAGTTGTTGCTTCATTTTTACCAATATTTGCACTTTCTGGACAAGAGGGACTACTCTTTACTCCCTTAGCATTTACAAAAACATTTGCTATGAGTGCAGGTGCCTTGCTTTCAGTTACGCTTGTTCCAGTTTTAATGATTTGGTTAGTACGTGGGCATATAATTAGTGAGAATAAAAATCCACTTAATAGATTCTTTATATGGCTCTATAATCCTATCTTAACATTAGGATTGAAATTTAGATTTGTTGTTTTGGGCGCTGCATTAGTCGCTCTTAGTTTTGCGATACCTCTTTATAATAATCTAAAATGGGAATTTATGCCTATGTTAAATGAGGGCACTGTTATGTATATGCCAGTTACACCTTATGGTCTTAGTGTGGATGTAAGTAAAGAGCTAACTCAAAAAACAGATAAAATTTTGAAAAGTTTTCCTGAAGTTGAAACGGTATTTGGCAAAGGCGGGCGCGCACATAGCGCAACAGATCCAGCTCCTCTTGGAATGATTGAAACGGTTATTACTTTTAAACCTCAAAGTGAGTGGCGAGAGGGTATGACTTTTAAAAAATTGCTCAATGAGATGGAAGATACATTACAGATTCCAGGTCTTATAAACTCTTGGACATATCCAATTCGAGGACGCATAGATATGTTATTAAGTGGTATTCGCACACCTCTTGGTATTAAAATTTATGGAAATGATTCAGATACATTACAAAAAATAGCTAGTGATATTGAAGTAACTCTAAGATCATTTAATAAAAGTATGTCAGTATTTGCAGATCAAAGTAGTGCTGGTTACTATATAGATATTGATATAGATACAAGAGCACTGCAGCGTTATAACATGACTAAAGAGCAACTTTTAGCTTACACTTCAACAGCAATTGGTGGCAAAAAAATATCTACAATGTACAAAAATTTAGAACGTTACCCAATATCTTTACGTTTTGAGGAGACTCAGCGTAGAACACTGAGTCAAATTAGAGATATTTTAGTTAAAACTCCTTTAGGTTTTGTTCCGCTTTCAACATTTGCTAAAGTTGATTATAGAGAGAGTGGTTCTGTCATTAAAAGTGAGAATGCACAACTTACTACATATGTATATATTACTCCAAAAGAGGGTGTAAGTGCATCTGAATATAAGAGTGAAGCTAAAGAGATATTAAAAAATATAAAATTACCTGATGGTTATTTTTTAGGGTGGGCAGGTCAGAGTGAATATCTAGAATCAGCAATGGATCGTATTATATGGATAGTACCTGCTGTTCTTGTTATTATTTTAATGCTTATATATTTTGCCCTAAATGAACTATCAAGTACACTAATTGTATTTTTAACTCTTCCATTTGCTCTACTTGGTGGACTAATTTATATAGATATGCTCAATTTTAATATGAGTGTTGCAGTAATTGTAGGCTTTTTAGCACTTTTAGGAGTAGCAGCAGAGACTGCTATTGTTATGATAGTCTATTTAAAAGAATCTGTTGAAGAGGTGATTAAAAAATATGGTGACATTACAGCAATACAACTAAGAGATGCTATCTATGAGGGGGCAGTTCAACGTGTACGTCCAAAACTAATGACAGTATTTGCTATTTTAGCTGGACTACTGCCAATTATGTACAATGATGGTATCGGTAGTGAAGTTATGCAACGTATCGCCGCTCCTATGATAGGAGGAGTTGTAACTTCAGCTATTCTATCGCTAATAATCATTCCACTCGCATATGAAATGGTTATTAAGCGTAAAATGAAGTTATAATGTAAAACTAAACATCAATTTGAGATTCTAAAAGCTCCTGTTTTGCATACTCCATATGTAAGTTCTTTTCATAAAAGAAATTTACTAAGTCACCATCTAGCTCTCCATCTTTTACCATAAAGCTAATAATCTTCATCGCTTCACTTAGTTTCTTAGCTGGTTTATATGGACGGTCTGCTGCTGTTAATGCTTCAAAAACATCAGCAATGGCAAGTATTCTTGATTCTAAACTAAGCTCATCACCTTTAAGTCCAAGAGGGTACCCTTTCCCATTTATCTTTTCATGGTGTCCACCTGCAATTTCAGGAACTCGTGATAGTTTTTTAGGAAATGGTAATGCGTTAAGCATTTTAATACTTACTACAACATGATTATTAATTTTTACTCTTTCTTCATTGTTAAGAGTTCCAGCACGTATGGAAAGATTATATATTTCATCTTCAGTTAAAATACTATGACGTTCACCATTTATATAGTAAACATATTTAGCTATTTTATTAATTCGTTCAATTTTATCTTCACTCATAAACTCACTACCTTTATTTGCAACCTCTATAAAGGCATAATCACTATCTAACTGATTAATTTTAATTTGATGTTCCTCTTTTAGCTTTATAATCTCATCTGTTTTATTTGCACCAACTAAGAGCATCTCTTTTTTTAGATGTTCTATCTCTAAATCACGTTTAAGAATTTCAAATTTAAATTTAACCTCTTCAATACGGTCTGTAATTGTCTCTAGTTTAGTTGCTTTATCTACTACATATTCAGGAGTTGTTATTTTTCCAATATCGTGCATTAAAGCAGCTATTCTAATCTCGTTAAGCTCTTCTTCGTTGTATGAGAGTTCTTTATATTTTTCATCTTCTGTTTCATTTAATGCAGTTGCTATTAATACTGAAAGTTCTGCAACTTTTCTAACATGACCACCAGTATATGGAGACTTAGAATCAATTGCACTTGCGATACTTTTAATGAAGGATTCTAATAATTCTTCTAGTTCGTTAATAAGTTGAAGATTTGTAATAGCCATTGCAGCTTGAGAAGCAAGTGAGAGTGTACTCTCTTCATCTTCTTTATTGAAAACAGTTACATCACTGTTTTCATCTTGACGGTTTAGAAGTTGTAATATACCTACTACATCACCTTGGTAGTTTTTCATAGGAATAACAAGCATCGACCTTGATCTAAAGCCAGTGTTTTCATCAAACTGTTTTGTACCCTCAAAGTTAAAATCTTTTGACTCATATACATCATCAATATTAATCAGCTCACCAGTTAAAGCACACAAGGCTGCAACCATTTCACGGTTTTCATTTCCATCTTGTTTGTATAGTGGAAGTTCAGGCCAACTGATTTCATCTTGTGTCCCACCCATACGAATATCAAGTGAATCTGTTTGAACGACATTGAATTTTAGATGCTTTTTATCATCACTCATCATATAGAGTGTTCCACCATCACTTTGGGTAAAGTTTTTTGCTTGAACTAGTATAGTCTCTAAAAGCTTTTCACGGTTACTCTCTGCTGATAACGAGATACCAATTTTATTCAAGTGTTTAATATGATTAATCTGATTTTCTGTAAATCCTTGTACATCAAAAAGAATCTTTTTTAGTAATTCGTTGACGCCGTCGTGTTCTGAGTACATTGTGCTCATTTACTTGCCTTGTTTATAGATATTTAATCAACGCGATATATCGTCTATTATTAGAATTAGATTAGGAAATTTATTTTTTTAATAATAAAATATTTTAGAAGTTTTAAATATGAAATATATTTTAAATTAGTTGTATTGAAGGTGTCTATTAAAGCCCAGTAAAAGGGCTCTAAAATAATTAGTTGACTGTGACTTCTACAGGATCACTTTCCCATAGACCGTGTTTAGTACAGTAACTCATAGCACTTAATTTTAATTTATTTTTTGTAGGGATTATTGTAAATGTAGCCTCTACATGACCTTTTATATTTCCTAATGTACCAGGAGTGTAAGTACTTTGTCCTAAAAGAGTTTCACCATCCCATAGTTGAACGTAACCAATGTAGTGATCAAAATCATCAGGGTGAGTATACTCATTTCCCATTTTAACTGTTACTTTGAAAGGTTGCTCTTTAGTAGCGCTATCTTCACAATGAACAAATGGAGAGTGACGGTCAATATAATCTTTTTTTGCTTCACGATCTACTGTTGAGATGTCAACATAACGGTTTACTTTTGGCATATTTAAATCCTTTGAGTTTGTTTGGGTGTATTTTATCAATCACTAACCTTAAATAAACTTAAATGAGATAATATTTGTCCTTTTATTATGTTTTCAACGCTAAAATAGTAAAATTGCGAAAAAATTCAAGGATGTTCATGTTAAAGTCACTTCTAATAGAAATTGGTGTTGAAGAACTACCAGCAATACCACTAGTAAAAGAGCTCCCTTCAATAGACAGTAAGTGGGCTAAAATTTTAGAAGATATGAATTTAATGTGTAAATTTGAATTTTATTATACACCTCGTCGTTTAGTTCTTTGGCATCGTGAATTTCCTACTTCACAGAGTGATAGTTTTGAAGAGTTTTATGGCGCTCCACTTGCAGTTGCGTATAAAGATGGTGAACCTACGAAAGCTGCAGAGGGGTTTGCTCGTAAATGTGGTGTAACTCTTGATGCGATTGGTAAAGCTATAAAAGGCGATAAAGAGGTGCTCTATTTTAAGAAAGAGATTAAAGGACGTACTTCTGATGCTCTTTTAAATGAGATGATAAATAGTTTTTTACAGAGTTTAAATTTTGGAAAATCTATGCGTTGGGGCAGTAGAAGTGACTCATTTATCCGTCCGGTTCGTTGGTTAAATGTTACTTTAGGTCAAGATGGTGTTGAATCTGAACTTTTTGGTGTTTCGTGCCAAAAGATGACATATGTGCATAGAAGTAGTAGTTTTGATCCTAAATTTGTAGAGACTGCAAATGATTATTTTAATGTTTTGAAAAATGGTGGAGTTGTACTTTTTCAAGAAGAGCGTCGCCAGATAATTAAAGATGGTTTTAAAAGGCTTGAAAGTACATATGGTGTGAAAATTGAAGATGATGGTGATCTCTTAGATGAGGTAGTTGCAATTACAGAGAATCCTACAGCGCTTATAGGTACATTTGATGAAGAGTTTTTACGTCTTCCTCCTGAAGTTATCATTACATCGATGAAAGAGCATCAACGCTATTTCCCAGTCTTTAAAGATGCAAAGTTAACCAATCAGTTTGTTGTAGTAACAAATGCTTTAACTGATGATTATTCTAAAGTTATTGAAGGTAATGAAAGAGTTCTACGACCACGACTTAGCGACGCACTTTTCTTTTATGATAATGATTTAAAAGCAGGATTGAGTACAAAAGGTCTTGATAAAGTTGTTTTTATGAATGGTCTTGGAAGTATGGCAGATAAAATAGAGCGTGAGAAAAATATTGCTTTAACACTATTTGATATGTATAAAGAGCAGATAGTTACAAATGATGGATTAAATCAAGAGAGTGCAAAAGCTGACTTAATAAAAAGCGCAGAACTTAGTAAAGCTGACTTAATGAGTGAAATGGTTTATGAGTTTACTGAACTTCAGGGTTTAATGGGTTATTACTATGCAAAAGCACTTGGTGAGAATGATGTAGTAGCAAATGCACTTAAAGAGCAATATCTTCCAGATGGTGAGCAAAGTGAGTTACCATCTACTATTATAAGCTCTATAGTCGCACTATCGTATAAGTTAGATTCACTACTTGGACTGTTTAGTATAGATAAGATTCCAACAGGTTCGCGTGATCCATTTGCCTTACGTAGATCAGTAATTGGAATCTTAAGAATTGTATTAGAACATAAGCTTGTGTTCTCTTTTGAAGATGTTGTAAAAAAGTTAACGCCACTATATACATCATTTGATACAGAGAAGTTAAATGACTTTTTTAAAGAGCGTTTGTACCAATTTTACGCGGTTAACCCATCTGTAATCTTATCAGTTCTAGGAAGTGGTGAGCAAAATATTTTAGAGATTGATAAAAAAATATCTGCTGTAAACTCGATTGTTCAAGGTAGTGACTTCAAAGAGGTATTCTCAACATTCAAACGTGTTGCTAATATAATCAAAGATGTAAATTTAGAAGAAACTTTAAGTATAAATAGTAAATTATTTGAAGAAGATACAGAGATAGAGTTATATAAAGCATATGAAGAGGTATCTAATAATAATTATGTGACATATGATGAAGAGTTAGAGGCACTATTTGGTCTAAAAAACAGTCTAGATGCTTTTTTTGATAATGTAATGGTAAATGCCGAAGATGAGGCGGTTCGTACAAATCGTAAAAACCTAATAGCTGGAATCTATTTACGATTTAAATCAATAGCTGATATTAAAGAGATAAGTGTTTGATTATCTAATTATCGGCGCTGGGATTAATGGAAGTGCATTAGCTCATTTTCTAAGTATCGGTGGTAGTAATGTCGCACTTGTTGATAAAACTGGTATAGCTGGTGGTGCAAGTGGCGCTGCTGGTGCATTTTTAGCTCCCAAGGTTGCTAAGGGTGGGTATCTTTTAGAACTTGTAAACAAATCTTTTATCTATGCTTTAGACTTCTATCAAAAACTTGCTCCTGAACTTTTAACTAAACAAGGACTTCTTCACTCTGCTTCACAAGATTTTGAAAAGAGTAGGTTCATACATTTTGCTCAAACACACAGCGATTGGTTGAGTGAACCCAAGCTATTTACTGAATTAAAAAAAGAGTTTTACGAAGATGCACTTTTCTTTAATGATGGGGCTTTAGTGGAATCTAAAGAGTTGTGTAAAAAATTATCTAGTGGAAGTATGTTTATAAATGAAGAGATAAAAGAGTTAGAGTTTGATGGGCATTGGATTTTAAATAATCATCTTAAAGCTAATGTAGTAATATTAGCAACTGGGTATGAAAATATTTTAGATGAAGAGGTTATTAAAATTCGTCCAATTTTAGGACAGCGTTGTGATGTTGTTAGTAGTACAAAAGTTCCATATAATCTTCATAGTGGTGTATCTGTCTCTGCTACGAAACAAAATGGTGAAATTACAATTGGTGCTACTCATCACAGAGAGTTTTCAGAAGTCAAAGTTACAAAAGAGGATAATATTGAACTTTTAAACTCAGCATCTACTTTAGTCGCTTTAGATGATGTTGAAGTGAAAAATAGTTTTGTAGGAGTACGCGCTGGTTCGTTTGACTATCTGCCACTTCTTGGAAAAGTTGTAGACTCTTCTAAAACACTTTTAGAGTTTCCCTCTTTACTACATGATTATAAAGCAAAAGTTGATGAGCTTGTCTATTATCCAAACCTATATATGATAAATGGAGTAGGTGGGCGAGGTTTTGTTCTTGCGCCATTTCTAGCAAAAATATTATCTGAACATCTTTTAAATGATAAAGAGCTTGATAAAGAGCTATTGCCATCAAGATTTTTTTATAGGTGGTGTAAAAAAAAGGGTGCAATATGGAAAAAGTAGCTTTTAGCATTGGTATAAAACCTATTTTTTCACTCCTATTGAGTCATCATTTTTTATTTGTAATGGAAATCCTGATTTTTCACTATTTTTTGAAGATTTTATTGCACCTAGATACTCTTCAAATTCATCACGTACTAAAATTACATTCTAAGTTCGTTTTCTTAAATCTTGTGTAAAAATGAACATTAATCAGTTTTAATTCTATATTTATAAAACTTTTTAATTTTTTAAGGTTAAATTCTAATATTGATATGTTATATTAGTACAAATATATTTTAGGGAGGATAAGTATGAGTGGATTTGAATCGTTGTATACCAAAGCGACAGAGCGTTTAGAAACTCTTTCAAAAATGCAAGCGCATAAAGATATTCCAATAGAGGCTGTTTTAGAGCAAAATGGAATTGAGAGACGTGATTTCTTAAAATGGTCAGCTGGAATTGCTGCTATGCTTGCACTTCCTTCACAATTTACACCTCTAATTGCAGATGCCACAGCTCTTGCAAATAGAATCCCACTAGTTTGGCTTCATTTGGCTGAATGTACTGGTTGTAGTGAATCTTTAGTTCGTACAGACGCGCCTACTATAGATACACTTATTTTTGATTATGTCTCTTTAGAATATCATGAAACATTAATGGCAGCCTCAGGTTGGCAAGCTGAAGAAAATTTAGAACACGCTATACAGGAGTATGCTGGAAGTTATGTTCTTTTGGTGGAGGGTGGCGTTCCAACTGCTATGAATGGACAATTTTTAACACTTGGTGCGCAAGCTAGAACTGGGGTTGAAGTGTTAGAACACGCAGCTTCTAGTGCTGCTGCTATTTTTTCAATTGGGACGTGCGCTAGTTTTGGTGGTATTCAAGCTGCTGCTCCAAATCCAACCGATGCTAAAGGTGTAGATAAAATTATAACTCAGCCTGTTATTAATATTCCTGGATGTCCACCAAGTTCTAAAAATATTGTAGGAACATTAGTTTATTTCATTCTTTTTGGAACACTTCCTGCGATTGATGTCTATAGCCGTCCAAAATGGGCATACTCTAACCGTATACATGATTTATGTGAACGTCGCGGGCATTTTGACGCTGGTGAATTTGTAGAGAGTTTTGGTGATGAGGGTGCAAAACAGGGCTGGTGTCTATATAAACAAGGATGTAAGGGTCCATATACTTTCAATAACTGTTCAACTGAAAGATTTAATCAGCACACAAACTGGCCAGTTGGTGCAGGGCATGGTTGTATGGGTTGTAGTGAACCAGATTTCTGGGACACAATGGGACCGTTAGAAAAGCCAATAGATAGTCATCTATTCAAAGGTTTAAACTCTACAGTTGATAAAATTGGTTCAACTATTTTAACAGCAACTGTAGCAGGAATTGGTGTTCACGCGGTTGCTAGTATTTTTGCAAATAAAAATAGCCAGGAGAATGAAGATGTCTAAAAGAGTTGTTATAGATCCAATTACAAGAATTGAGGGACACCTTAGAATTGAAGTTGAGATTGATGAAAATAATGTTGTTCAAAAGGCATATTCATCTTCAACACTATGGCGTGGTATAGAGTTAATTCTAAAAGGGCGTGACCCAAGAGATGCGGGGCTTATGGCTCAGAGAATTTGTGGTGTTTGTACATATTCACACTATAAAGCTGGTGTTGAAGCGGTGGAAGATGCTTTGGGTGTTACACCACCATTAAATGCAAAACTTGTTCGTTCACTTTTAAATGAGTCACTCTATATGCATGACCATGTTGTTCATTTTTACCATCTTCATGGTCTTGATTGGGTTGATATTGTATCAGCACTTAGTGCAGACCCTGCAAAGGCTTCTAAAGAGGCATTTAAGTATACAGATAGCCCAATTGCAACGGGTGAAGATGAACTTAAAGCTGTACAAGAGCGCGTAAAAGGTTTTACAAAAAAAGGCTCACTTGGACCATTTGCAAATGCATATTGGGGAAATAAAACTTACAAGTTTACACCTGAACAGAATCTTATTGCACTTTCTCACTACTTAAAGGCACTAGAAGTGCAACGTACAGCAGCGCAAATGTTTGCAATTTTTGGAGCAAAACAGCCACATCCACAAAGTTTAGTTGTTGGTGGAATTACAAGTGTTAGAGATATGTTGAGTCCTGCTCGTTTAATTGAGTGGAAAACTAAGTATGAAATTGTTAAAGATTTTATTAATCGTGCATATTATGCAGATATTGTAATGGCAGCAGCAGCTTATGGAACTGAGGAGAGTGTTCTTGGTGGCATGGGTGTTAAAAATCTTCTATGTGGTGACTCATTTTTACTTAGTAGAAATAAAAACTTGTTTCAATCTGGAATCATTAAAAATGGAGATTTAAGTAAAGTATATGAAATTGAAGATGAAAAAATAGAAGAAGATGTTACTCACTCGTGGTACGAGGGAAGCAACTCTTTACAACCATATGATGGTGTAACTGAGCCTAAATATACAGGTTTTGTTAATGGCGATACTGTAAATGGATCAGCTAAAATTATTAATGAAAAAGATAAATATAGCTGGGTTAAATCGCCTCGTTATGATGGTGAAAGTTATGAAGTAGGTCCACTTGCACAAATGGTAGTAAATTATGCGCGTGGAAATAAACCAGTTGTAGATGCTGTAAATGATTTTTTAAAGCGTACAGGACTTCCAGTTGGAGCTCTTTTTACAACACTAGGACGTACAGCAGCTAGAATGCTTCAGACAAAAGTTATTTCAGATAATGCGATTACCACATTTAATTCACTTGTGGAAAACATTAAAAGTGATGATAGCACATACACAAAATTTGAGATTGATAAAGACAAAGTCTATAAAGGACGTTTTATTGGTGAAGTACCTCGTGGAACACTTAGCCACTGGGTTAAAATTAAAGATGGTGTTATTGAAAATTACCAAGCAGTAGTTCCTACCACTTGGAATGCAGGACCTATGGATGCAAATGGTAAAGTTGGACCATATGAATCTTCTCTTGTGGGATTAAAACTTGAAGACCCTACAAAGCCGTTAGAAGTTCTTAGAGTCATTCACTCATTCGACCCATGTATGTCATGTTCTGTTCATGTTATGGACGTTAAAGGCAAGGAATTGGGTGAGTTTAAAGTAGGAACTATGAATAGTTCTGCTTCTTGCTAGGAGAAACTTATGGAAAATAAAGAGCAACAAGAGTGTGTAACTTATTATCCGGAATTTGTATATAGCTGGGCGAATAGGCTTTTGCACTGGATTAGAGCTATTGTAATTACTGCACTTAGTGTTACAGGTTTTTATATAGCAGATCCATTTCTTTCACCTGGGAATACTGAAGATTTACTATTTGCACAATGGGGTGCATGGCACAATATTTTTGGTAGTATTTTAATATCTGCTGGTGTTTTAAGAATTTATCTTTTCTTTTTTGGTAAAAACCATGAGAGAGAGACACGTTCAATAAAGGATGTACTAAGTATTAAATCTTGGGTTACACAATTAAAGTCATATTTCTTTGTTGGTGAATTACAAAAAAAGGGAATTTATGGTCCGTTACAATTTGTCACATATATGGCGATTATGGCACTTGTAATTGTTGCCTCTTTAACAGGATTAATGCTTTATGCAAACGTGTACCATTTAGGTTTTGGTGCATTGATTGCAGAGCCAATGGCAATTATGACCAGTTGGTTAGGTGGTCTTGCAAGCGTTAGACTAATCCATCACATTACAATGTGGGGATTTTTGATTTTTATTCCTATACATATATATCTTGTAATTTGGTCAGCTATTCGTTATAAACATGGAGCACTTGATGTTATGTTTACAGGTTATGACTACCATCTTAAAAAAGATAAAAAAAGTAAATCTTGAAAATTTTAATTTTAGGCATCGGCAATATTCTATTTGCTGATGAAGGCGTTGGCGTACATATAGTAAACTATATAAAAGAGAAATATGAATTTGAAAGTGAACACCAGATAGACATCATTGATGGTGGAACATTGGCTCAACATCTAATTCCAATTATAGTAGAGTATGATTATTTGATTATTATTGACACTATCAACGCTCCAAAGGCAGAAATTGGAGATGTTTACTTTTTTGACTTTGAGCAAATACCAGCAGATTTAGATTGGCAAGGAAGCGCACATGAGGTTGAAATGTTACAAACACTGATTATGATGGACTTAGTTGGAGATAGACCAACAACTAAAATTTTTGGTATTGTTCCAACTGTAATAGAACCCATAACTTTTTCACTCTCAGCTGAAGTACATAATGCAGTATCTATTGTAGAAGAGACACTTTTAAAGCATTTAGATACTCTAGATATAAAAACAAAAATAGAAAAAAGTGTCAAAATAGAGGATATTTTGCCACGTTCATATAAGATGCATTATGATAATTCAATATAGTTTTAATTATATCCATGACAATGGACTGCTAACTAGACTTTTAAATAAAATTTCTAAAGATGCAAAAGTAGAAGTTTATTTAGAAAAAATATATGAAAACTATTTTTTAGAAGCAAAAGGTGAACAAAATGAGTTAGAAGAGTTAGCAGGTAAAATATCTTCTGTTATTCCAAACTCAATTTTTTTAAAATCTTCATCTGTTAAAGAGATAGAAAATTTTACAATAACAAAAATAGAACTCAAAGATAATGCAAAGTTTTACGCTGTACCTTTTTGTATAGAGTGTCAAGAGAGGATTTTAAATAATCAAAAAGATTTAAATTTAGATTGTGAAGTATGTGGATTCTCTGATGTTAAACTATCTGTTGATGATTTAGATGTAAAAGCTATAGAGTTTCAAAAAAGTGGACAATCTGAGCTTCAAACATTTAATGGAAAAAGAGTTTTCTCAAATTCAAGTGGTTCATCAATTTTATGTAATGATTATGAAAATATCTCCGAATATTTTATAATTACACAAGCTGAATTAAATGCTCTCACAAGTGTAGAAAAGCCAGCAATTAGATTAAAACCTAAACTAAAATTTAAATTAGAGTTTAATTTAACAGAGCCTTTTTACAATGTTTTTTTGGCAGATGATAAAATTACTTTAGCATTTTGTAGCGCGTTGAAAGATACAAAAATTTTCTTTTGTAGCGATATAAATCTGCTTAAGGTATGTGCAGCGTTAGATAAGACATTAATTATAAATAGTTCAAGAGATGTCAAAGATAGTAGCACAAAAGATGAAATTGAGATGTTACGCTCTGTTATAACTGAGCATAAACTAAACGCTCCAGCTGTTTGTGCTATTCATTTAAGTCACTCAACAGAATCTAAGATTTTTAGTTTTAACGCAAAAGTTGGTTATACACAAATGGTTCAGTTTGTAAGTTTACCATACTCAATTAATGAAATTTTTGAAACAATTAAGAAGATAGATGAGAGTGGTGAAAGATTAATAGAAAATTTCAAATTAAAGTTTGATGAACTCTATGAAGAGTTAATAGAACACAAGTTTAATAACGAAAACACTCAACCACTAACTCAACTATTTGCAACTATTTCGTTAATCTTAGGATTAAGTAAATCAACCTCTATAAAAGAGGCATCTTTAACGCTAGAAGCAACTGCCATAGAGTTTGGTGGAAAATCTGGTCCAAGAATTGATTACAAAGTTAAAAAAATAGATGGTATATACACTTTAGATTTAATAAAAGCAGTTAGTTCAGCTGTAAGCTTTAAGTTAGCAGGTGTTGATAACTATCTAATTAGTTTTGGACTACTTGATTCGTTGGCTGACTTTTTAGCAACACAAGCAGGTGAGGCAGATGCTAATATTTCGGTAAATGCACTCTTTTTAAGTGGAGATGTTTTTGAAAATAGACAACTACTCTTGCGAACATTAAACGCAATAGAGCCTAATTTTAAAGTATATACAAATGAAAGAGAAGAGATATGGAATTAGCAATATTTTTTTGGTATGGACTGTTGCATGCTTTTTCACCAGATCATCTAAGTGCTATTGCTGATTTCTCTATTGGTAAAAATAGAAGAAAAACATTTTTAATTACGCTACTGTTTGCGTTTGGTCATGGACTAATGCTTTTTGTATTTGCAAAGGTCTTAGAATATCAGGTTATAGATTTTAAATATTTACAATATGCAGACACAGTAGCTGCACTGATTATAGCTTCAATGGGTGCATATATGATTTTGATGGTTGCTCTAAATAGAGTTCATCTGAAAAAGCATATTCACCATGATGAGGAACATATTCACATTTGGTTTGGTAGCGAGCATAACCATAGTCAAAAATCTAACTTCTCAGCTCTTACAGTTGGTGCACTTATGGGAATTGGTGGTGCTAGAGGAATGATTCTAGTGTTAGGAATTACAAGCAGTGTTAGTTTAGATATTATAGGCGCTTTTGTTGCAGGCGTTTCTGTTGTATTCTTAGTTTTAGGTTTTTTTATCTCTATTTTTAATACAAGTTTTTTAAGCACTAAAGAGAGTGTGCGAGCTGCAGTTTTGAGTATTGGTGGAATTTCACTTTTAGTTGGTATGAATATGTTAGGAGGAATTTAAATGTGTAAAGATTGTGGTTGTAGTATAACAGAAGAAGAGGTGAGTCGTGACACTCACCTGCATGATAATCCCCAGTTAAATGATAGTAAGACAATTAGTGTTATTAAAAAGATTTTAGATAAAAATGACCATGAAGCTCATCATAATAGAGTACATTTTGAAAATAACTCAGTACTTTCAATAAACCTGATGAGTAGTCCAGGAAGCGGTAAAACATCTTTATTAGAGACAATTGCAGATACAAAAAAGATAAAGTTTGGGGTAATTGAGGGTGATCTTGAAACTAGTCGTGATGCAGATAGAATATTAGCCAAAGGAATCCCAGCCTATCAAATACAAACAGGCTCAGCTTGTCATCTTGATGCTTTTATGGTTCATAAAGGCCTGCATAAAATGCCACTAGAGAATTTAGATATTTGTTTTATTGAAAATGTAGGAAATTTAGTGTGCCCTGCTAGTTATGATGTTGGAAGCCATTTAAATGTTGTTTTAGTTTCTGTTCCAGAGGGTGATGATAAAGTAGAAAAATACCCAGTAATGTTCAGGTCAGCTGATTTGGTTTTAATTACAAAGGTTGATTTACTACCACATTTTAATTTTGATGTAGAACATGCAAAAAAAGAGGCAAGAAGATTAAAGCCAAGTGTTGATATTTTAGAGATTTCTACAAAAGATGAAAAGAGTATTCAGAATTTTATTTCGTGGGTTGAGTTTAAGAGTAGTATGAGAAAGTGATATAATCTTATATTAAAAAAAGTGGTGGGAAAAATGACATTAACAAATGAACAAAAAGAATCTTTTAAATCAATTATAATTGATAGTCTTAAAAATTTTAAGGAAATTAATAAAATAATTTTATTTGGTTCTTTTGTAAATTCCACCAATTTGAATGATATTGATATAGCAGTTATTCAAAATTCTGAAAAAGAAAACTACCTTTCACTGTCTTTAAAATATAGAAAGTCATTAAAAGAACTAGCTAAGAAAATTTCCATAGATATTCTACCTATTAAAATTGATAGTCATGGTCAATTTATGAATGAAATAAATCAGGGTGAAATAATATATGAAAAGTGAAACTAAGCTTTGGCTTGAATACGCAGATGAAAATTATAAATCATCAATCGTTTTACTTGAAAGTCATTTGTATAACCCATGTTTACAGAACATTCAGCAGACATGTGAAAAAAGCTTGAAATCAATTTTTATAGAGTATGGAATTAAGCTACAAAAAACTCATAATATAAATACACTAGTAAATATTCTAGCTGAAAATAAAATATTTGTAGATGTTTCAGAAGATGAGATAAATCTAATTGATTCAATATACATGACTTCCAAATATCCACTTGGGTCTGTTTTGGCAGATTTTGAGCCTGATGAAAATATTTGTAAAGAGTGTATAAATATTTCAGAAAAGCTTTTAGAAAGTGTACAAAATATTTTTAAATAAGATTAATTAAAGGGACATGAGTAAAATGGAGTCGAGAGAATGGTTAATGATTATATCTCTGTTAATAGTTGCAATAGGATGGTTTATTAATAGTCATCTCAATAGAAAACTTGAAATCTCAAAAAAGAGAATGGATTATAGATTGGAAACCTTACATTCTTTTTTACCTGTTTATTTGTCAATTACATCATCTACTAAACCATTCTTAGATGATAAAAACTTAAATGAGAAAATAAAAAAGGCAAGGATTAACTTTCAATTATATGGTTATACTGATGAAATTGACTTATTCGAGAAATTTGTTTTGGCAATTGAAGAAAAAAATACTATTGAAGCATCAAATATTCTTAATAAATTAATAGCACTTATTAGAAATAGAATTAGAGAAGAACTAAACTTATAAAATATAAAATTGTCAAATTAATGTATTTTTACTAATGTATAAATATAAACTAAGGAGTGAAAATGTGTCTATTTATTCCATCAAAAGTAAAAATAGACGAAAATAATATGGCTACAGTTGGTAATATTAGAGTTAATCGATACATTATTGATATATTAGAAATTTCTATAAAATATGAAAAGAGTATTCAGAGTTTCATTTTGTGGGTCGAGTTTAAAAGAAATATGCGTGTTTAAATTTTTAAAAAGAATAAAATAATGAAGATTAAAATTTCTGGAATTAATGGTTTTGTAGGAACCAATTTAAAGTCTTATTTTACTAAACTTGGGCATGAAGTTCTTCCAATAGTTAGAGGTGATTTAACTAATATAGAAAAACTTACAAATGTAATTAGTGATAGTGATGTTATTATTAATCTATCAGGTGCGAACATTATACATAGGTGGAGCGAAAGCTATAAAAAGACTTTGTATAGTAGCAGAATAGATACTACTAAGGCTATTGTAAATGCGATTAACAATTTAGATAAAAAACCAATTTTGATTTCAACATCGGCAGTTGGAATATACGCTAATCATGGTATTAACAGCGAAGAGAAATTTGAATATGGAAATGGTTTTTTAACTAATCTTTGTCGCAGTTGGGAAGAAGAGGCAAACAGGGCAGATACAAAGGTTATAATTTTCAGATTTGGTATTGTGCTTGGCAATGGTGGAGCTTTAAAAAAGATGTTATTACCTTTTAAGTTAGGAGTAGGTGGTGTAATTGGAGATGGCAAACAACTGTTTCCTTTTATTCATATTGAAGATTTGTTAAGAGCTTTTGAGTATGTAATAGAAGAGAAAGAGCTTCAAGGGACTTTCAATTTATGTGCACCTGTAGTAACAACTAATGAGGGTTTAACAAAAGCTTTGGGTAGAGCTTTAAATAGACCTACAATGTTACCTGTTCCTAAATTCATTTTAAAATTTATATATGGTGAGGGTTCTAAAGTTTTAACAGATGGACAAAATGTTGTACCAGAAAAATTAATTAGTAGTGGTTTTAAATTTCATTATGAAGATATAAATGGCACGATAGATAATTTAATCTGAGGAGGGTTTAATTCCCCGACCCTCTGGGTCGTATGCTAAAATGCTATATGGATGATGAACATATATACAAAAGTCATAACAAGACGTTACTATTATATCATTTGGTGTTTCCGTC
>Ga0316202_10001176_pt1 | contig 21608 bp, 21 predicted proteins | sample 3monrhotite_MG_FD_204934 | JGI IMG/M metagenome (GOLD analysis project Ga0316202, IMG submission 204934) | Microbial mat bacterial communities from mineral coupon in-situ incubated in ocean water Damariscotta River, Maine, United States -... | ecosystem: Environmental > Aquatic > Marine >... | reverse complement strand
CTTCAATAGGATCATATTGCAGGCGGATATCTATCTATCGAGGTGTTCATTCAAATGGCTAAAAAGTTTTATGTTGTATGGCAGGGAAGAGAGACCGGTATTTTTAATGACTGGGCCACATGTAAAAAACAGATCGATGGATTTGCCGGTGCGCGTTATAAATCGTTTACAACTATGGCGGAAGCAGAAGCCGCTTTTTCATCCAATGGCACGACATCGGGCAGTACAGGAAAAAAACGATCATCAAATCAACAAACGGTGAAGACATATACAGCTGCTGAAGTCAGAGCGCTGAAGGCTGATACCAAAATATTCACTGATGGTGGCTGTGAACCGAATCCCGGCAAAGCGGGCTCAGGTGTGGCGGTATACCGTGATAATATTGTCTCTGAACTCTGGTATGGTCTGTTTAACCCCAATGGCACCAACAATACGGCGGAACTTAATGCGCTGCATCAAGCGATGCTTATGGCACAGACTGAACTGGCCGCTGGCAGATCAGTCGCGATCTTTTGTGATTCCAAGTATTCCATTCAATGCATTACCCAATGGGCAGTGAACTGGCAGAAAAAGGGCTGGAAGAAGCAGGGTGGTGAAATCAAAAACCTCGAACTGATCAAAGAGATGTTTGCCTTGCATCAGCGTTTAAAAGAGAAGATCAAGGTGTTGCATGTGAATGGGCATGTGGGTGTTGAAGGTAATGAGCTGGCTGATCGCATGTCGATTCTGGCCATTACGCTGCGCGACACCGGATTTAAACGGTATGAAGAAGCTCTGGATTTAGAAAAAATACTGGCACTGCGGGCTGGTTGATCGCTGCGATAATCTGATGGGGATGATACCTTAAGCCTTGAATCAACAATCTCTCCAGGTAAAAAAAAAGGCCCCGAAGAATCGGGGCCTTTAAAACGTTGTCTGAAGGGACTCAGGGAGGGAGGGGAGAGTATCCGCTTCAGACAAGGCGAACATTAGTGACTCCGGATGAGTTCGTTGTGAATGGTAGGTTAATATATATTAATGTTTGATGATATACTAATATAAGCGGTGTCAGGCTCCGATAACCAACACACCTGCTCTTTGACAGAGTGTTTAAATCCTTTTTTACGAAAAATAACCGAAAATAAATGCCGTTCATCATCAATATTGATGATGAACGGCATTTGATCACTGTATCATGTCGTGTTCCACTAAGATGTAGTTTTTTTCTACTATACTCGTAGAGGAGAGGGTGAGGGGATGATTCAATATCTGCAATCCAAAACACGTTACCAGAACTGGATGAACAGCAATCTGTTTGCCAAGGTCTCTCTATTGCTGGCTGCCCCGATTCACTACCGCAACATGGCCAGAGAAAAATACGAACGTCCGCTTGAATCCTTATTACAGTACTTCTTCAATTACCAAACCCAACACCGTGGCCAGATCACACATATGCCTTTCCACGCTGGCATAGACCCAGTAGCCACCGATCTGCTGGTCATGATGATGGAAGAATGACTTGAGCGGGGGTGCCTTGATACCTATGGAGAGGATTCAACAATCCATCCTGCTGTTGCGCAGAGAGAGGGTCATGCTCGATTCTGATCTGGCAATACTTTACGGTGTGGAGACCAAAGCTCTGACACGTGCGGTAAGAAGAAATGTCGATCGTTTCCCTAGCGATTTCATGTTCCAGCTAAACAAGGATGAGTTCCATCACTTGAGGCGCCATTTTGGCACTTCAAGTCAGTGGGGTGGGCGACGTACGCCTCCTTATGCATTTACGGAGCAGGGTGTGGCCATGCTTTCCAGCGTATTGAGGAGTAGCCAGGCAGTGCAGGTGAGCATCGAGATCATGCGCACATTTGTGCAGCTGCGCGCGATGACCGCCGACCACAAAGCGTTGGCACGCAGACTTCACCAGTTAGAACAGAAATACGATCAACAGTTTGCCGTGGTATTCGATGCCATCCGAGGGTTGATGGAGCCGCCGTACCAAAGAAGCATCCCATCGGTTTTGTTCATGCAGATAAGAATGAGGGGAAAGATTGATACAATCAATAATAATAATGCGCGAAACAAGTCCTTGTATCTCGTGAACTCAGACAAATGAGGCATCATTAGTCTGCGGCGAGGCAAGCTCTTAGATTCAAGACTGTGCGACAAGCACTGGGGTCAGAATGGGCACCTCGACTTTATTGAGAGAGTCTTGAAAGTATCCTGGATTTTAAGTCCTGATGGGAAACAAGGTTAGACGTTCAGTGGAGTTTGAGTACCTCGTAAGCATAAGGAGGTGTTCGATGGGTAACTTTGTAGGGATTGATATAGGCAAAAGTAAGCACGATTATGCAGTGGTCGATGATGCAGGTGCTAAGCTTGCATGTGGAGAGTTTTCCGGAAACTCAGCCGGTTTTGAGAAACTGAAAAGGGTACTGCTGAAGTTCGAAGTTGAAATCATAGGCATGGAAGCCACAGGTCACTATTGGCGCAACTTGTGGCATGCTTTGAACCATGCTGGATATGCACTCAAATTACTTAATCCAACCGCTACGGTTTATTTCAGACGAATGAGTTTAACCAAGCACAAAACGGATGCACTGGATGCAGTCTGCATTGCGCGCTACCTAGCAACCGTCCGTCCTGATGGACAAGGTCTTGATACTGCAAGCCAGGAAAGTTTACGCTCACTGGCGCGAGCACAAGCCACTATTGCTGAACAAATCACTGAATCAGTAAACAGGTTACACAAGCAGCTGGACTTGAGCTTTCCTGAGTTCCCGAAACTGTTAGGCCGTCTGGATTCGCCTAAATCATTGGCACTATTGGAGTCATATCCAACAGCTCAAATGATGGGTCGCTCCAGGAAGTTGGCAGATAAACAATATGGACTGCAAAACCATCGGATCGGTGAGGCATTAGCGAAACGCTTAAAAGGTGCAGCTCAAACCAGCTTTGGTTGCGCACAATCGGCAAGCGATGCGCTATTGATTCGTCAGAGCGTGAGTCACATTCAGTTATTGCAGGGACAGGCCAAAGCATTAATCAACGAAATGGAAAGCCTAGTTACCGAGCAGGACCAAGATGCAGCTAATCTACTGAGCGTTCCCGGTATAGCGATTAAATCGGCGGCGGCAGTGATTGGTGAAGTTGGTGATATCCATCGTTTTGAAACACCCAAAAAGCTAACCGGCTACATTGGAGCACATCCCCGGTTTCATGAATCGGGAAACAAATCAGCTCATCCTCGTATGAGCAAAGCAGGCAACAAACGATTACGCCGAATCCTCTGGCAATGCACGATTGTTGCGATGAAACATAACCCGATTATCAAGGCCCATTACGAAAAGAAATTGGCAGAAGGCAAAAAGAAAATGGTCGCCATCGGCCATTGCATGAACAAACTGATCCACATCATTTGGGCTGTGTTAACTTATCAGGAAAGCTTCGATCCAAACGGTGGTGTTCGCTCACAAATGGTGGCTCAGAATGAGGGATGAATTCAGACTTGTTGACAGGAGTTCTCAAGAAAGTATCTGACCCCAAAGATTTTGCACCAAAATTTTCACAGGACTTTATTGAGTCAGCAGAAATGGATGCAGATATTAATATTTCACTATTAGAGGCAGAAGGGCTCAAGAAAATATTGTTGGCATATCAATCACGGCGCCACCCTAAGTTTTCTGCGACGCTTTTAACTAAAGGCGGCTTATTAAAAACAGATTTGATTGCTAAAACAATTTAGATTTAGTTTGAGGGACAATTGCTAGAGGTGCATATTCGAACTAAAGGGGACGCTACGATTTTTAATTTCTTGAAGCCCCATGATTTAAGCTAGAAAACGTCTTTAGTTAGGTTATAGTCTAAAAATATCGGGGCCAGGCATGAGTTCATGAGTTATTTGATTAAGAGGTCACCGGGGCAGCTCTAAAACTAACGGTACCAGGTCTTGAATCTTGAATTTAAGTTGCCCGTAATTTTTCCGATACATTAATTAATATAGTAGATAGGAGCGTGCATGCAGGTAAATGCAAATATTGCAGCGATCAACAAGGCCTCTAAAACGCAAGAGGTCTCAGCCAATAATATTGCCAATATGAATAGCAATGATTTTAAGGCTAGCAGGGCAGTGCAAAATGGTGATCAGTTGAATATCAGCGTGGAAGCCCGTGCTGCGATACAGAATAGTAAGGGTGAATCGATGTCTACCACTGATCCTGCTCAGGATATGGTGCAGATGACTCTTAATCAGCGATCTCTCGAAGCGAATATTGTAGCTATCCAAACGCAGGATGATATGCAAAAGGCTCTTTTCGCACTTAAAAAATAATAACGAAGCTCAGCTCTTAACTGGAATCAACTAAGCGTTCAGGGTATAAAAAATGGCGCCGTCCTTTATTGGTGTCTGGAGAGACAAGGCTGGGGGAGAGATATCCGCTCCAGACAAACCGAATTTCCGGTTAACGGAACCTCAGTTCCAACATGCGGTCGCCGGGAATATCAGCAACTTTCTGGTGTGCCACTCTTGTACTCGAATCATTGCCACCCTCTGAGGTGAATCTGAATCGTCGGATCGGATTCATTCGATGTGTTGAATCACTTTGATTAGGACTGAAATAGGCAGTGTTATTAAGGCATTTAGGCTTAGTGGCCTCTTCTATCCTTGAGGAAATATGTGAGCATTTTGCCTTTGCCTTTGATTTCGATGGGGCCACGTTCTTCGAACTGGAAATTATCTTTGATGCGCTGGTAAACAGCATCAGATATTTGAATCTGATCGGGGGCTCCATGCGATTCCATACGGCTGGCAATAACGACCGCATCCCCCCACAGATCATAACTGAATTTATGTTTGCCTATCACCGCCGCAACGACGGCTCCTGTGTGTATACCGATACGCATGCTAATATGACCGCCATCGACTGCGTTCATATGATGAATCGACTCCTGCATATCCAGAGCCATTCTGGCCACAGAATTCACATGATTGGCAGATGGCACAGGCATACCTCCGACAAGCATATAGGCATCACCGATTGTTTTGATTTTCTCCAGCCCGTGCAAATCAGCCAGCATATCGAATGTGAGGAAAATGGTGTTTAATTTTTCGACCAGTTTTTCCGGCGACATATGTGCCGACATGTCAGCGAAATCGACGATATCTGCAAACAGTACGGTGACATCATCAAAACTGTCCGCAATGGGGCTTTCACCATTTTTCAGGCGTTCAGCAATGGATGCAGGCAGGATATTGAGCAGCAAGGTCTCTGTTTTTTTCTGTTCTTGTTCCAGTTTTTCATTATGCGCTTTTTCACGTGCTCGTAGCCAGTTGCGCTCCAGCGAAGCGGTAATTTTGGTTGTTAAAATAATCTGCTTGAATGGTTTTTGCAGATAATCCTCTGCTCCCATTTCCAGACACTTCACAACGCTGTCGATTTCATCCAGTGCGGAAATCATAATGACAGGAATATGTTTTAGTTTTTCATCTTTCTTGAGTTTGGCCAGCACCTGATAACCGTTAAGTTCAGGCATGATGATATCCAGTAGTATCAGATCATAATGCCTGCTCAGAAGCATGTTCATCGCCATTTTTCCGTTTTCAGCCAAATCAACAATGAAGCCCTGTTTTACCAGCCGCCGTGAGAGAAAATCACGATTACTCTCTTTGTCATCAACGACAAGTAGCTTGGCCTCTTCCAGATGGACACTCTGTTTTTTTAAAGCGGGCATCATTGCATGCAGTGAGGCATCGATAGCATTTTTTGTTTCAATGTCTGTCTGCCTGCGCTCACGCTGTATCAGCTCAGCGGCACTCTTCCCAGACGAAGTTGCAGCCGATATCTCAGCGAGATAATCGAGGTCTTTAATAAGGCTCAATACCTTCTGCGATAGCTGCAGTACATGCTCTAATATTTCACAACCGTCTGTATCGTTTTCGGCTTCAAGCTCTTCCTGAATCAATTCGCTGTAACCGGTGATGGCAATAAGGGTGGTGCTAAGATCGTGCTGGATGGTTGAATGTATCTCCTTGTTTTGCAGCTGTGCCTGCAGATGATTGATGGCAAAAGAGTCCTTAACCAGATCAGTCAAGCGTTCAGTGGCCAGTAAAATATTATCCAGATCTTTTTCAAAGGCCTGATATTTCGGATTGTGAGAGAGGCTTTTGATATGCAGGGAGATGGTTACTGTTGGTGCAAGCAGTTCTTGCCCCTTATCCAGCAGACCTCCATCACTGGCCCGTTTAAGGCGCTCTAGAATCAGTGCATGTTCAAGCATGATGTTTGATACTCTGTTTAACTGAAACCGATGTGATCATGTTAACAGCGCCTCAATTTTATCGAACAGATCTTTCGCCCGGAAGGGTTTTACCTGATGTTCATCACAGCCTGCCGCTAAGGCTTTTTCTCTGTCAGTTTTCGAGGCATAGGCAGTCAGGGCAATTACAGGGATCTGACTGGTTGCAGCAGCGGCTTTAATCTCACTCACCGCTGTCCATCCATCTTTCACCGGCAGGTTCATATCCAGTAGAATCAGGTCGGGTTTTTCACTCGCTGCCAATTTCACCGCCTGATTTCCATCACCTGCAAGTACAAAATCAAACCCGCGCCGTTGCAAGTGTCTTGAAAGAATATCGCGGTTCATCTCATTATCTTCTACAAGTAAAATCTTTGCCATGATGTGGCTTCCTTCCATTGTTTTGCGTATGCGTATCGGCTCTTATTCTATGTAAACTGAGCTTGATGTATAAGCAATTTCTGTGCCTTACAGAGATAGTCTATGCGTCAATATCGACCTGCGAGCAGTTCATGAACCAAGCATATGCCAATTAAACTACGATTACACACATTTGCATCATCGATGCCGCATGCTGTGGGAGCAAGTTGGGGGAAAGCGGTCTGTTCGTGAGAGAGGTGCCCGATGGATATTATAAGCTATTCATCGCACTGGATTTGACCTGCTACGATGCAGGTGTGTTAAAAATACGGATAAAAGAAAAGGGCCCCGGAAAAACAGGGGCCCTGTGATAACATGGTCTGAAGCGACGAGGGAGGGTTGTCCACTCCAGACAAGTTGAACATTAACTACGCTGAATGATCTGCATATGAATGGTCGGTGAATATATATTAATGTTTGATAATGTAATGATGTGTGATGACGTCGTGAAGCCATGATTGCGCCAATGAAGAGGCGTACAAGCCAAATACCTGCAAGCAGGTGTTTGGCTTGTACGGAAAGTGATATGCAATTTTGCTTGTAACAGAGCAAAGAGCCATGGATGGACTTTTTACGACTTGCCCACTCTCTATCGCCTGTGGTTTGCGATCGAACCATAGAGCGGATGCATATTGTCTAGCCGGTTAGTTCCATTTCAAACGGGTAGCCGGGAATTTCGAAGGGTTCTTCAATATCAATCATTTCAGGATCCATGAATTCATGTGCGTAGGGCAGGTAGACCTTCTTATGAATGAATATATCGAACAGGTCAGGGTCGATATGCTTGTCCATTTTCATTTTACCCAGAATAGCCAATGAATCAGACAGTTTTTTGGCCTCTTTATAAGGACGATCCCTGGCGGTTAATGCCTCAAATACATCGGCAATCGCCATCACTCTGGCTGGTACACTCATCTGCTCGCGTGTCAGCCCATTTGGGTAACCTTTGCCATCCATGCGTTCGTGGTGTCCGCCAGCATATTCAGGGACCTGTTTCATATCTTCCGGGAAATTCATCGATTGCAACATTTTATTGGTGACCACGATATGGTCATTAATAATTTGTCTCTCATCACTGTTAAGCGTGCCGTACTGGATCAAGAGGTTGTTCAGCTCATCTTCTGAGAAGAAAGTAGTCGTCTCTCCATCCTGATTACACCAACTGCGCCTGGCGATCTGTTTTACGCGCTCTTTTAATTCAGGTGCCATTGACTCGACACCTTTATTACATTGACGGATAAAATCACGATCTTCGTCGAGTGTTTTGATCTCCCGCAAATAAGCTGTGTTGATTTCATCTGCCTCAGGGCTATCGACACCAGCGTTGAGTAACTTGTTCAATCTGTTGATTTCCGCATCGCGCTTGATGACTTCGAAGCGGGTGTCGATCAGGTGAATCCGGTCATGAATGGTTTCAAGTTTTGTTGCTTTGTCGACCACATGTACCGGTGTGACCAGCTTGCCGCAGTCGTGCAACCAGGAGGCAACCTCGAGTGTATAATGATCTTTTTTATCGAGATTGAAATCTTTCATGACACCGTTGTCTTCACTAGCAGCTTCGGCAAGAGCCAGAGTGAGTACCGGAACACGCCTGCAGTGACCACCTGTATAGGGTGACTTTTCATCGATTCCCATCGCGATGGCTTTGACAAAGGAGTCGAACAGCGCTTTCAGGTCATTAATCAAACGTTTATTGGTCAGTGCAATGGTAGCTTGAGAAGCCAGAGATTTAACCAGATGAATATCATCAGCATCAAATGCCACTACATCGCCAGTCGTTTTATCCTGTTTGTTGATCAGTTGTATCACACCAACGGTGTTACCGTCATGATCAATCATAGGCACTGCCAGCATGGACTTGGTACGGTAATTCATCCGCTCATCAAACAGGCGGGGGCCGGTGAAATCGAAGTCGGTGCTATCGTCCTCATAGACATCAGGTAAATTAACTACTTTTTTGTTGAGTGCAGCGTATGCTACAACGCGTTCGTTGTTAGGTCTGCCGTCACGGTGAAAGAGGGAGATCGGCTTAAATTGTACAGGGCGGTCGCTAGTGCCGCCCATATTGATAGCGAGTGAAGTGGTGCGAACGATTTCAAAACAGAGTTTGTTGCCATCATGGATGGTGTAAAGGGTACCACCATCGGCACGGGTGATAAGTTTGGCTCCTGCCAGCAGCATTTCAAGCAAGCGCGGCATATCAGTCTCAGTTGAGAGGGCGATGCCAATGGCGTTGAGTTTTTCGATCCGCTCCAACAGGTGTTGGTCATGAACCGGCTCAGTTTCAGCATGTTTCATGGTGTTGATTAGGTTCGGAATCGTCCTGTCTCCTTTACGACTGTAGTCTGTATCAAGTCTCATACATTAGCATAAAACTTCCCTCACTGCTGCAGAATGAGCTACAGTCAGTCGATAGTCAAACCAGCAAATGAATCCGTTTGTCATCATTTCAGTCAGATGTAGCTTGCCGTAATAGACGTTTCGAATAATTTCTTGGCACACTAAGTACCGTCTTTATCCTATCTGTGACTTGTATCACAAGCTGATTAGATGCGATTGTTCTCAAAAGGGCTGATGGGTGGAAATCATTCAATGGTTTATTTAGTGAATGTATTCATATCAGGTATGAATTGAGAAATCTATGTTGAATATGTTCGGGGTGATAAAACTGATATTGTCACATTATCAGATGCCGCTCTACATGTTAGCGGGTGGCGGGATAAACTGCCTATTCAGATCAGTTTGGGCAGTAGTTCAATCCGTTGCAGATCACACGCGTAAAACTCTCCTGTCGCTACCTCTCTATGCATACAAACCTCACAAATGCTTTGCATAAGATGACCACTCTGTTGTATGGTCTCTCTTGATCACCATGCATCTATTTCAATTTCACCATTTTGCCCGTAATTGGATGTGTAGCGTAGTGCCATCAGCTTCCCATTATGTATGAAGAATAATGGTATAACATATTCAAAATAAAGGACTTGTTCATATGAGTGCAGATTACGATATCGATTCGATCAAAGACCTTGATGGGATTTCTCATATCCAATTGAGACCGAATATGTACACCGATACGGGCCTCGAACTTGGCTGCCATCATATTGCCCAGGAGGTGCTCGATAACTGTGGTGATGAGGCAATCGGTGGTTATTGTAATCGCATCATTGTAGAACTTGAATCAGAGAATGTGGTAAGTATCACAGATAACGGGCGCGGCATTCCTGTGAAGGAAAATCAGGATGGCATATCCGGCGTTGAACTGGTGCTTACCAAGGACAAAGCCGGAGGTAAGTTCGATCATGACGCGTACAAAGTCTCCGGTGGCCTGCACGGGGTAGGTATTACCGTCACCAACGCGCTCTCTTCATGGCTTGAAGCAACTGTAAAACGTGATGGTGGGGAGTGGTTCATTCGCCTTGAAAATGGGCGCACAGTCGAGCAGATCAGGCAGATAGGAACATGTGGTCCACGCACGCATGGTACAAAGATCAGATTCTCTCCCAATCCGGACTATTACGAACGCCCCAAATTCCGCGTTCAGCAGTTGCGCCAGCAGGCTATGGATAAGGCGATCCTTATTCCGGGTCTGGAAGTTGTGTTCAAAGCACCCGATCAGGAAGATGAGATCTTCTGCTTCAAGAACGGCCTCTCCGAATTCATGACCTCGCGTATGGAAGAGTCCCCCATGTTTGAGTTCTCAGGGCAGCTAGGGGATATGGAGAAGATTCACTGGTTCTTCGCATCCTTTCTGGAAACCACGCCGATCTATGCCAAATCCTATGTTAATACTATTCCCACGCCTCGCGGCGGTACGCATGAAAAGGGCTTTGAGTCGGGCCTTCTTAAGGCAGTGCGTGAATACATCGATATGCGCCCTGAACTCAAGAAACTGCTCGGCAAAAAGACCAGAGTTGCTGCATCTGATGTGATGACCAACACCCAGCTTGGTCTTTCCGTTTACATTCAGGATATTTCCTTTGAAGGCCAGACCAAGCAGAAGCTTACCTCTTCAGAAGCCACCAAGTTTGTTGGCGGCGTGATCAATGATTCGGCTGCCCTTTGGCTAAACCGCGATGCCGAGATTTCAGACAGCTGGATGAAACTCATTATTGAGCGGGCAACGACACGAACGGCTGCTGAAAGCGGTAAGGCTAAAAAGGTGGATCGCAAGACCTTTACCGGCAGAACCCCGCTGCCGGGGAAACTGCTGGATTGCCGCAGTAATGATATTGAAGATACAGAACTCTATCTGGTGGAGGGTGATTCAGCAGGCGGCTCTGCGAAACAGGCCAATGATCGCGACCTGCAGGCGATTTTTCCGCTAAAAGGTAAAATCCTTAACTGTGAAGGTGTTACATCCACGGATGCTGGTAATAGCGAAGCCGTCGCAGACCTGATTACAGCCATCGGTACCGGCATCGGGGATGCCTGTGATATTGAAAAACGCCGCTATGGTAAAATAGTGGTGATGACCGATGCGGATATTGACGGCAGCCATATCCAGACGTTGCTGTTCACTTTCTTCTGGCGACAGATGAGGCCAATGGTAGAGGCCGGTCGCGTCTATATCGTTCAGCCTCCGCTCTACGGTGTCACTGTAGGCAAACAGAAACACTATGCTCAGGACGAAGAAGAACTTGATGGCCTTAGAGCCATGGCACTGGCAGAAAAGAAGAAGATTGAATATATCCGATTCAAAGGTCTTGGTGAGATGAATCCACCAGAGTTGAAAGAGACCTGTATGGACTTTGAAAACCGCGTTCTGGTGCAGGTGACGCCTGAAGATGCTCAACGCATGGATGCTCTCGTTACAAAACTGATGGGTGATGATGCAGGCCAGCGCCGGGATCTGCTGATGGGCAAGGAGATTGAGGATGCCCGTTTTATTAATGGGCCCGTTGATGGATCAGTCGACGCCTCCGTCAATGCCCTTGTCGATAAACCGATTGATGACCCATGCGATGTGACCGATGATCTTGATGATCTGGAACCTTCTTTAAAATGCTGCGACTCGGATAACAACAGCATCGCTCCATTTGAAACAGTTTTCCGCGAGCTTTACCGCAGCTATGGCCTTAAAGTGGTGGGTGATCGCGCTATCCCTGATGTGCGTGACGGCCTGAAACCCGTTCACCGCCGTATTCTTTTTGCGATGGAAAAACTGTTACTCAGATCAAATACCAAAACCAAAAAATCCGCGCGTGTTGTCGGTGATGTGATAGGTAAATATCACCCGCATGGTGATTCAGCAGTTTACGGAGCCATGGTACGTATGGCACAGCCATGGGCTATGCGTTATCCGCTGGTGGACGGGCAGGGTAACTTCGGCTCTATTGATGGCGATTCCGCAGCGGCCATGCGTTATACCGAAGCGAGAATGACGCCGATTGCAGAAGCGATGCTCTCCAGTGATTTGAAAGAGGGCATCACCCCATATCAACCCAACTATGACGATCAGGATAAGGAGCCGATGCTGCTTCCAGCACCATTTCCCTGGATTCTGATGAACTCAAGCACAGGCAATCCGGCCGTTGGTTTTAAGACTGAAATCCCTTCGCATAATCTGACTGAACTGCTTGGCGCATGCATTGCGCTCTCCAAACGCAGAGTTAGAACAGGAGCGGGCGCATCGCCCAATGATTTTGCCCTTGTACGCAAACATATCACCGCCCCCGATTTTCCTGGTGGCGGCATTATTACCAGCACAGAAGATGAGCTGGAGAAGATGTATGCCACAGGTTACGGGAAAATGCTGCTACGCAGCAAGTGGCATAAAGAGGCACTACCAAAAGGCATGTGGCAGATCATTGTCACAGAGATTCCATACGGGGTAGAGAAATCACCGCTGCTGATTGAGATGGGGGCGCGCATTTCAGACAAGACGATTGCCGAGTCACGCCAGCTACCGATGATTTCAGATCTGCGCGATGAATCATCTGCCGAAGGTATCCGCATCGTTATTGAGCCAAAATCAAGAACGCTCGATGCAGAACAGATCATGCTGCATCTTTTTTCGGCCACCAATCTGCAGGTCACTATTCAGTACGCCACCTATGCACTGGAGAAGTGGATTGATGCCCCCGGTGGTGACCGCTATCGCCTGCCAAGCCTGTTTTCACTCGACGCCTTCCTCAACTCCTTCCTGGGTAACAGAGAAGGGATAGTGATGAGAAGGGCAGAGGTGCGGCTTGCCGAGATCAATAAACGCACCAACATTCTTGAAGGGCTGTTTGTTGTCTACCCGAATGTGATGGCGATTGTGAAAACCATCTATGACAATGACAAACCGAAACCTATCCTGATGGAAAAATACGGTTTCAATGAAGAGCAGGTGGTTGCCATCCTCGATTTGCGTCTGGCTCAACTGCGCAAGCTCGATGAAATGAAACTGCAAAATGAGCATGGCAAACTGCTGGCAGAGAAAGCTCAACTTGAACTCATTGTTGATGACCATGCTCACCGCTGGCGCCATATTACAGGGGAACTCAAGGATGCACTGGCCAAATTTGGTGATGAGCGCAGAACAGTCGTTGATGCGAATGCGCCGAAGGCGCGCACCATGAGCAAGCAGCAGACCGTTGCCCGTGAACCTATCACTGCAATTCTCTCCAGACAGGGCTGGCTGAAGGGCATGCGTAGTGGAAATGTTGATCTGAAGGGGCTTAAATTCAGAGAAGGGGACAGGCTTCTTGATGCAACAGCAGGCCATACCACGGACATGCTTGTCCTGATCGGACGAAAAGGGCGTGCATTCAGTATGCTCGCCGCTGATTTGGCTGGTGGTCGCGGTAACGGGGAGCCGATCTCTAAATCGTTCATATTCAGTATCAATGAAGCACCAACCCGGATGATCATGATCAATGCCGATGCAGAATATTTGATTGTAACTACTGCTGGCCACGCGTTCCGTTCCAGGGGCGAGTCCATGCTTTCGGCCAACAAGAAGGGTAAAGCCTTTATCAATTTCCCGGTAAGCTCGAAGCTGCTCTGTATCCGGGAGATTGACCCAAGCCATGATGCCTTCGCTTTTATCGATTCCGAAGGACGTATGGCAGTTATTGCCAAAGATGAGTTTCCACTGCTCGGAAAAGGCAAGGGGGTCACTGCAATCGCGATGAGAAAGGGATCAAAAGGTTTGCGTGATGCGGCCCCTGTGACAGTGAAAGATGGGGTAAGGGTTGGCACAGAAAAACGGGCTACATCCATTGATCCTGATGAACTGAAAGAACTTTATATCATAGCCAGAGCCAAAGCACCGAGAGGGCTTCCTATGGCAGCTGTGAATGGGATGATACAACAGTAGGTGCCTTGACAGGTGGTTTTCATCAGAATGATTTAAATCAAAAACGACCCCAACCGGGCCGTTTTTGATTATCCCCGAACAACAAAATAATGAACACTTCAATTTGCCCTGCGGAGGTTTGTGATCTAAACTCAAAGGCAGGTTGTGGGGGATGATTCATTACGACCACCTTACAATTCTACATAACATGAATGATGATGAGGAGGAAACATGGCTACCCCGCAGAAAGGTGTTTTTCAGGAAAACAGTAACAAGTATTACTACCTTGAGTACAAAGTGAACTTTTCATTACCTTCATCCAAACTCCGAAATGCAATCAGAAAAGCACTTTCACACAGTTCAGATGATGTTAATTTTGTCATCGCTTTTGGAAAACAAACCTGGAATAATTTACAAACCCGCTGGCAACCCGAAGGGTTGATAAATTTTGAGACGTTGAACGGCGTAAAAGAGTTCTCAATACCATCGACACAGCGTGATCTGTTTTTCTGGATTCATAGTCAAAATCATGATGATAACTTTGATAGGGTATTGAAAATTCAAGAGGCAATGGCTGATGTTGCAACATTGGAGTTAGATTTAGCCGGATTTACTTATCATGATTCACGTGATCTCATTGGTTTTATTGATGGTTCAGCAAACCCTAAAGAGGGTGACCGTCAACTTGCGGCGATAATCCCCAATGACCAAATTGGAGCAGGTGGAAGCTACGTCTTGACTCAAAAATGGTTGCATAACCTAAAAGCATTTAATCACTTGTCACAAGAACAACAAGAGAAAGTGGTTGGGCGAACCAAGGCTGAAAGTATTGAGTTGGAAGGAGACGCGATGCCTTCAGATTCTCATGTGAGCCGGACTGATGTTAAAGTTGATGGCAAAGCTATGAAAATATACCGAAGAAGTGCTCCCTATGGTTCTGCGACAGAACATGGTCTCTATTTTTTATCTTTTTCTTGTGAAATTTCAAGATTGAGTATTCAGTTGGAACGCATGTTTGGAGCAACTGACGATGGATTGTATGACAAGATGATTGAATATTCGAAACCGATAACAAGTTCTTATTGGTTTGCTCCATCATCAGAAGATTTGAAAGATTTGCTAGCATGAGGAAACAGAGAATCGCAAACAAACCGATATAGAAGAATCGCAAGATGATCGTTTTATATTAAGGTCTGTTATGAGTTGCTATCAAGAACGTTCTGTGATCCTCCTTATGGCCGTTATTTGAGTTGCGGGAATCAATTACTTGAACATGACGTGTTATGTGTATCATGAGGCCAGAGCGGTTTGTCCGTTGCTTCAAGCCAGGTGAGGTAGGCGCGCAGATCAAATTCCAGCTGATGATAGTTCGGTTCCATATTACAGCAGAGTTTGTAAAACGCTTTGTCATGCTCAGGTTCTTTCATGTGTGAGAGCTCATGCACAACAATCATGCGTAAAAACTCAGTCGGCATATCTTTAAACATGGTAGCTACGTGAATTTCACGAACAGCTTTGAGTTTTGCCCCCTGCACCCGTGACTTGCTGGTATGTGTGCCCAATGCATTGCGGGTGATGTGCAGGGTAGTGTCGAAAGCGACTTTTTTGAGTGCCCCGGCATTTCGTAGATAGGTGTTTTTGAGTTCCATAACATAATCATACAGCGCTTTGTCACTGCGTACCGCGTGTCGGTGCGGATATTTTCGCAACAAATACTCAGCCAGTTGATTCTGATCAATCATCTGTCTGATTTTATCTGTCAGTTCTACTGGATAACCGGCCAGGTAGTTTGGGGGGCGTTTAGGGCGCATCAGCGGATGCTTCATCTATTCATGGCTTTAGCCAAGCATGCAAGTCGTTTCCTTAGATTGAAACCGCAGGATAGAGTCGGAAACATCAATCTTTATGACTGGAGAGGTCATTCACTACATGTCGTTACATTATCACATGCCGCTCTACCGGCCACCGAGTGAGGCGGATAATCTGATTATTCAGGTTAGTTTGGGCTGTAGTTTTAATCAGTGCAGTTTCTGCTCTATGTATCGCTCAAAAGAGTACATACAGCGACCTCTTGCTGCTGTGCAAGATGATATTACAGATGCAGCAGGTAGCTGGCCTGATGCACGCCGGGTGTTTCTGGCCGATGGAGATGCACTTAGTCTGCCAACAGAGCAGTTACTTATGATTCTTGATGCGCTGCATGCGGCGCTGCCAAAACTGACGCGTGTGTCATGTTATGCTACGCCTGGGAATATTCTGGGTAAGAGTCATGACGCGTTGGCGCAGCTAAAGGAGCGCGGCCTTAGTCTGCTCTATCTGGGTATTGAATCCGGTTCCAATCTTATGCTGAAGAAAATCACCAAGGGTGCCACTCAGCAGGGGCTTGCTAAAGCCATGCAGAAAGCCTTTGATGCGGGTTTGAAGGTGTCTGGAACTGTCATCCTGGGTTTGGGTGGTAAAGAGCACTGGCAGGAGCATATTGATGGCACCATAGCACTGCTCAATAGCGCACCGATCACCTACCTTTCAACGCTTCAGCTGCATCTGGAAGCTGATATAGAGGAAGAGTTTCAGACTAAGTTCGGGGAACGCTTCGAGATGCAGGGCGATAGCGATATTTTAGAGGAACAGCAGCGTTTGATCTCAGGGTTGAATCCGCCCAAACCGGTGATATTCCGCTCCAACCATGCATCCAATGCACTGGCGTTGGCTGGCACTCTTCCGCGCGACAGAGAGAAGCTATTACCCCAGGTGAAGGCCGCTCTGGAAGGTGAAGAGGTGCTGAGGCCGTGGTTTATGCGTGGCATGTAAGGCAATACTCTGATTAAAAGGGTCGTATAACAGTTATACTGTGGATGAACGCAGTGATCGTTTAAGCCAGAAATAACCGCAGACTGCAGAGAGGATAGACGCAACGGCAATACCGAGACGTTCATCGAAGAGCAGGTTCTCACCACTTCTTTCGAAAGCGAGTGAACCGATAAACAGACTCATGGTAAAGCCGATGCCACAAAGTAGAGAAACACCATAAATATGTGACCAGTTCACATTGTTGGGTAGTTTAGCCAACCCCATCTTCACAGCTACCCAGGCAAAGGTGAAAACACCAAGTTGTTTACCGATAAACAGACCAAAGGTGATTCCCAGCGTTACAGGGTGCATCATATCTTCTAAACCCATGGAACTTACATTGAGCCCTGAATTAGCAAATGCGAAGATAGGCAGGATAATAAAGGCAACAAAACCGTGCAATTCATGTTCCAGGCTTTTGAGTGGAGAATGATTATCTCCTTCCGGATCGGGAGCGAGGGGAATAAACATGGCGAGAATAACACCGGCAAGGGTGGCATGTACGCCTGATTTCAATACAGCGATCCACATAATCAGACCAAAAAACAGATATGGCATGACTTTGTAGACATTCGCTTTATTGAGAATAGCCAGTGCTGCAATACTACATGCAGCGATCACGAGACTTGTCGTGGAGACATCACTGGTGTAAAAAATACCGATGATAATGATCGCTCCGACATCATCGAAGATAGCTAGTGATACCAGAAAGGTCTTTAGTGCAAGCGGTACGCGTTTTCCTAGCAGCGTCAATATGGCAAGTGCAAAAGCGATGTCAGTGGCGGTAGGGATGGCCCAGCCCTCCATAGCCACTGGATCATGGCCATTGATAGAAATATAGATCAAGGCCGGTATAACCATGCCTCCAATCGCAGCAAAAGCGGGCAGTGCAACTGCTTGCAGACTGGAAAGTTCGCCTTCCAGCATTTCCCGTTTCAGTTCCAGCCCAACGATGAAAAAGAAGATGGCCATGAGACCATCATTGATCCATAACAGCAGTGGTTTGGCAATGTGAAGTGCTCCTACACGAACCTCTACCGGCGTGCTGAGTAGCAGGTCGTAGAGATGAGAGAGGGGGGAGTTTGCAAGTAAGACGGCCAGCAGGGCGGCAGAAATAAGTAGTATGCCGCTGGCAGACTCAATTTTTAAAAATGCTCTGATTGCTGAAATCATTCCCTCTCCATGGTTCATGCTACAGTGATGATCAGATGATCAACTTTCGTGGTGAAGATCATCTCACCATTGAGCTTAAGAAATTGTGGATTATTAATCCAGTATATTAAATAGGCGATGCCATGACACAAGAACTAAGTGACACTATCCCAGAGAAAGTGAAGCTTGTTGCGATTGTTACCAGAAGGGGGGATCGATCATTGTCATATCATCACCGATTAAAACAACTTGATCAGTTCCTTGTTGAGAATATAAGATTTTGGAAGCCGCATCCATTCAAAATAGAGCGCCCTGGGTGGTGTCTTGAGCAGCCTGAACTTACTCACGCACTGCTTGGGCTGGATGATTCTTCACTTGCCTCCTATGCAGCCGACAGCAGTGCGCTCATCAGCTTTATTTCCGACTATATTCCGCAGATGGCAGTGATTCCATCTATGGTAGAGCTACCAGCAACTACGCATCAACACGATTGTGAAATAGAATCACATCTTAATACGGGTATCCCGGGCAGAAAGTGGGAGCAGATCAGAGCCTTGTATCAATCACTGGAGAACCCTCACTGCGGCATCATCGAATGGTGTGGTGGTAAAGGATACCTCGGGCGTCTGTTAAGTGAAAAGTGGGAACAGCCGGTCATCACATTGGAATATAATCAATTATTGGTAGATGCAGGTCGCTCTCTGGCTGATAAATTCAATGTAAACCAACAATTCAAACATGTAGATGTAATAAACGGTGCGACAGACATATATTTACGACGTAACCATGCCATTGCACTGCATGCCTGTGGAGATCTGCACCGACAACTGATTCATCAGATTATCAATACGAAAGCTGCAAGTTTTAGCATCGTACCGTGCTGTTACCATCTTGGTCGAAATATAAGATATACGCCATTTACTGATGGGTTAAAATTGAACATCTCCAGAGAAACACTGCGTCTGGCTGTCAGCGAAACCGTCACAGCTCACCATAACGAAATTAATCAGCGTAATCAGGACATGGCATGGAAGCTGGCTTTCCAACAACTGCGTACTGAACTTACAGGCTGTCCTGATTATCAGAGTTTCAAACCGGTACCAAAAGCCTGGCTGAAAGAGGGCTTTCAAGGTTATTGCCAGAAGTTATGTGAAAGGGAGAAACTCATACTTCCCGATGTTATAGAGTGGAGCCAATGGGAGTGCAAAGGAGAGGCACGCCATCATGATGTGATGCGTCTTCAGCTACTTCGCCAATGTTTTAAACGGGTGTTAGAGCTTTGGTTGATTATGGATATGGCAGTCTATCTACAAGGACAAGCTTATCATGTGAAGGTAGATGAGTTTTGTCAGCGGTCATTAACGCCACGTAATATTCTAATTCAAGGTTCACATTAGGGTAATCTTGCATATTATTGAAATATGATAACTATATTGGTGATTATGCTATCGATTCTGCCAGCACTATACGGCTCTTTGTAGACTGCGTTATCATCAAGGTGGAGGTTTGGATGTGTACAGACCTTGTAAACGCGTAAAGGAGATCTGAATGGCACAGGAACGTATGGTACTCGCTGGTGGCTGTTTTTGGGGTATGCAGGATTTGATTCGCAGGCTAGCCGGAGTCGAGTCTACGCGTGTGGGTTACACGGGTGGTGATGTGGAACAGGCCACATATCACAACCATGGAACACATGCAGAGGGCATCGAAATCATCTTTGATAGTGAGGTGACTTCATACCGAACACTACTGGAATTCTTTTTCCAGATTCATGATCCGACAACACCCAATCGTCAGGGTAATGACAGAGGTTCCTCTTATCGGTCGGCCATCTATTACCTGAATGAGGTACAAAAAGAGATTGCACTTGAAACTATTGCTGATGTCGACGCCAGTGGACTCTGGCCCGACAGGGTTGTTACCGAAGTAGAGCTGGCGGGATCATTCTGGGAGGCGGAACCTGAACATCAGGATTATCTGTTGCGTTATCCGGGTGGCTACACCTGTCACTATCCGCGTCCGGATTGGGTGCTGCCCACACGTGCTGAGGCAGATGATGTGGGCTGCCCATGAAAAGTTAAATAGAGCATCATAGTGAAAAACATTAAAAACTTTGTGCAGTTAACTGAATCTATTGCCACTTCCGGGCAGCCTACGGAAGAGCAGTTTGCGATGATATCAAAGGTTGGCTACGAGGTTGTGGTCAATCTGGCTATGCCGGATCATGTTGAATCCATCGGTTCAGAGGGACGCCTTGTCACTGAAGCTGGAATGGCGTATTTCCATATCCCTGTTCCTTTTGATCATCCAACTGCAGAGCACATTCGTCTGTTTTGCAATGTCATGCGGGCTTTAAAGGGTAAGAAGGTTTGGGTGCACTGCATTATGAACTATCGGGTTGCTCTATTTATGTTTCATTACCTGAACAAGGTTGAAGGTTTGAGTGATTCAGCGTCCATGTCTCCGATATTTAAAAGCTGGCAACCGAATGAGACATGGCAAAAGCTATTATCATTAACATCCGAAGAGATTGGCCTATAAAGCAGGCAAGCCATAGGTAGGGTCACTATTGTCCCTCAATATTATTTCGCCATACCCGGTTGACTCTGGATTTCCGCCTACGCTGAAATGACGATCAATGGTTAATTCGGATTTATATCTAAGCTTTGTTGCGCATGAAATCGGCAACACCATAGAGGGCCTCGTAGAGTTCATCACGCAGGGTTTTGTCATCAAAGGTGTCTTCCAGAGCATGAGCCATGCAGAGCATCCACTGATCGCGTTCTGATTCACCAATGGAGAAGGGTAGGTGACGCTGGCGCAGACGGGGATGACCGAATTTCTCTATGTACAGGGATGGGCCCCCCATCCAGCCGGAGAGAAACATGAATAACTTATCCTGAGCAGATGCAAGGTCATCTTGATGCATGGCCCGGATGCTTTGTGTTGCAGGTAGTTCATGCATGTGATGGTAAAAGCGCAGTACCAAAAGGCGCAGCGGAACTGTGCCGCCGATGCGTTCATAAAAGCTGCGTGAATCACTGGTAAATTGCATGTGTCTGTCCTTTGTGGGTAAGATAAGAATGATGACTTCTTACGAGCTCATCATCGCGCCTATGGATAGGCGCGCAAATCAAACAGTTGCAGAGCAAGTGTTTGATTTGTGAGGAAAGTGAAAATCACACTTTTCACTTTCCGGTGAGTAAAAGGCCATGGATGGGCTTTTTACGACTTCATCACGAATAAAAAAAGGCCGGGCAAAGCCCGACCTGATTTAGTTGTTAGCAGAGTCTCGAAAGTTAAATAACCTTTGAGAAGTTAGAGCCCTCTTTTTTCTTTTGCAGATATTCGTCAAATACCATGGCTATATTGCGAATAAGCAATCGGCCAGCCGGTAACACTGTCAGACCATCATCGCGCAGCTCTACCAGTTGATCTTCAACCATCTCTTGTAGATCAGCAAGACCGTCAGCAAAATGCTCTTTGAAGTTAATCTTGAACTCGGTTTCGAATGGCTCATAACGTAGTGCAAAATCACACATCAAACGCATGATTACCTGGCGACGGAGATGATCTTCATCAGAGAGAATATAACCACGGAATACCGCAAATTCATCAGACTCAACATCTG
>Ga0316202_10001174_pt1 | contig 21663 bp, 14 predicted proteins | sample 3monrhotite_MG_FD_204934 | JGI IMG/M metagenome (GOLD analysis project Ga0316202, IMG submission 204934) | Microbial mat bacterial communities from mineral coupon in-situ incubated in ocean water Damariscotta River, Maine, United States -... | ecosystem: Environmental > Aquatic > Marine >... | reverse complement strand
GTGCGCGCGGAGCTGAAGGGCAAGCCCCTCCTGCTCTCGGGCGGGACCATGCTCTACCTCAAGGCCGCGACCGAGGGGCTCGGCGAAGCCGCTCCCAGGGACGAGGCCCTCCGCCAGCGCCTCCAGGCCGAAGCCGAGGCTGGCGCAGACCTTCACCTCCGACTTCAAGAGGTAGACCCCCAGACCGCCGCTAAGGTCCACCGCAATGACCTCCGCCGGGTGATCCGAGCGCTGGAGGTCCACACCCTGACGGGGAGGACCCAGAGCAGCTTTCACGGGCAGTTTGGCGGGATTCGGACCGATCTCGATCGTCGGGTGGCCGTCGTGACCCGCACCCGAGCCGACATGGACTCCAGAATCGATCGCCGGGTCGAGCGAATGTTCGAAGCAGGCTGGATCGAGGAGTGCGAGCGCCTCGCAGCCGAGCCGCGGGGCCTCAGCAAAGAGGCCGCTCAGGCCATCGGCTATCGCGCGATCTTGGACTGGCTCGAGGAAGGGCGCAGCACTCCCAAAGCGGAGCTGATCACCAAGATCCAAACCGAGACCCGGCGCTTCGCGCGCCGCCAGCTGACCTGGCTCAGGCGCCTCTCGACGGAGGCCAACGAGGGAGAAAACGCCCAAACCACCGTACATGATTTGGAGGTGGACGAGGGTGCGGACACCCTTGACCACCTCGAAGGCTTGCTCAAAGTTTGGGGTCGCGCCTCTAGCTAGCTAGAAGCAGGCGCGAGCCCAAGACGAACGAACGAGTAGAAGCTACTCGGCCGGGTTGCGGTCCAGCCCAAAGATCACCTTGTCGATGTCTTGGTGAAGCTGAACGAGCTCGTCGATGAACTTACGAACGTGACGCCGGTTGTGTGCCCAACTCAAGCTGAAGCAACCGCTTGCAGTGAGGGTGATCACGACGGCGAATGCGTAGACCGCGGTCTTCTTCATGGTCTTCCATTTCCCCCTGGAATGTTGAGAGCGCGCTGGCCCCAACGGACGCACATAGTAGGAGCCCCTCCCTTACGTGTCAACCGGGTCGAGTCCTTCATGTGAATATCGCAAGTGCCTGGCAGGAAGGACTTTGGGAGCAGGGCGCAAGATGCGCTCGCATCGTCTGACCTGCGAAGACCCGATGGCCATACGCCCTCTCCTCGCACCTCAGAGGGAGTCGCGGACGTTGACCGCGAGAAAGCCCACGAGGGGCCCGAGGGTAGCCCCGACCGCCAGGCTGTCGCTGGTCTCCCAGTCGTCTAGCGGACCTTCGAAAGGAGAGGAGGACCTCCCCCGAGTCGTGGCGGTCGAGTGCTCCTGGTAGTTGGCGAAGGCCACGCCCGTGAGGAAGAGCGCCTCGAACCCTGCTTGGACGCCCTGAGTGTCGTGTTCGCCGTGGGGATAGAGGATTCCCATCCGCTTGACGTCCAAGACCTTTCCCAGCGCGTCGCTCAGATCGGGTGCAGGCCACCAGCCGCTGTGGTCGCTGAACTTCCTCAGCCGAAGCAGAGGGTCAGGCTCGTCGGTGACGTAGCCAACTCGGCACTCCACTCGAAGGTCTTCGTCGTCGTCGTAGACCCCCCGCGCCTCTGCCATGAAGGACTCGAGGTCGTAGTCCGACTCCGGCGGGCCTTCACTCCTTAAGCGAGCGCAGAGCCAGGCGAAGCGATCTGACTCCTCACCCGACTCGAGCCAACGGCGCTCCAGCCCTCTGATCTCTTCGTCCATAGTGGGACCCTAGCCTTCATAAGCTCCGAGCGTCAGCTGGTCAGGGCGAACTAGCTCGCTTCGAGGGCCTTACTCGAACTCGAAGGAGGCCTCACCTCTTGGAGGGCGCCTCACTGAGCGACCCTCGAGAGGCGATCTGCACGATGGTGCTAGACTCGTGAGCACTACCCCTCGGACAGGAAGAACAGTGGACGTCGACACGATTCGCGCAGGCTTGGAGGCCTACTCCAACGGGCTGGAGCTCGACCGCTACGAGGTCGATCGCGGCCTCCGTGCCGAGAGCGAGGCCCGCGCGATTCGCCAGTCCTACGGCGAGCTCTTCACCGACGACGTGCGGGCCGTTCTCGATCGCGCCGTCCAGCAGGCCGACGAGCGGGAGCTCAAGGAGGACGCGGCCTCGCTCCGCCTCCTCCGCGCTGGCCAGATCCGCCTCCACGTCGAGCGACACTTGTCCCCGATCGACGCTGCGATCTCGCGACACGGACGCGTGGTCTGGATCGACCTGATCGACGGGACGCGCCGCCCCCTCCGCGACATGAAGCTCCTCCTGGCCGTGACCGAGTCGTCTGAGCAGCGGACCGAACTCGAGGACGCCCGGATCGAAGCCGCCCGCGTCCTGGCCCCCCTCATGAGCGAGAAGATCGGCGTCGAGCAGGGGATCGCCGAGTCCCTCGGTCACCCGAACTTGCTGGCCCTCCAGGCGGCCTACTCGGACCTCGACCTCGAGGCCGCGGCGGGTTTGGCCGAGGAGATCCTGAGCGAGACCGACGACCTCTATCGCGAGGTCATGGGCTGGAGCGTCCGCAAGCGGCTCGGGATCGACCTCGCCGACGCCCGCCGCTGCGATATTCCATACGTCCTAGCGGGACGCTACCTCAACTACGAGGGAGCGTTCACGGCCCAGGGCATGGTCCAGCGGACCAAGGGCTTCCTCAAGCGAATGGGGATCGACCTCGCCGCCAGCGGCCAGATCAAGGTCGAGGTCGAGCCTCCAGAGGGCCCGCCCCGCGCCTACGCCGCCCCGGTCAAGGTGCCTGGCGACGTCCGGCTCGTGCTGGAGATCGGCGACGGCCAGCGCGACTGGCTGACCTTCCTGGAGTCCCTCGGGCGCGCCCTCTACTACGGCCACGTGAACCCGAACCTGCCCTTCGAGCAGCGCAAGCTGGGCGACCGCTCGATCGATCTCGCCTACGGCTCGCTCTTCAAGAACCTCCTCTTGGACCCGACCTGGTTGACCAAGACCCTCGGCTTCGATCGGCCCAAGGACTACGTGATCCAGGCCTACCTGGAGCGCCTCTACGACCTCCGCCTCTGCTGCGGACGCGTCCTCTACGACCTCGAGCTCCGCCGCCGCGCCAGCCCCCTCGGCATGGAGGAGTCCTACGTCGAGCACATGCGCCGCGCGATCGGCGTCCGGGTCCCGCCCGAGCTCTACCTCCACGACGTGCGGACACCTCTCCACTCCGTGATCCAGCTCCGGGCCCGCCTCTTCGAGCCCCAGGTCACGCTCCACCTCCTCCACTACTTCGACGACCAGTGGTGGGCCAACCCCCGGACAGGCCAATACCTGCGCCAAGAGTGGAGCCGAGGAGGCAGGCACACCGTCGAGCACCTCGCCAGCGACATGGGCGGCTCGCTCTCGCCCAAGCACCTCTTGAAGCTCTTCGAGAAGCACCTCTAGGCCCACGCCTCGCTCTGGGCGACGCGCATTGCCCTGGCCTCCGACCGCCAAGGCGGTGGGTGTCAAGATTGTTGTCGCCTCGAGTGATCGGCTCGGTTTCGCAACTGCCTCCAGTGCCGCCCGGGTCCCGTCCTCGAGAACCGGGTTGTGGGCTGCGCCGCCCGGGTCCCGTCCCCGAGAACCGAGTTGTGGGTTGTGCCGCCCGGGTCCCGCCCCCGAGAACCGGGTTGTGGGCTGCGCTCTTTTGAATCACAGAGGACACGGAGATCCACGGAGGTCACAGAGGTCGTCTCGCGGGATTCGAGGGCGCTCCGGAGTTGGAAGCGGCGGGAGCGGGTTGGCGAGTCGAACGGAGGGGAGGGAAAGCTCCGCCTGACAAGGCCGGGTCGCTGCGGCTCGGTCTCGCAACACCCTCACGGGGCACGGACCGGCACGCGCGCTGCGAAACCGACCGATCGGCACCCCGCCTCGCCCCCCCCAAGCGGAGCTTCCCTTCCCCCAAGGTCTACGACCCGCCAAGAAGACCCCGCCACTTCCAACTCCGGAACGCTCTGTCCCTGGCGAGAAGACCTCTGGTCAGGGGCACGGAACGGGCACCGGCACGGTTGAGATCCCCCTCTGGCGCGCGAGGGCGGCCATGACGGGTCTTCCCTTGGCGTCCTTGGCGTCCTTGGCGGTCAATCAAAAAAGACCGCGACCTGGGCAAGCGCCTGAGGTCTACTTGGCGATCCCGGCGACCTCGAGCTTCACGATCCAGACCTCGCCTGCGTCCACGCAGAGGGCCACGTGGCCGTCGAGGCGGTCTGCGGCGATCTCAATAGGGCGACTGGCGTCGCCCGCCTTGCACGCCAGGCGAGGGCGCGTGGTCCCGCCGAGGAGGATCTCGACCTCGAGGGGCCCGTCGAGGGGAGCCTCCTCCGCGCCGCGATCAAGGCGGCGGCGTCCGAGCTCGGACTTGGAGCCGCCGAAGCTGATCCCCACCCCGTCTTGGCCCTTGGCGTCGACTCCGATCAGGAGGGCTCCCGTCGCCGCGCGCAGCTCGAGGCGAACGCGGATCCGCTGACAGGCTAGGAGCTCGGGGCGCCACGCCAGCACCCCTGGCTTGCGGCGAGAGCCGCTCAGGGCGACGCCCCGAGCGCCGCTGGGGGCGTCCCCCAAGGACGGCTCACCCTTGGCCCGCAGGAAGAGCAGGTCGGCGGGCAGCTCGCGGCCTCGGCTGTACTTGGCGACCAAGCCGCCCGAGGCGTAGGCCCGGGCTGACTTGTGACGGACCCGGCTCAAGATTCGCTTGGGGTCGGTCTCGCCGCCCCGCAGCTTGAGCCGGCCCCGAAGGCCTGTGAACAACGCCTCCTCCGCCTCGACCCGCTGACCGAGCGCTTGACTCCAGGACTCGCTCAGCCGCTCTGGCGCCCAGGCCTGAATCTCCTCGAGGAGCTCCTGGGCCTCGCTCAAGCGATCGTTCTCGAGGAACCCCTTCCAGCGGGGCTCCAACCCCTGGAGCTTCTTCTTGGCAGCCTCGAGGGCCTCCTTCACGAGCTTCGAGCGCAGCGTCTGGGCCTCGGCGTCCTTGCTCAAGAGCTTCGGCAGCTCGAAATCGACCGCCGCGGCGAATCGTCCGCCCGAGACGAGCGAGCGAACTTCGCTCTCGTAGCCCGACAAAGCGGCCTTGCGCTCGGCGTCGTCGGGGCCTGCAGTGGCCGGCGTCCCGCTCGGACCTATCGGCGTGCTCGGAACGACCGGTCGAGGTGTCCGAGAGGGCTGTGGGTCGTCTCCGCCCTTCATGGCCACCGCCGCGACCCCGCCCACGATCAAGAGCAAGAGGAGGCCGCCGATCAGGAAGGGCGCGTTGCCGCCCTCCTCCTTGCCCGACTTGCCCTTGCCCTTCTTCTTCTTGGCCTTGCCTCGAGCCGGCTTCCCGCTGCTGGCCGCGGTCGCGACGGCCTCGGCCAAGGCGCCCTTCTCGAGGTCGGCATAGAGCTCACCGGCGGTCGCCTTGGCTCCGCCCCAGTCCGGCCCCGAATTCCCCGCCGCCGCGATCTTGGCGCGACTCCACTCGCGCGGCGGCTTGGCGGTGTCCTGGCTTCGCTCGCCCCAGGCCTCGCGCGCCTCGTCGCCCATGGAGCTGGCGAGGGGGTCGAACTCCTCGACCTGGAAGGCTGAAGCGATCCCAGACCCCCCTGGCCGCAGGGCGTCGGCGCTCGCCATAGAGGCCTCGAGGCAGCTATCCAGGGCTTGCTCCAGCTCCTGGAGTGAAGCAAAACGTCCTCCCGGGTCCTTCGCCGTGAGGCGAATGATCAGCTGCGCTAGGGCTGAGGGGACCGAGAGGTCTGCCGGCGGGGGCGGGAGGGGCTGCTTGATCTGCGCCAGGAGGGTCTTGCGGATCCCCTTGCCGGTGAAGGGCAGGACGCCGCAGAGGGCCTGGTAGAGCACGACGCCCACGGCGTAGAGGTCGCTCGCCAGACTCGGGAGCTCCTTGCTCTGCTGGAGGACCTCTGGCGCTAGGTAGTGCGGGTGCCCAAAGTAGAGGCCGTATTTGCCCAGGCCAGCCCCGAGACAGGAGCCGCGCGCGTGGCCGAAGTCCGCCAGGCGAGCCCGCCCGCCCTCCATGTAGATCTTCTCAGGCCGAACGTCCCCATGGGACAGCCCTGCCTCGAGCCCAGAGGCCAAGGCGCTCGAGAGGTCACGCGCCAGGGTCACGACCTGGTCCAGGCTCTGGCGGGGCTTTTCCCGCAAGACGAGGTCGAGGGTCTTGCCGGACGCACGCTCAGACACGATCAGGTCTCGCTCGTCGGCCTCGATCACGTCTAGGACCGAGACGACGCGAGGGCCGCGGACCTGGATCGCAGCCCGCAGCTCTCCTCGGACCTGCTCTAAGATCTCGACGTGCTTGGCGAACTTGCGTGAGATCGCCTTGAGGACGATCGGGCCCTCGAGGCCGGGAACGAGCCCGTCGTAGCTGGCGCCGATCGCGCCGCGCCCGAGCTTCTCGCCGATCTGGACCTTCTGCTCGGGCTCAGGCTCAGGGACCGAAGCCGCGAGGTCCGAGACGGCCTCCTCGGCGCGGAGCCGGGCCAGCATTTCCCGAGGCAGGCGCTGGGAGACCGGGCCCACGGCGGCCGGGACCGGCTCGCCCATGCCCTGCATGAACTCCATGGAGCCCGACGCCAGGGGCTGCAGTTCGCTCGGCCCGACGCCCGGCGCCGAGTCGATCATGCTCTCGGTCCAGTCGGTCTCGGCGCCCTCGGCCGCCTTGGCGGCCGTGTCCGCCCAAGCGTCTTGGCTGACCGGCTCGGCGCCCAGGGGGACCGGCCCCGGCGGGCCGACGTGGACGCTGAACGCGCGCCCGGCGCGGAAGTTCTCGAGAGCGCCGACCAAAGAGACCGCGTCTTGGGCTCGCTCGTCGAGGGTCTTGGCCGTCATGCGCAAGATCACGCCGGCCGTCGTCGTCGAGAAGCTGACCTCGGGCGGAGGCGGGGGGAGGGGCGTCGCGAAGTGCTGCTCGAGGAGCTCTCGCGCGGGCCCTTGGTAGGGGGGGACCCCGCAGATCAGCTCGTAGTAGAGGATCCCCAGGGCGTAGACGTCGCTGGCCGGGGCCGGCTTGAGCTGCCGCTCCTGGATCACCTCGGGGGCCAGGTAGCCCGGGTGCCCGAAGGGGAGACCGGCCGCGGCCCAGCCTCCCGCCACGCAGTGCGCGCGCGAGAGACCGAGGTCGAGGAGGGTCGCCTGCTGACCGTCATAGGCGGCGGAGCCAGCCCGCAGATCGCCCACAGCCAGGCCCTTGGGGTGGGCCGCGGCCAGGACCGCGCAGAGGTCGATCACGATCTCGAGGGCCTCTTCGCTCTCGAAGGGCCCGTGCGAACTCAGGAAGCCCGCGACGGGCTGCCCTGGGTGGTCCGGATAGACGACGACGGTCTGAGCCGGCCGCTCCGGGCGCGCCAGGGTTCGCCCGATTCGGATCGGGCCCGACCCGTTGGGGTGGCGGAAGCCGAGCCAGCTCTCGAGCTCCGCGCGGACCTCGGCCACGAGCTCGGGGAGGCTCTCGAAGCGAGAGGAGAGGGTCAGAATCCGCACCGGCTCGCCGCCGGGGCCGCGACCCTGGTAGCTGGAGTAGCAGGTGCTCTGGCCCGTCTGCGGGCCCAGCTGATAGCCCTCGAGGCCCTCGCTGGAGTGGGTGAGGTCGAAGTAGCGCGGCTCAGGAGCCGGCGGCCGCTCGGGCAGTGGCTGGGCCTCGCTCGAGACGCCGCGGACCGCCTCCTCGCGGCTGATCTGAGCGACCTGCTCGCCGCTGCGCGCGAAGTGCGCCATGACCTGCTCGTGGACTCGTCGCGCGGCGGCCTCGTCGATCACGCCGGCTTGGAGCGCGACCTGGGCAGCGCTCGGCGGAGGGGAGCCGGCGTCGATCTGCTGGAGGCACGTGAGCCCTTGCTCACGCCCTAGCTGGCCGCCCTCGATCAGGAGGCGCAGGAACATTACGTCGTAGTTAGTCGCCAACCCGAGCTCCGAGCCCCCAAGTCTAGCCGGCTGACCCGGCCCAGGCCCAGGCCTCGGCGTCTTGTTTCCGTCGACTACTCGGGCAAGTCGGGGTCGAGGACTTCGACCCGGCCGTCCCGGTAGGACACGACCAACGAGTCCGATCCGTCGAGGTCGACGACCGAGAGCGTCGCGCGAGTGACCCCGAGCTTGCGGACCCAGACCGAAGCGAGCGTCTTGGGGTCCAAGAGTTCGACTCGTGCCGGGAATAGGGTCTGAACCGCGAGGTAGCGCCCCCCTCTGACCCGGAAGACCCCGGCCGGAACGATCTCTTCGGCGTCGAAGCGACGCTCTGCGAGGGGATTTCCCGCTGCGTCGAAGACGAGGAGCTCGGCTGACGCCCCCAGGCGAACGGGCGCCATGAGCTCTCGCGGCCCCTCGCCGTCCAGCTGGATCCAAGGGAGCCGACGCGCCATGGTGCCCCGCTTTAGGAGCCGTCGCCAGAGGACCTTCCCTCGCACGTCCAAAGCCACGAGGCGCGGCGGGCCTCCGTCTGGCCAGGCCCCGAAGACCAAGACCTCGTCGAAGTCGGTCCTCCAGTAGAGCTTCCGCATGAAAAAGGGCATGGGATCGGAGCGCCAATAGACCTCCCCCTTGGCCCCAGGTGCGAAGGCCTGGATCCGGCCTCCGACCTCCCAGAGCACGGTCTCGTCGGCCCCGTCTCCGTCGCGGTCGATCCCACAAGCGAAGAGGCTGTAGCGATTCGAAGGCTTGCCGTCTCCGGCAGGCTCCTCACGCTGCCAAAGGACCTCACCGTCTTCGCGGACTGCGCTTAGGCGAGCGCCCCTCCAGGGTGGAGCCTGCTGGCAGTCGACCACGAAGAACAGGCCCCGCTCGCCTCCGATCTCGAAGCGAGTCGGTGAGATAGGAGCCCGTGTACTGAGGCCCAGGCTCACGCGGCGGAGAGGCTTGCCGTCCTTGGGGTCTAAGAACACGGCCTGCGCGACACCGAGACCAGGCTCCTCTGATGGCACCAAGACCCCGATCGCGACCTCTCCCTTGGGCGCCAGGACCGGCATTGCCCAGCGGTTCGTCCTCTCGAGGAAGCGCCACAGGACCCGACCGTCTCGCCCCGAGATCGCGACCAGCTCCCCTGCTCCAGCCTCGTAGCCGTTTAGGAGCAGGTCCTGGACGCCGTCCGAATCGACGTCTAGGAGCAAGGGCTCGGACCAAAACCCCTCGAGGTCTGGGACCCGGACGCCAAAGCGCAAGACAGGACGCAAGTCGGCCTGCACGCGCTCCCCCCCCTTCCCAAGTGAGAGCTCGAGAGAGCGTCGGTGGTGATCAGGGCCGTGGAAGGCGACCTGATATCGCCCTTGCGGGAGAGCAACCTCGAAGGGCGCAGGGTGTCCCTCGAGGAGCCACCCGGCCCGCGCTCGGACCACCTCGCCTCGTGAGTCCCGGACCGTAGCCATGACTCCCTCTCCGCCTTCGACCCGGAGCGGGTGCTGAACTCGGACCATGACGACCTGCGGCTGCCCGGGCTCGACCGCAACCACGCTTCGCGCTGCGACGTTGTCTCTACGGACCTCCAAGGTGTGCTCGCCGGGAGCCAGGCGAAGGTTCTTGGGTTTGACGAGGGCGCCCAAGTCATGCCCTCCCAGGCTGACCTCGACGCCTGCTATTGGCTCCTCGAGGCGAACTTCGATCGCCGCGCTCCGCCCTCCGGCCAGCCAGGCAGCGGCTCCCGTCACCAGAATCATGAGCCCTAGCCCACTGACCCCGACCAGCCCTCGGCGGCGAGCTCGAGCCGAGCTCCACCAGCTGGAGCCGCCAGCTGTCTGGGCTGCCCCCTCGCTCGGGGCATCAGCCGCCACCGGAGCCGGAGACGAGCCTGGGCCCGTCTGCCGCCAGGGCCCCTCGGGGGCGCTCACGTGATCAGCGTCCTCCAGCGGCAACTCGAGCTCCTCGAGGGCTGCTAGGAGCTCCTCGACGGTGGCCGTTCGCTTCTCGGGCGCGCGGGCCATGGCGGCCACGAGCACCAGCTGCAGCGGGCCTGGGACGCCGCAGGCCTCGAAGGCGAACACGTCAGGGTGGCCCGGGTGACAGGTCACGCCGGTCAAGAGGAACGAGAGGGTCGCGCCCAGAGAGTAGACGTCGGCCCGACGTCCGTCGCGGACGTTCCCCGCGATCATTTCGGGAGCTGCGAAGGCCGGAGAGCCGGCGGTCGAGAGCTTCCCGCTCAGGTCGCGCGAGAGCCCGAAGTCCCCCAGGCGGACCTTCCCGTCGCTCCCGAGGAGGAGGTTGGCTGGCTTGACGTCTCGGTGGAAGACGCCGGCCTCGTGGAGTCGAGCCAAGGCCCTCGCGACCTCGCAGGCGTAGCGAACCGCCCAGCCGGGAGCGAAGGGGCCCTGGGCCTCGATCAGGTCTTGGAGGCTCCCGCCCTCGAGGTATTCGAAGGCGATCCAGCCCCGCCCCTCGACCTCGCCGGTGCCCAGGGACTGCACGAGGTGAGGAGCGCGCTGCTCCGCGCGCAAGGCCTCGACCCGACGGGTCATGTCGAGCTCACGCTCGAAGGCTGCAGCGCGAGGGCGGAACACCTTCAGCGCGACTTGCCTCTGGAGCCCCGCTGTCTCGCGGGCGAGGTAGACCTCACCGAAGGCGCCCTCCCCGAGGCAGGTCTCGAGCTCGAAGCCGGGGACCGAGGGGAATCCAGAGCCTGGCGCGGCCGGACTCAGGCCGACTCCCCGAGAAGGAGACCCGCCTCCGCCTCTTCGAACACCGAGAGCACCCCGCGGGCGATCTCCTGATAGCGCACCGAGTCGCTCCCGCGGAACAGGCGCAGGGTCTGGAGGAAGCGCTCGAAGAACTCCAAGAAGCTCTGACAGAGGTCGGGCCCGAGGTCCTCGGCCAGGCGCGCGCGACGACGCGGTTGCCTGAGGCAAGTCGTAAAGACGCGAACCGCGGCGCGCAGCTCCTCGCTCTCGCGCTCGAGCTCGAGCTCCCGGGCCAAGAGCGAGGCGTAGATTCGCTCGCGGGCCCGCGTCAGGCGGCCGGCGACCTGACGCTCGCTGAAGCCGCGCTTGGCCGCGATCTCCTTGTTGCCCAGGGAATGCACGAGGCGATCTGTCAGGACCCAGACCACCCCCAACTCATGGGGCCCGCTCTCGACGAAGTGGTCGTGGCAGTCGCTCACGGCGCCCAAGAGACTCGTCTCGAGGTCGACCGCTTCGAGGTCCTCGAGGGACTGATCGGGCAGGTCCTCTGGGAGCTCGCCTGGAGTCCGGCGCTTACTCCGGGCGCAGGAGATCACGCGTCGCTCGACTACGGTCCTCAGGAGGGCCCGGAACCCGCCGCGCGAACGCTCGTAGGTCTCGACCAAGCGCTCCTTGATCTCGAGCAGGATCCCTTGGAGGAGGTCCTCGCGGTCGGCCGCGTCTAGACCCCAGCGCCCGCCGCTGTAATAGCGCTCGAGGTGGTTCCGCAAAGGGACCTCGTAGCGAGCGACCTCGTTCCAGACGTGATCGCCTGGGCGGAAGAGCGCCGAGCGCGTCGTGAACCAGTGGCCCTCGCTCACGGCTCAACCTCCCAAAGACGCGCGAGTTACGAGAAATCCCCTCAAAGCCTCGGTATCAACCCGAGCGGGGGCGAAAGGACTATACAGGTCGTCTGAGTTCCCCCGGAGCCCCTCATGCCCCGCGCCTTCTCCATTCTCGTCCCCCTCACCTGCGTGCTGGCACTCGCTCCGGCGACGGCCGAAGCCAAGCCCAAATACCGCAACGGCATGCCTGTCGAGGCCCAGGGCCCAGACGGGCGCTGGTATCGGGCCAAGATTTGGAAGGTCAAGAAGGGCAACCCACCTCAGTACGAGCTGCGCTTCGAGGGTATGCCGAGCAGCGCGCGCCAGTGGCTCCCCGAGGACAAGCTCCGCCCCTCGGGCGGCGGCGAGGTCGTGGACCCCGCCGCGATCAAGGCCGTGATCGCCGCCAAGCAACAGTTCCAGCGCGTCGTGGCCCACGGCAAGCAGGGCAAGTGGACCAACGAGCGCTGGAATCGAGACCTCGACACCTTGATCAACCAGCTCGAGGCCAAGGTCAAGGCCGTCCAAGCCAAGTGGCCCCAGGAGCCCTTGGGCAACCTCCCTGGCTTGCCGGCCAAGCTCCGCGCCAACGCGACCCTCCGCCGCAAGCAAGCCGGCGTCGCGGCCGGAGCCAAGGCAGCCAAGGCCGGTCAAGGCGAAGGGGCCAAGCTCGAGGCCTACTACCGGAGAGCGGCCAAGGAGGGCGCCGACAGCTTCCCCTACGACCTCACGCCCAAGAACCTCGTCGACCGCGAGGCGGCCTTCCTGGCCCTCGACCTAGCGGCCCTCGAGGCCAGGATCGCCCAAGACAGCGCGCGCTTCCCCGCGGTCTTCGCCTACTACGGCCGCCAGGACCCCGCCAAATACGGCGAAATGAAATACGGCGGACCCAAGGCGCCTCAGATCGCGGACAAGGACCTCAAGCGGGTCCACCAGTTCCACCTCCCGAAGATCTACCAGCTCAAGGCGCGCCTCAAGGGCAAGGAGAAGATCCTGGCAGAGACCGTCGCCTTCGCCATGAAGCGGGGCAAGAGCGTCGACGACGCCTTGGCCGCGGTCCGACTCGGCCAGGCGATCCTGCGCTGCTTCCCCAAAGACGCTGGCCTCGAGGCCCAGCTCGCGGCAGCCAAGGCCCTGGTCGAGACCCGCCTCGAGGCCTTCGCCCCCCTCATGAAGGGCCCCTTCCACCGCCAACACCTCCGCCAGCTGGTGGCCTTCTCGAGTCGCCAGACCCTGGGCCAGGAGCAAGCCGGCCAGGTCGTAGCCGAGCTGACCCCGGGCAAGCCCCTCTACCTCGTGGGCTACCTGACCGAGTCCGTCAAGGACATTGGCTTCACGCGCCGCGACTCGAAGCTCGGTTTCGAGACGACCCGAATGCCCGACCTCAAGTTCCGCCTCAAGGGGGTCCAGGGTCAGCCCTTCCGGCTCCCGGTCTACTCCAAGGTCCAGGGCAAGGGCCTCGCGGACGTCGGCGCCGTGGTGATCGACCTCCTCCCGGATCCGAGCACGACCTACGCCACCCACTACGCCTATCTCCCGGCCCTGCACTTCGCGCGCTGGCTCCTGGAGCTCAAGCCTGGCAGCTACACCCTCGAGCTCTCGGCGACGGCCGGCCTCCGCGTCGACTCGACCCAAAACGGCGCCCATGGAGAGCTGAAGCTGACCGTGACGCCGGAGAGCCAGGCTCAGCTCAAGGCCTACTACAAGGCGCTCTGGGCCAAGAAGCTCTCGACGGTGGTCTACCCTGACGACTACGGCGTTCGGGACCGCAAGACAGAGATCCCCAACGCGGATCACCTCGCCAAATACGGCAAGCTCCTCAAGCTGACCTGCGCTCAGACCAACAAGGTCATGAAGCCCTTCCCCAACCAGCACCAGATCAAGAACTACGTCGGCATGGGCTACGGGCTCTTCGAGAAGGGCGGCCGCTACGTCGTGATCCCCCTCGGGTTCGTGCGCAAGCCCTCAGAGCCAGTCCTGCGCTGGACGACCGTCCGCGGAACTCCCGACGACTACGCCCTGCGCGGGCCCAAGGAGTTCCTCCCCACGATCCTCGACCACGGCTACGAGATCCCCCAGGCGAACCTCGCTAAGACTGGCTCCTGGTAGCCACTCCCTAAACCGTCACCATTTGACAGAACCCTGCTCGCCGCTCAGGCGAGCCGACCCAGGAGGAACTGTGTCCATTCGAATCCTGGCGCTCAGCTTGAGCGCCCTGCTCCTCGCGACCTCTCCCGGCTTCGCGACCGAGTTCTACGTCTCAGCCGGCGCCAGCGGAGACGGCAAGACCAAGGCCGCCCCCGCGGGGCGCCTCGAGCTCGTCCTGAAGGCCGCCGTCCGCGGCGACGTGATCCACGTCTCTGAAGGCGAATACTACGGGCGCAATGACACCGGCGAGTTCGCCTTGTCCGTCCCCGACTTGAGCCTCGTGGGCGGCTACACCAAGGACTTCGCGAGCCGCGATCCCTTCAAGCACCCGACGGTCCTCCGGCGCAAGCCGGGCGTCAAGGCCAACTACACCCAGGCCCTGCACGGGATCGTGGGCGTCAACCCCCAAGCCCACGCCACGGGCAAGCAAGTCAGCTGCTCGGGCCTGATCCTGGACGGGTTCTTCCTCGACGGCACGACCCGCAACGTCTACATAGGCCCGGGTCCGCGACTGGGCCAGGGCGGCTCCTGGAAGGAGCCCCTCCTCAAGCTCGTGACCTCGGACAAGCACATGACGACGGATATCAAGATCCGCAACTGCGTGTTCGTCAACGGCTACTACCAGGGCCTCTACGTGAAGTGGCAGGGCGCCGGGAACGAGGTCAGCAACTGCCTCTTCGTGAACTGCTCGATCGCTGGGATCGACGCCACCGGCGCGGCTCAATTCCCTGGCGGCGTCGAGCCCCAGCTCCTGGTCAAGAACAACACCGTGGCCTGCTTCTACAGCCACGACAAAGCGCAGCTCGCCCACGGCTTCAAGGCCGGCACCAAGGGCAAGTATCGCGTCGTCGACAACGTGTTCGCCTACCTCTCCTCGCCCGCCAACGGCGTCGTGGGCGGCGACCACGTCACGACTCAGGGCAACGTGTTCTGGTTCACGTCTGACGCCAAGAAGGTCATGGCCGACCAAGCCGGAGCCGCCAGCGGCGCCGCTAGCAGCGACGACGACGACGAGGAAGAAGAAGAGGAAGAGGAAGAGGAAGAGGAAGAGGAAGAGGAAGAGGAGGGGCCCAGCGGCGCGGGCGGCGGCGCCTCGGGCGGGAACCTCAACCAGGACCCTGGCTTCAAGTGCGACGAGGGCTTCTTCAACGCCCTGACCGGGTTCGGGATCATCTTCAACAAGTTCCCGGCCGACGCCATGAACAAGAAGCGCGCCGAGCTCGGAATGCCCGCGCGCAAGTCGGGCGGCAACAGCGGCGGCCCCGAGTTCCGGGCCTACATGCGCCCCTACCCCCAGGACTGGGCCAAGATCCCCACGGACTTCGTGTCCACCATTGAGGGCAAGGGCTTTCAGCCCGCGGGTCCCTTCGCGACCTACGCCGAGCGCCCCTCCAAGCTCTTGGGCGCCCTAGCGGGCAAGAAGGACGCCTACCAAGCGATCGACTGGAACGTCCTCAAGGACAAGGCCAAGCTCAAGGCCCTCGACGGGAAGCTGGTCAAGCTCAAGGTCGGATTCAACCCGCGCAAGGAGCGTTGGAACCTCCAGAAGCAGGGCGTGACCTCCAACGACTACATAGCTTTCGAGCTGCGGATGCCCGGCAAGACCGGCGAGAACCTGAGCGAGAAGATCATGGGCTACGCGGTCCTCGGCTCCAAGGCCGCCAAGCGCTTCAACCAATACGGGAGCAAGAAGTCCCGCAAGAAGAGCTGGAAGGCCGGGACCTGGATCCGAGGCACGCTCTACGCCAAGGGATCAGGGAAGTATCCGGCGTCGATCGTCGTCGACTACGTCGGCAAGGTGAAGTAGCCCGAGGCGGGTCCCCACCCGACAACTCACCAGGCTCGCGCCTGGACTTGGCCCCAGAGAGGCTCCTGCCTCCCTGACCCCTCCGGCCAGGTCCAGGCGCGTCCTCTTCGGTTCGCCCAGGTCCCTCGACTTCTGCGGCCCGGAGAGCCGGGTATCTTCAGCGCGTGAGCGAGCAAGACCCCAAGGGCTACGAATACGGTGAGCGTCAGATCGAGGACATGTCCGAGGTCGAGCTCCGCGTTGGCCAAGGACGCATTAGCGGGGCGATCTCCATCGCCCTCGGCGCGATCAGCGTCCTGAGCGTCCTGGCCTTCCGCTATCCGACCTGGCTCACGACCGCCGAGCTCCGCAAGAGCTACGACCCCGAGACCCTCCGGCTGGTGCTCATGGCCTGCATGGTCGCGGCGGCCGTGTTCGGGGTCTTGACCTTCGCGCTGAATCGCCGCAAGCGCCTGGGCGCGCTCGGCGTCCTCCTGACGGCTCTGGCCTACGTTCTGGGCGGCTGGAACGTCGAGATCGGGACCGTCCAGGAGACCCAGCTCTCCCTGGGCGTGGACTGGCTCGTGCTCGACCTGCTGGGGTCCGCGATCCTGTTCATCTTCATTGAGAAGGTGATCCCGCGCTATCCCAAGCAGGCCGTCCTGCGCCCGGAGTGGCAGCTCGACCTGTTCTACTTCGCGCTCAACCACCTCTTGATCGCGTTCCTGATCGTGCTCGCGAACGGCTTCGCGCCCAAGGCCTTCGGCTGGGCCGTCAACGAGGGCTTTCAAGCCAAGGTCCAGAGCCTGCCCCTAGCGGCCCAGGTCCTCCTCCTGGCCCTCTGCGCCGACTTCGTCCTCTACTGGGTCCACCGAGCCTTCCACGAGTTCCCGCGCCTCTGGCCCTTCCACGCCGTGCACCACTGCGCCGAGCACATGGACTGGCTGGCGGGTTCTCGCACGCACCTCGTCCAGACCATCGTCGACCGGACCCTGGTCATGATCCCCCTCTACCTCTTGGGGACCACCGAGCAAGCCCTCAACCTCTACGTGGTCCTGGCCGCGCTCCAGGCGGTCTTCACCCACGCCAACGTCGGGATCCCGACGGGCCCCTTCAAATACGTCCTGGTCACGCCCCAATACCACCACTGGCACCACAGCAGCGACCAGCCAGCGATCGACACCAACTACGCGGTCCACTTCCCCCTCTTCGATCGTCTCTTCGGGACCTATCACATGCCAGATCAGCACTGGCCGATCGCCTACGGAACGACCAAGCGCCTCCCGCGGACCTTCTGGGGCCAACTCCTGCACCCCTTCCGCGCGCCCGCCCCAGCAGAGGTTGCAGCAGAAGTTGCAGCAGATATCGCAGCGGAGACCGAGGTCACGAACCCCGACTAGTGGTGTGTCGGGGCCACCTCGTCCCCCCTCGAGGAGCAGAGCGTGACTCTTGCCCTCGCCTTAGCTAGGCCGCTCTACCTCGGCTCCCCGGCCTCGTTAGGAGCCTTCCGGCGAGGCCAGCCCCACTCTTCACCACCGGGCCAAGAGAAGGAATGAACCGCGATCCCGCCGTCCTTCTCCACCCCCGTGATCCCGGCCTCGAGCCCGTTCTTCCCATGAAATGGGAGATAGCCCAAGTCATGGCTCGTAAGGGGGACCCAATTCCACTTTCCCTCGTCGAAAGCGTAGTCCCCGCACTGCATGACGCCTTCGACTTGGCACCCGCAGTTGAGCAGAAAATCCCCCAAGTCAGTTGGGTCAGCTGGCCCCTGGGTCGTCTCCTCTTCCTCGACTCGCGCCTCAGGGTTTTCGGTGTTCGCCGTCTTCGGGCTCTTCTGGTCCGCGGTCTTAGGGCCCGCGGGCTTAGGGGGCACAGTTTTGGCCGCCTCAACAGCCGAGGAGCTAGGCGAAGGCTCTACCTCGACCTCGTCCGGGCAACCCGTCAGGCAAAGGGTGAGGCTCAGGAACGCGGCCGTGACCAAACGAGACATGACAAGCCATCCTGTGTGTGCGTTTCGTCGCCTAGAGCTAGCGACTGCGTCGCGTCTTGACGATCGCCCAGACCCCAAACCCGATCGCCAAGGCCACAGCGACGCTGGCAACGATCGGCGTCCACCCCGGGAGCTCGTGCTTGGCCGTCAGCCAGCCGAAGAAGAACCAGGAGTAGGCCCCAGCGGCCGCGGCCGCCCCGCCCCCGAAGAGATAAGGCGTCGCGCCGGCCGGCTCTGGCAAGGGAGCCAGCTCGTCCGAGTCCCCAGGGAGGGGTTCGTTCTCCGAGAGCGCCTTCTCACGAGCCAGGCGAGCCTCTCGCTCGTCCTTGGTCGCCTTAGCCTTGGTCTTGCGCTCGTGCTCTTGGCGGAGGCAGGTCGTGCAGGCCACGCCCCCGTCGAGGGTCCCGCGGTGGTTGCTGCAGTAGGTGTGCCCGCAGTGCGGACAGGGCTCGAGCCCGCTCGAGCTCCCGCATGACTTGCAGCTCACGCAGCTCCTCCCTTGCGTCGGCGACGCGTCGTCGTCTTGAGACCTTCCTCGAGAGAAGCCAGGAGGAGATCAGGCGCCAGGTCACCGGCCAAGATCTCCCGCCCCAGCACGAGGGGCAGGCGCGCTCGCCTGTGGAGCCAGAGCCGAAGCCCGAGCTCCGCTTGGAGGCTCCCCGCTGGGCAGCCGCTGACGCCCGTGTCCCAGCCCTCAGCCCCGCCCAAGAGGTCGTGGGCGTCTGGGTAGCGCTCGAGGTCTTGGGAAGCGAAGCGGATCCCGACGTCGCCGGCCGGGACGTCCTCCAGGAGGACCTGCCCTAGGCCTAGGCGTCCACCGACCTGAGTCAGGAGGCCGCTCAGCTCGCTCAGGACCTCGCTCGCGAGCTCTGCTACGCGCGGGTTGTCGCGAGGCGACTCCCCGACCAGGTAGCGCATGGCGGCGTCGAGGCCGGCCACGCCCACCACGTCCCAGAGGGCGTCGGCCTCGCGGAGGTTCTCGGCCTCGTGGGGTTCCCCGAAGAGCGGAAAGGCTGGGCGGACGACGGAGCTGAACACGCGCCGGCGCCGGAGGTGGAAGGCCGTCAGGGTCGCCTCGACCGCCTCGGCCAAGCGGAGCGAGAAGCGCTCCCGGCCTCCGCGACCGGCCGCCAGGGCGGCCCCGGCCAGGTTGATCACGCCGACCTGAAGCGCGACCTCATGCGCGCCCATGCCGCGCGAGCGGAGCGGGTCGCCCGGCCCGAGGGCCAGGTCGCAGTTGGCCCCGCTCAGGGCGACCTCGCGGAGGAGGCTCACGCGAGCCAGGTCCCGGCTCGAGCTCGGCTCCCGAAGCCAGACCAGGAGCCGGACGCCGCTCCCGCGCTTGCCCGCGGCCAGGAGCGCCGCGGCGATCTCCTCCAGGACGACGGTCTGGGCCTCGTCCACGGGCGCGCAGCCGAGGACGATCTCCGGCGAGGGGAGGACCTCGTCGGGGACGGGGTCGATCAGGGCCTCGACCAGGAGCCGGAGGGCTCCGCGGAGCGCGGCTCGGTCCGCCGCGAAGGGAGCCAAGGCGTTCTCGACGCCGACCAGGCCCAGGGCCAGGTGGTAGCTGGTGGCGGCGCCTCGCGCGCCTTGGATCAGGCGCCGGACAGCCTCGTAGGCGTCGTCTGGCGCTCCCTCGACCGCGATCACGCGCGCGGCGTCGAGGCCGCCGCTCGCCATGCGGAAGGGACGCCCGAGGCCGAGGAGGTGGAGGTCCCCCCGACGGTGCGCCATGGCGCCTGCGCCGGGCACGATCTCGTCGAGGGCGAAGCGCGCCAGGGCGGTCCGCGAGACGCGGTCCTCGAGGGCCACCGGCGCTCGACCCTGGCCGAGGAAGGCCAGCTGCTCGAGGTCAGGCTTGGGGACGCCCAGGACCTCGAGGCGCCCGAGCTGCGCCGAGAACCCGCGCTCGAAGAGCTCGCCGTCGATCAGCTCGCGGAGGAGGGTCGTCGAGATCTGGTTCAGGCCGGCAGCGAACACCCGCTCCTCGACGGCCCGGGCCACGTCCTCGGCGGAGTCGCGCTCGAGGCCGGCCCCCTCGACGAGCTCGTCCACGATCCGGGGCTTGCTCCACGGTCGCGCGGCGCGGAGCGAGAACACCTCGACGCGCCCTCGCGTGGGCTCAGCCCCGCCGTCGGTCCCGTCCCAGTGGGTGTTGTTGCGGATTCGGACCTCGGCCGAGCGCCGAACTCGCCACTCACGCCACTCCCGGACGGCCTGTGCGATCTGGGCGTGACCGGTCTGATCGAGGGCCACGGCGACCGCCGAGGCGATCTGCGTCGTCTCGGGACGTCGATCGGTGCCGCGAGAGAGCGAGAGGGTCACGCTCCGCGCGATCTCACGACCCAAGCGCTCGATCTCGTCGGCCGGCGCCGTCCGGCGCCCTCCTCGGATCACTCCTCGGGCGATCCGGGCCTCGTCGTAGGGCTCGATCCGTCCGTCGCGCTTCTTGACCCAGCGCGGCGTCATGCGGCGTGGGCTCGGTGGGTCAGGGTCACGTGGCGGTGGGCCTCCAAGGGGGTTGGGATTCTACGGGCCATCGTGGGCGCCCGAAACGGGATGGGAGATGAATCGGAGCAAAGCCGAGCGAGAGGCAGACCTCAGCGCGGACCCCTGCCCAGACAGGCGAGAGCGAGGATTCGGTAGGCTGCGCGCCATGAATCTCGAGCAACTCCAGACGATTGACCGCCCCGACCGCAAGCAAGTCACGCTGATCATTCTGAGCAGCGTGTTCGCGAGCTTGATCAGCTGTGGGTTTGCGACGCCCTTCGTGCTCTTGGGGCTGATCCCGGTCCTGATCCGCTACTACACGACGCGCTATCGCTTCGACGAGAGCGGCGTCGGCGTCAGCTGGGGCTTCCTGTTCAAGCAGGAGTCGATCCTGACCTTCGACAAGATCCAGGACATTCACCTCCGACGCGGGCTCTTGGAGCGCTGGCTGAACCTGGGGACCGTCGATGTCCAGACCGCGTCGGGGAGCGCCGGCGCCGAGGTCAGCCTCTACGGCTTGACCGAGTACGACGAGGTCCGCGACTTCCTCTACCAGGAGATGCGCAACGCCCGCGGAATGAACCGTCCCAAGAAGACAGTCGGGACTGGGGGAGAGGTCGCCCAGGCCGGCGGGGGTGAGGCGATCGCGCTCCTCCGTGAGATCCGGGACGAGGTTCAGCGCCTCCAGCGAGAGGCCAGCGGCGGCGCAGCTCCCCAGCCCCCGAGCGCGGAAGGGGGTGCCGAGTGATCGAGACCCTCAAGGACATGGCCCGCGAGCGGGTCCTCAAGCTCCCCGTCGGCAACCCTCCGCTCCCTCACGGCGACCCGACCAAGGTCGAGACCTGGAACCCCGACGAGGGCTACCTCAAGTATCGGCTCCTGGGCTTCTTCATAGGCGGGATCCCCGCTGTCCTGACGGGACTGGGCTTCATGTTGGCCGGGGTGCTCCTCTTCGCCTCGCCCGAGACCCTGATGAGCCTCAGCGCTGACCTCGAGCGTGACCTCGGTCGCGCCGGCCCCGGCGGCCTGGCCTTCCTGGGCCTGTGCGCCGTCGCCATAGGCCTCTTCGTGCTTGGCTCAATGGCCTTCCAATACGTCGTGCTTCACCTGGAGCTGGACATGCTCCGCTACACCCTCACGGATCAGGCCCTCCGCCTCCGGCGCGGCGTCGTCCAGGTCGACGAGGTGACCCTCTCCTTCGCCAACATTCAGAACGTGAAGTTCAACCAGGGCCCGGTCCAGCGCTACTTCGGGATCGGCGACCTGATCGTCGAGACCGCCGGCGGCGGCGGCTTCGTCCCCCAGCCAGGCGGCGCGGGGGCAGGCGCCCAGGCCATGAACCACCAGGGCCTGATCAAGGGGATCTCGGACCCCGAGCGGCTGCGCGACACGATCCAAGCTCGCGTCCGGCGCTTCAAGGGCTCTGGCCTGGGCGCTGAGGTCGAAGACGCCGAGGCCGAGGTCGAGGTCAACGAAGGCGCTGACTTCACGAGCCCTGAGGCGGCAGAGCTCTTGAGGGAGATCCGCGACGCCCTGGCCGCGACCCGCCTCGCGAGCTAACTGGGATTGGGGTTGCAGACCCGCCCCATGAAGAGGATCGCACCGGTCACTCGGTGACGAATTAGGAACAAGAAGGGGTGATCTGCCCGGAACGAGATCGCCTTGCCTGGCGCGGGAGCCAGCTCTCGCTTCATGAGGACCACGGTCGCAGCGGCGGCTTCGGTTCCCTTCTCATCGACCGCGACGAAGGCCTTGTGCAGGACAGGGCCCATGCAGAGGCGCTCGCTCGAGCACATCTGGGAGAAGTC
>Ga0316202_10001173_pt1 | contig 21684 bp, 19 predicted proteins | sample 3monrhotite_MG_FD_204934 | JGI IMG/M metagenome (GOLD analysis project Ga0316202, IMG submission 204934) | Microbial mat bacterial communities from mineral coupon in-situ incubated in ocean water Damariscotta River, Maine, United States -... | ecosystem: Environmental > Aquatic > Marine >... | reverse complement strand
ACGGCTTATGTGCGTCTGGATGTACATGATGAACAATGGGCATCCATTGAACGTCATCGTGATATTGCCCTGCTGTGGGAAGATGCCCCTGAAGATGTTTCTATTGAATTAGTCGTTGTCAGGAGATAAGGAATGAGGCTTGTCGACTGTTATATAGATACCCTCTTGTTCACCCGCGCATTGTCTCAACGCATTAACCAGGACAATCCGTCATACGATGAATTACACGAAACGTATCTGAAGCTTTTAAGTGATGCGGAAATACTGGCCAACAACGCAGGTCACAATAGCGATACTTTTAATGCCGGTAAAATTGCCGTTGTTGCCTTCATTGATGAAACCCTCTTGTGTTCATCCTGGCCAAATAAATCCGCGTGGCAAAAAATGCCCCTGCAACGCAAATATTTTGACACCACCAATATTGGCGCTGAATTTTATGACCACTTGAACAAATTGAGTAAACATGGACCAGACAAAGAGGTACGTGAAGTTTTTTCACTCTGCCTGGGCCTGGGCTTCAAAGGAAAATACTTCAGCCTCGACGACCGCCCCAAATATGAAGAAATAAAAGCCTTTAACCTCGGCGTGTTGTTGCCTGATGAAGCCAAGGAAAATATCGATAAAACGATTCTTTTCCCGCTCGCCTATGGCGAAGCAGCATTAAAAGGCAAAAGCAGCTTCATACCCCGGTTGAATGTACTGCCCGTTGTGATTGGTGTCCCCCTTGGTGTGTTTTTGGTCACCGCCGCCATTTATCATTTTATGATGGGCAGTCAGCTTGATGCCATTATCTCTGCCGTTAAATTTTAGGATTGTGGCTTAAATTATTATGTGGAAAAAAATCCTTAAGTTTTTAATGTGGTTAATCATTATTGCACTGGTTTCCGGTATTGTGATCGGAGCAACCATCCTGCTTGGCCGTCCCGTTATAGAAGGGGTTTATGCGCTGGGTGTTATTTTTGGCGTTTGGCTTTTCATTATTGTCATTCGAAAATTAATCATTCGGGCACGAGCCAAAGCCCAGGTTAATCGTATTCTGAATCAGGAAACGGCTGACGAACAATCTGACCTGGGAATGAATAACTCCCAGCTTTTAAAAGAACTGCGTAGCGGTTGGTCCAGAGCGGTTAAGACACTCAAAAAATCTCAATTAAAACTCAAGGGCAACCCACTTTATGTTTTGCCTTGGTATATGGTCATTGGCAAACCTCGTTCCGGTAAAAGTACCGCACTGAAAAATGCCAAATTGCTGTTACCCGAAATCGACTTACCCAAACAGACAGAAGGCTCTACCCTTAACCTCGCATGGTGGTTATACGAAGAAGCCATCGTTATCGACACGGCCGGTCGTTATGCCGTACCGGATGACGAAACTCGTGATCGTAAAGAATGGGCAACCCTGCTTGGCATGCTCGCACGTCACAAGCAAAAAGAACCCATCAATGGTCTGGTCGTCGTGGTAACTGCCGACCGTTTACTGAATGACAATGAAGACAACTTAATGGAAGAAGGTCGTCAGGTACGCGCCTCCATTAATGAGCTGATGGAAAAACTCGAAGTCCATGTCCCCATCTACTTGATGATCACCAAGTGTGACTTGATTGAGGGTTTTTCCAGCTGGTGTGATTATTTACCTGAAAAATCCCTGCTGCAACCCATGGGCTTCCTCAAAGAAGAGCAAGGTGGCGACATTCATGCCGTTCTGGATCAGGGACTGGACAGTGTATTGGATCGCATGAAAGATCTACGCCTGCTCATGCTGGAACGCAGTCAGAATGTCGATGACTGTTTGCTGACGCTGCCCCGCAACATGGAAAAATTACGCGCCGGTCTGCATGCCTTCATCAAAGCTGCATTAAAAGAAAACCCCTATCAGGATACACCGAAATTCAGAGGGCTTTATTTCAGCTCCAGCCAGCAAAATGTGCTTGAACAGGATGGCAGCACCAAAGCGCGTGACCACGGCATGTTTTTACAACAATTGTTTACCCGAGTCATGCCTGCTGACCGCAGCCTGCTGGATACTCTGCCCAGTGCTGCACGTCTGCGTCGGGCCGCTTTACAATACGGCCTGAGTATTGGTGGTGGTTTGACACTGCTTGCTTTTATTACACTGACGGTACTGTTCACCAGTGATCACGCCCGCCTGAAAGAAATTCAATCGGTTTATAGTACTATTGACCTTCAACAGAAAGGGATTAACGAGCAGGTTTATGCGCTACACAACCTGCGAAACCTCATCCTTGAATTAAGTACGGAAGAAGATGCATGGACAATTCCCTGGCTGGGTGGTTTTTCCCGTTCTGAACAACTGGAAAAATTGATTACGGCTTATAATGAACAATTCGATCAGCAAATCCTTGCTACCTTGGATGAACCACTTAAAAAGACCATTGCCACGTTAAAATCAGAGGATACCAGTGACATGGCTGGAGGCTTGATCCGACGAATCAATCTGATAAAGACGCGCATACAGAACCGGCCCGAAATCTCGCTTGACGATAAACCGACTATTTCCCACGAATATCTAATGGTCGCTAATGATAGCTTTGATCGTGATACCGCCCTGCTGTTTAATGATCTTTACATCACCTACCTTCATCAGACGCAATCGACAGACCACCTGGAGAAAGAAGGCGGCAAACTACAGGACGCCCTCCTACAATTGATCAAACGCACCCATGGCGATTACAGCTGGATTATCGCATGGGCGAACAGTCAGGATTTTGAACCTGTCACACTGAAGCAGTTTTGGTCGGGTAGTCGTGACTTGGAAAACCCACCGGTTATTGAACCGGCTTACACGCTGCAAGGCCACGCCTTCCTGGTTGATTTCCTGATCGAGCTGGAAGCCGCTAACGATGGCGCCAGCCGCCTGGCTGACATCAAAAAAGAATTTGAAGCCTATTATGAACAACGCTACATCAAAGCCTGGCAGGAGTTTGCGGAGCAATTTGATACCGGTAAAGAAAAATTGCGTGATAAAAAAGAATGGATGTTTTCCCTTGAGCGAATGGCCTCCACTGACAATCCCTACTTCGCGCTGATGAAACGTATTAACGATGAATTAAAACCATTCCCCGAAGCTGCCCAGCAATTTGAAGCACTGGATATGATTGCCTACTTCAATGAAATGCTGGCCTATACCAAAACGGAAGGTGGCGGTGATAATTCTGCCCTGACAAAAATGGCACTTAAATTAGTGGGCAAGGCAGGCAAAGCAGGCAAGCTCGTTGCGAAAGCGGGTAAAAAAGGCATGAAAGCCAAGAAAAAGTTGGGAGGCAAAGATAAAGCCCAAATGGCAAATGTTATCGAAGATGCGGCCAAAGCCTTGGATGAATATAAAAAATCACTACTCAATGTGGCTTTCAGTGCAGATACCAACTCTCAATCTTATGCCGCCACATCGGCTTTATTTAAAAACAAAGATAACCCTGGTGCCGGTGACGGGGCGGCTGCCGCTGCCTGGAAGGCCATTATCCAACTACGAAAACTCATTGGCAAACCCCTGCCCAGCAATAAGACTTTTTGGGATCTCTATGTGGGGCCACTTAACCTTGCGCATGAATTTATGCGTGAGGAGACCTCCTGTTATCTGCAAGACAAATGGCAGGATGATGTACTCGTCGGCATAGAAGGTGTCACCAAAAACAAACTGGGCAATACCCTGATTGGAGAAGAAGGGCTGGTATGGACCTTTGTAGAGGGTAATGGCGCCCCGTTTCTTGTCAATCCCCCGAAGAAGGGCTACCTCGCTAATGACCTGAAGGGTCAACGTATCCGCTGGACGCCCGACTTTATGACATTCATTAATCAGGCGGCTGCCGGGCGCTATATTGTTGGCAGCCAATTTTCAGTCAAACTGAATGCCTTACCCACAGGCGTCAACCAGAATGCCAGAATATCGCCCTATGCCACTTTTTTAACATTGAACTGTGCCGATGGTGTGCAAGAACTGGCTAACTACAATTATCCAGGCACCACTGAGTTTAACTGGTCGTTGGAAACCTGCGGTACTACGACACTGCAAATTGAATTGGGACATATCACCCTGCGTAAACAATATCCAGATCCCAACGAGGCAGATCTCAACAAGCCAGATGCAAAAGGGTTTGGCCTTTTCCTGGATGACTTCAAAGATGGCCGTCGTATCTTTACCGCAAAGGATTTTCCAAACCAGAAAAAACAGTTAGAAAATGAAGACGTACTCGCCGTGGATGTGAACTACGAATTTTTTGGTCAGAAACCTGTCATCCAGATGTTGGATGACGTACCCATGGTCGCCCCTCCACGCGCCACTTATTGCTGGTAATAACCACCATGGCTAACCCATCACAGCAAAGCGTTGAACGCATCAACCTGGTTTACCGCTCCGGCGACAAACAAACCGGCATTGATGTCGAATTACCTTTTCGTGCATTAGTGCTCGGTGACTTTTCTCAATCCGAAGCGTCGGAAGTCTTTAACGGGCAAACACCCGTGTCCGTCAACCTGGACAACATCAATGATGTGATGAAGGGGCTCGGCATTGAACTCGTATTCAGTGTGCGTAATTGTTTAATGGATGATGAATCGTCTGATCACTTGGCAATTACTCTGCCGATCACTGCGATTGCCGACTTCAACCCACAAATGATTGTTAACAACGTCCCTTATTTGACTAAGTTAGCGACATTAAAAAAACAGTTATTGTTGTTACTGGAAAATGAAAAGGCCAGCGGGCTTGATGACGTGTTGCAAAACGATAAAGACCTTGCCGCCTTTGTTCAACGCTACGCCTTGGACGAGCAACTCAGCCAATCATCTTTAAGTCTTCTGGTCACCGAAATTGACGAACGTCTCAGTGCCCAGATGGACGCCATTCTTCATCACAAACAATTTGAAGCCATCGAGTCTGCCTGGCGCGCCCTGTATTTTTTGCTTGAGCGAACCCCCTTTGAAGAAAACTGCACCGTTGAAATTCTGAATATCAGCAAACAGGCGCTGCTTGAAGACTTTGAAGATGTCCCTGAAACGCTCCAATCTGAACTCTACAATATCGTTTACAGTTCAGAGTTCGGACAATTTGGTGGTCGCCCCTTTAGTGTGCTCATCGGCAATTATGAATTTTCGCCAGCTGCACCAGATATGCGCCTGCTACAACAAATCGCTGCGGTCAGCAGCATTTCTCATGCCCCCTTTATTGCAGCGGCTTCCCCTGAGTTTTTTGATATTGATAACTTTTCCGGGCTCACCCGGCTTCGTGATTTAACAGCCATTTATACACAACCCCGCTTTGCAAAATGGGCTTCGTTTCGGGAATCAGAAGACGCACGTTACGTTGGACTCACGCTCCCTGGCTTCCTGTTACGTGCGCCCTACGAATCCGATCTCGATGGTGCATTTAATTACCAGGAACACTACGATAAAAATCAAGTGGGCGGCCTGTGGGGTAATTGTGCCTTCGCTTTCGCAACACGACTACTCGACAGCTACTCCCAGTACCGTTGGTGCCTGAACATCAGTGGCGCACAAGATGGAAAAGTCGCTGGCCTGCATATGAGCAAAACGGCAAACAGCCATCGTTCCATCATACCCACCCGTGTCTTAATTTCTGACCGACGTGAATCAGAACTCGTTAAACAGGGATTTATTCCACTGAGCGTACGTAAAGGCAGTGATACGGCCGCTTTTTATTCGGCACAATCGGTACAAGCCGCCAAGGTATTTGCAGACACAGAAGAAGGTCGCGCCTCCACCCTCAATCATTTATTGGGGGCACAATTCCCTTACCTGTTTATCGTGTCTCGTCTGTCGCACTATTTAAAAATGATGCAACGCGAGCACATTGGCAGTTGGAAGACACGACTTGATATTGATAAAGAACTTAACAACTGGCTGCGTCAATATGTATCCGATATGGACAACCCCACCCCTGCGGTGCGTGCCCGTCGTCCGTTACGCAAGGCACAAGTCAAAATTCGTGAGGTAGAAGGTAAAAGCGGCTGGTATTTGATTAAGTTAGTCGTTGTCCCCCATTTGAAATACATGGGCGAATCCTTTTCATTAAATGAGACGGGAAAACTTGACCTTGTATGACCATAATCGTCTGGCCATAACGGCCTTTGAGAGGAAATAAAAATGCCATTACCCGGGAATATAACCATCATCGGTGAAGAACAAGGGCAAATCGAAGGCTCTTGTGACACAGATGGACGTGAAGGCACCATCCAGGTTCTGCGTTTTGACCATAGCGTAGAAATCCCCACCAGCGCGGATGGCATTACTGCGGGACGCCGGGTACATCGCCCTTTTACCATCAGTAAAGAAACAGACAAAAGCACACCCATGTTATTCCAGGCATTGTGTACGGGAGAGTTATTGAGCGAGGTTATACTTGACTGGTACCGCATTGATGGAACCGGTGAACAAGAACTTTATTATACGATTAAACTTTACAATGCACTGATCAGCAAAGTACGCCCCTGGGTTCCTGATATTCTTGACCCAAGCAAAAGTGCTTATCGACACATGGAAGATGTTTCTTTTACTTATGAAAAAATAATCTGGACATGGGAACCCGATGGCATTGAATACGAAGATGCCTGGGGTGAAATGGCCTAACTGACCTATGTCCAACGAACGTCTGTTAAAACGCATCAAACAATGGAGTATGCGCCAGGTGCCTGCTGCGGATCACAACATTTATGTTGAATCGGTGCTGGCTGACTTGTCCATGTTATACAACACTCAACATGGAACGACATTAATCGACGAACATTATGGCTTACCGGACTTTAGCAATATTTTTAATAACCTGACACCACCGGATATCGACAAAATGCAACGTGCCATCATGGACACAACGCATCGTTTTGAACCCCGGCTCAAATCAATCACTGTACAGTACGAAGACCGAAAAAATGAATTCGGCTTGTTAAGATTTACCCTATCCGCCCAACTGATGTACCTGGATGGATTCTCCCCCTTGAGCTACAGCGTATTGCTCAATGGCGACGGCAGCGTTGCAATCGAGGTTAAATAAAAAAGCAATGAGCACGGAATATTACAAAAAAGCCCTAACCGGTCTGCGTGAAGAGGCCGCTATATTTGCACGCGCCAACCCCGCGCTTGCCCCGCATTTAGCCGGCCCCAGCCCTGACCCGGATGTTGAACGTCTGTTAGAAGGTGTTGCTTATCTCACGGGTAATATCCAGCAGAAACTGGATGAAGACTTCCCGGAATTTGCCCAGGGAATAATGCAACTGGCTTTTCCCCATTACCTTCGTCCCCTACCCTCGGCGACCATTATTCAGTTTACACCGAAGAATATTTTAAAAGGTAAACTGAGCATACCTGCGGGCACCTACATCGACTCCATTGATGTCGAAGGTACAAAATGCCGTTTTCGCACCTGTTATGAAGTGGAAGCCCTGCCACTCACCATTACCGATGCCAGCATTGTTGATCTTGGCAGCAGCCGTAAACGTATTGAACTCAGCTTTAATTTATCCAATGTGCGTGTCAGTGAATGGCATTCAGATAAGCTCCGCTTCCATCTGCACGGTGACCTTTCTGATGCGACCAACCTGTTCATGGCCTTGCAACACTATCTTGACAAAATAACCGTCGAAACCCAGGCAGGACAATATGATGTTGAAACGGACCAACTAAAACCGGGGGGAATGTCAACAGACGAAGGACTGATACCCTACCCTGGTAACGCATTCCCGGCTTATCGCCTGATACAGGAATATTATCTCTTAAAAGAAAAATTCCTGTTCCTGGACCTGCATGGCATCAATGACTGGAAAAATAACCTGGGGAGTGGACAATTCAAACTTATCTTTGAATGCAAAGATATGCCCTTCGTACTGCCCCGTATCAATAGCGACTGGTTTGCATTACATACCACACCGGCAATCAATCTCTTTGAGCATGAAGCAGAACCCACCGCCATCACTCATCGACAAAGTGAAGTTCAACTACGCCCTTCACGCTCAAAAGGCGAAAATACCCAGGTCTATGACATTAAATCCATCGTGGGTCACAACCGCAAGCAAGCCAAAAAAACCGAATACAAACCTTTGGGCATGTTTGACCCCAACGAACAATCAGCACCAGTGTATCAAACCACCTTCCGGCCCTCCGCGTCTGGCAAAACCAATGAACCTTATCTGACCATCAGTTACCCAGCGGATTATGACATTCCCGATCAGGAAACCATTATCGCCCAACTGACCTGCAGCAATGGCAGTCTGCCAGCGGGTCTGCGTCCGGGTGAGATTTGCAAAGCCACCAGCTCCACATCCGAACTGGTGGAATTCAAAAACATCACCCCCGCAACAGACTGTTATCAGGTCCCGACGGGCAAAAATGTTTTATGGCGTCTGATGTCGCACCTTTCCTTAAATCTTTTATCGCTTGCCGATGCAGAAAATCTGAAAGCACTGCTTAATCTCTACATCTTTGGCGGCGGTAAAAACCGGAATGAAGAAATGGCAGACCGACGCCGTATTGAGAGTATCTCCGACCTGACGGTCAGCACGGAGGACCGCTTCGTCTCTGGTCTGATTATGCGCGGTCAGGCCATCAATATTACCGCAAGGATTGATCACTTTGCCTGCCACGGAGATTTCTACCTGTTCGGCACCCTACTCAACCAATTACTGGCCAGCTTTTCTTCCATAAACTGCTACACACGTCTGATATTCAAAGATGAAGCCAGCGGCGAAGAATTTTCCTGGCCCGCCATGCTGGGAGGCCGTCCATTAACATAAACGACGATATTCTGGAGAACGCCTCCGAATACGATTTTTATCAAGCCGTACGTCTGCTGAAACGCATCCAGGAAGATCGTAAAGGGCGACGTACACCTGTGCTTAATATTCGCCCGGAACTCAGTCTGGATTTTCCGGATGCCGATATTTCCGGCATTGAAGAATCCGATAAAAACGGTGGGTTCAATATAACGACCACGTTTATGGGCCTCTACGGTGTTTCCTCGCCCTTACCTACGTTCATCACCGAAGACCTTCTGGATGAGGAATGGGATGAGCAAAGCTGCCAGCGTGGGTTTCTGGATATCTTCCACCATCAACTCTACCCCCTGCTCTATCAAGCCTGGTACAAATATCGTTTCAGCCACAATGCGGTGGAGGCGAAAAATGAGGCCTATTGGCAAATCATCTTCAGCCTGTTTGGCATCGGCTCTGAGGAGTTTCTTGAAAGCGTCGACAACCCCTATGTGTTAATGCGCTATGCCGGAATATTAATGCAACAACCCAAATCACCGGCGGGCCTGGAAACCATTCTTCAAGATTACCTGGGCAACACCAGCATCAAAATCATTCCCTGTGTGCGTCGCACCGTATCGATTACTGAAGATCAACAACTGCACATCGGCAAACAAGCAAACACTTTGGGCAAAGACACCATGTTAGGTGGTGAAATTGATGATTTAAGCGGTAAATTCACTATCGCCATCGGCCCCATGGACGAAACAACGTTCCATACTTATTTCAGCAATCAGGAAACCATCAACTTCATCAAACAACTCAGCCATTTTTATCTCTCACTGCCACTGGATATCGATGTCAAACTGATCATCGAAAAAAACAGTGCAAAATCGCCCATGCTGGGAGGCGCACAGTGGTCATCTCTGGGAGAAACCACCTGGCTGCTTGCGCACAGCAACCCGGACGACACGCTTGAGATTTCCTTACCACTACACCCGTTTTCCTCGCAAGCCGATCCGGCTGAGCTATCGAACCAGACATTATAGAACAACCGCTATTCAGGTAGTTAGGGCTAAATAATCATCAAATTAGGAAAATAAAATGAGAGAAACCAATAGATTTAGCGCTATTCATTCAGGAATAAGGGAATTAAATTTTTTCGGTACTGATTTCAACCCTGATGTACATTCACTTTCATGGGAACCTTTGATTTCAAGACATTATGGCGGAACAATATTTTTACCATCGAACAATGGCAACGGATTTGAAACAGTTAAATATACCCGTGACGTTATAGATTTAGGGTTAAGTGTGCGTCATATTTGCTTCATGGCAAGGCGAAATGACGCGTAATAGTCACTCTATTGCAAGGAATTTCAACGCAGCCATGGAGGAAATAGGGCGTACAATTAGACCTAAATCTATAACGTCACGGGTATATATTTCTTCTGTAGCTGATATTAAGGATGATGGCGTAACTGTGGATGATTTATGGAATTGTACAAAAGAGCATTATGAGTTAACGGCGGCGACAGGAATTATTGGGGTTGCCAGCATTCCTATTAAAAAGATGAAATTAGGTCATAAAGTCTATGGTTCTGCAAGCGAGTATACAAATCTGACGAGTCACTATGGCCACAAATTTTTTCCACGAGCAAGGTTACGCTCTGGCTCTGCAAGTGCAAAAGTTGCTAAAAGTACATTTGGAACAATTCGAGTATTCGGAATAATAGGCCGTGCATTGCCTTTTGCTGCAATTGGATTAGCTGTATTTGATGTCATAAGCATTGGCCAATGTGTATATACCCGTGACGTTTGAGATTTAGGTTTTATTGCACGCCCTCTTCATTCCATGGCGGTGTTGAAATTCCTCGCAATAGTCCGGCTATTACTCGTCATTTCGCCTTGCCATGAAATGAATATGACGCACACTAAAAGCCTAAATCTCAAACGCCACGGGTATAAAAAGCAGTGAGAATTAAAGGATGACAGATGAAAAAATAACAAGAGAGGTAGTCATTAAGTACGTTATTTCTGCTTTTATTGATGGTATAGGGTGTCTTAATGAAGATGAGATGCTATCTGTAAACGAAAATACAGATATAATGAAGGATTTTAAAATGGATAGTGACGATGCCTCATTTATGATAATGGATTTGGAGAAGCATTTCTCAGTGAGCGCTAGTTATGAAGAGTGGCGTCAAGTATCTTCAATTCGAGAAACGGCTGATTTAATACTTAAGTATCTGAGTGAAAAGCCCTAATAAAAATGCTAGAACGGGCAGTCTAAAGCGTCGTTTTTTGTGTATTCGCCACGGCTCAATCATCGCACAAAAAACTGTCACCTTAGCCTGCCACTGAGCATAGCGTTAGGTATTCACAAAGGAAAACAAAATATGGTTACATTTAATAAGTTATGGGAGAATCACCCGACAATTACAGGTAATGACAATCCGTGCAAAACAAATGGGAAATCAAATTATCCGAATCAATGTGCGATTCGCGTGGGAGTAAGTTTAGCTAAGAGTGATGTAAATACCTCTATGATTCCAGGAGCGGAACATTGTTGGCACAAACATGATAAGTCACTTGGACATATTATTCGTGCAGAGGAATTGGCAAAGGGGCTAGAAAGGCATTCTGTTTTCATTCCTGGAGTTCAAAAAGTACAGAAAGTTAACCCTGAGAATTTCAAAGGCACGCTTCGAGGGAAAAGAGGAATTATATTTTTTAAGGATTTTTGGCGAAGAACTAACAATGGAAAAAAGAGAGCTTTAGAAATAGAAGTGGAGATCATATTGACCTATGGAATGGCTATCGAATAACTGACTGGACCTCGTGGGCAAGAATTAATATGCGTATTGGACGGTTTGGGCTTCATTCTATTTCTGATGAATGGTCTGATTATGAAGATTCCAAGTCTATATGGTTTTGGAGAGTATTGTGAAAAAGGCGATAAGTATTTTTATGGCCTCAATAGCAGCTCTTGTTTTAGGTACTTTTTTATTGGTTCCGATAACTAATAAAATATATTGGAAAATAATGAATCTTTCACCTGGTCCTGACGCAGAATCTGAACTATTAAAATTTCTTATTTTAGTCCAATGGCCTACTTTTTTAATAATTGGTGGTATTTTAGGTAACTGGTTATACAAAAAATACCTAACACATGCATCCAATGGACAGTCAAAAGCGTCATGATTTTTGCGAAGCAAAAATACATGCCTCTTTTGCCTGCCATTGATGCTGGCGATATCAGGTAAATATAATGAACACTCCAACATTCAAGTTTACAAGCCATGCCGCTGGCGGTGACCAATTCACCGTAGTGAGTTATACCGCCACGGAAGGTTTATCCCGCCTGTATCGTTACGATATTACACTCAAGGCACCGATCAGCGCTGCGATAGACCTGGACGACATGCTCGACAACCCCGCCCGGTTCATTATCGAATCCGCTGAAGACGAATTTCCGCTGCACGGTGTGTTAAGCACCTTTGATGAAGTCAGGATGTCCGGCGAATACATTTTTTATCAGGCCATACTGGTGCCGCGCCTGTGGAAATTATCCACCTACAAAACCAATGAAATCTACACCACCGAAACCACTGTCGATAATATTATTCGTACCGTACTGGACAACGCCGACCTGAAGGAAAATGTCGACTTTGACATCAGCGGTGTAAAAAACACGCTACTGCAAAGAGACTATGTCTGCCAGTTCCGCGAATCCGATTTTGCCTTCATCTCCCGCCTGATGGAAAACGAAGGCATCTGTTTTTTCTTCGAACAGGGTGCCGACGCGGAAATACTGGTCATCGCTGATGATGGTAAATACGACCCCATTACAGTACCTACCGCCACTTTTGATACTGCGCCACAATCACACCGTGTCGGGGAAACCATCCAGTCCTGGCTTTGCCGTAAACAGCAACTTCCGGAAAATGTCACCGTACGGGATTACAACCCGGAGCAGCCCTCACTGGATGTCTACGATACCCACACTGTGGATGCCGCCGGGCAGGGTACCGAATATCTCTATGGTGAAAATTTCCTCACAGAAAGTGAAGCAGAACACTTGTCCCAGGTGCGTGCCGAAGCGTTTATCTGCCGTAAAACACGTTACTACGGAGAAAGTGGTATTTGCGGATTTAGCGCAGGCTATACCTTCGACTTAAACGGCCACCCTAACGATAAATACAACGATAGCAGTTATCTTATTATTGAAGTGACACATGAAGGCCAGTTCCTGGATCAAAACGCCTCGGATAACGCTGACACCAAACCCATCTACAATAATACCTTTGTTGCGACCGAAGTCAGCATCCCCTATCGCCCGCCGATGATAACGCCCAAACCCCGGTTTTTTGGCACCATGACCGCCTTCGTCTATGCCGAAGCCACCTCGGAAATGGCCGAGATTAATGGCGATGGCTATTACCGTGTTCACCTGCCTTTTGATAAAGCCGATGGCAGCAAAGACAGTACCGACCCTGATCGCAAAGCCAGTTGCTGGATACGTATGGCGCAACCCTATGTTGGCGAAGGCGAAGGCATGTATTTCCCGTTACGCGGTGGCACCGAGGTATTGCTCACCTTTATTAATGGCGACCCTGACAGGCCCATCATTTCCGGTGCGCTTCCCAATGCTTCCACACCCTCCCTGTTAACCAGTGACAAACCAACAGAATCGGTTATTCGCACCAAAGGCAATAATAAAATCCGCATGGAAGATGAGCCCGGCTCCGAACGGCTTATGCTGGAAAGCCCGATGGCCAACTCCTGGGTACGTGTTGGAGCACCCAATGACCCCGTAACACTCAACGGTTCCGCGACAGTCCATGTCCCGTTAGGCACGAGCTATACCGAAGAAGGCGCATTTAGCACCAATGACGCTGTTGATACCCAGATTGCCGCACCAACAACAATACGGCGTGCAGACGGAACAGTGGTTGCCACTGTCGACGCCAATAGTGAAGGTGTTTATTACCTGGAATATGTCGATGGTGATCACACCGCGCTGCGCGTAGTGACGGTGGGTGATCTGGTAGCCGATACACTACCCGGAATGGGCATTCGCATTCAGACATCCGGTAATTTTTTCCTGGAAGCACAAAGCCAGCATGCCGAATACACCAAAGGCACGCCATCCAGCGCATCATTACCCAGAAAGCCCACTGGCCCCGGTGGCGCAAACCAGATTGGCGATTTATACGATAAGTTTGCCGGTACCGGTGACGATAAAATTTATACGCCCAGCGGTATGATCAATTATCTCGAAACAAAAACACCACCGGCAACCCCCAACACCGATTTTGTCACGTCTGTGTTTAACAGCGCCCATGTACAACTCTCCAGCCTTGATACGGTCAATACCCAGGAAGGCAATGTCTACGATTTTGGTGGTTATTGGAGCTATAACCTGGGCAATGGTTATACCGAGGAGTGGGTCCATCAATCCGCTCTGCTGAATGCGCAAAATTCTTTAGAATGGCCTGCCGATGGCTCTGGAGCAAGCCTGAGCACAGTCAATAGCCAACGTATACAGATGGGTATATCACTCCTAAATACCTTCACAACGGTAGCGCTTGTCACACCACTGGTCAGTGTTTCAGCACCCCACATCGGCAGCCTCGTTGGCGGTATTGTTGGGGGTGCTGTGGGTGGACTGGTTTCAGGGGTGATCATCGGTGCAATCAATGTCTCAGGCGCTGAAACCATTCAAGTCAATATTGGCGACGTCATTGCCGGCCCGAATTCAGGAAAAATCGAATCCTGGAAAGGTATTGTCGGCAGCAGCTTTACCAACGTGGATGCTTCAACGGGAGCCCCTACTGACGAATTTAACTATACCCAGAATTTCGGGGAAAATGCCGACTGCAAAGCGGGCCCTATGCATACTGACACCACCTGGGTGGAAAAAACATTTGGTGACCATTACGATTTTAACAAAGGTAATAGCATTGATATCAATATCGGCCATAAAGAAGAACATCAGCGTGGTGACAGCTATGAATTTCGTTATGGCGGAAAACATGAAGAATATAAATTCGATGGTGACGGGAAAAAATGTGTCTGGGAGAGATACGAAAAAAATACCAAAACCGAACTCCACTGGGATCAGGTTTCTGGCGAGTTAATCAGTGCCGAATATGTCAATCACGGTCACTTCTTTGCCAACCTGACACTGCCTTCTTTACCAAAACTACATCTTGATTTAAGCCTTAACAGCATGGATATCTCTCTGAGTGCCAGCGTAGGTATGAAAATTGATATCAGTGCTTCGGCAGGCGTCGAGTTTGAAGTTAAAGCCGCCGCCGGGTTATACATGAGTTTCGAACGAAAAATTGGCGGTGAAATAAAACTGAATGAAATAACCGGCAAATTTGAATTCAAAACCATCGGCTTTAAAGCCGCAAAAGAAGAAGCCATCGAAGCAAAATCACGCAACCTAGTTTTGGAACAAATGCTGACAAAAATGAAAAAAGACGGCCTTGTTCTCGAAGATGAGAGCCTGGGGGTTAAATCTGGCGGCTTAACACTGGACACCGTGGGTTTTAAATTCACATAATCATGAAAAATATTATTCGCCCGTTACAGCTCAGTGTTAACCATCAGGTACTGGAGCAAGACAATAAATTTTATTTTATCGCATCGGTCACACTGGGATTAAACCTCAGAACAGGCAAATCACTCCTGGAAATGGCCTTCCAGAAAGATGCATTTGAATGCATGGGAAAGCATATTCTCCCCGACGCAGGAATGCCAAAACCGCAAGCAGAGTTCCTGGCATCCGGAACCTTTTATTCAAAAAACAGTGAGTCTGTACCTGCGGGAAAGGTAAAAATCCGCCTAGGAAAAAAAGAAAAAGAACTTTACCTGTTTGGTGAACGCCAATGGAACCTGGGTTTACCCACAGATCCCATCCCTTTCTCAAAACTACCCCTGGATTATGCCACAGCCTACGGCGGAAACCGTTATGAAAAAAACCCGAACGGATTAGGTTATGAATCAGAAAACCTGCCGCAAATTGAAAACCCCAACAAACTGATCACCTCCGCCACCAGCCAGGCTGACCCGGCGGGTTTCGCCCCCCTGGACCCTTCCTGGTCTCAACGCACACGCTTTCAGGGGAGTTATGATGACAACTATCTGGAAAAATACTTTCCAGGCTTTCCACCTGATTTTGATTGGCGCTTCTTTATGGCAGCGCCAGAAGACCAATGGAACAACGGTTACTTTGTGGGTGACGAAACATTCGAAATTCACAACATGCACCCGGAAAGCCCACTGATAAAAGGGCGTTTACCAAACTATATGGCACGTTGTTTCATTGAGGAGCAAATCGTTACCCCACCGGGAGACTCTCAATCGCCAAGCACTAACCGCGAGATAAAAATAACCGAACTACCACTCAACCTGGATACTGTTTGGTTCTTCCCTGAAAAAGACCTGGCGCACCTGATTTGGCGCGGTGTGACCGAGGTATCAGACGATGAAGCCGAGCAGATCAAAAACTTGCTGGTTGCTTTTGAAAGCCGTGATGAAGAACCCCGCTCCCGAGAATATTATCAACAGGCACTTCAACGTCGCCTGAACAGTGACGACAGCCTGCTTAACCACTTTAATACCGAAGACCTTATCCCGGCACGAGAACAATCCGCCATGGACGTACTTCAGGATATGGCACTGGAAGACAGGGAAGAAAGCCCGTTCACCAACAATATTGATGCAAAGATCGCAGCCTCTGAGGCGCTGGTTAAAGAGAAGATAGAAGAATCATCAACGTTGATGGAAGAAAACCTGGGAAACACAACAAATAACGAAGAAATTGAACAACTCAAGCTAAAGGAACTCTTAAATCCGGTTTCACCTGCGGAAATAGAACTTGACCCAGATGTGGCCGAACTGAACAAAAAACTGGAAGAAATTCTTCCCGGCATTACCAGCGGTGACCCAAAACAAATACGCTTAAAAAATTTCTCTTTCGATAAAATTGATAAAATATTTGATGAAATCAATATTCTCACCGACAAAAAACAGGACGTTGCTTTAAAAGAAATCGACAAACTCCAGGATAACTTGCAAGAACAAGTGAAAAACAAACTTGAAAACCTCGGCGACATGGAACCTGAGCAACGCAAAGAAATTGAAGCATCACTCGAACAAGTAACTCAAATCAAAGGCAGCGGAGACTCAAGTGAAAGCACTTCGATAAAAGCCCCCTTACCCAGGGTAGATGTTGAAAAAATATCCTCTTCGCTGGAAGGCCTCTCACCTCAAATCAATGAAGGCATGATTCACATACAAGGCATGTTAGCCACTGAAACCGACCCGGAAAAAATCAAAAACTATGAAAACATTATCAATCAATCACAAGTTGACCACACGGAAGACATGAAAGAAAGCTTCCTTCAAGCTGAAAAAGAATTTAAAAGCATCTACCGGGGTTCCGCTCACTTTCAGGTGCCAGGGCTCTCCCCCCACTCTCTCACAGATGCTGAAGTGAAAGCACAATTTTTGAAAGACGTTGCATTGTCCCGAAGTGTTGCTGACAAAGACTGGGCATGCCTGGACCTCAGTGGTGAAACACTCGATGGCATAGACCTCAGCAATGCCTACCTTGAGCAAGTCAATTTTACCGGCTGTAGCCTGCGTGGCGTCAATTTTGAAGGCGCCATCCTGGCAAGAGCCATATTAGACCGTGCTGATTTAACCGGCTCAAATCTTACGGGCACCAATGTAGGTGCAGTCCAGGCACATCGCGCTAATTTTACAGACTGCAACCTCAACACAGCAAAACTTTCGAAGAGCAACTTTACCGGCAGTAATTTCACCCGTGCCCAACTCAACGAAATTGAACCCCTGGAAATAATTTTCAATCATTGCATTTTTGTTGAAGCCAGCATGATTGAAATGAAATTCATAAAAATGTCCCTGACATCGGCTAAGTTTGATGATAGTGACCTGTCCCGCAGCGCCATGATCGAGAGCCATTTTGACGAGTGCAGTTTTATCAACACCGAAATGCCAAGATGCACATGGGCGGAATCCACCATTAAATCAAGCAAGTTTGACAAAGCCAACATGTTATCCAACTGTTGGGCAGCAACCGAGTCTGAAGAATGTAAAATTGAGAACACGAGTTTTGTAGGCACCTGCCTGGATAAGGCTAACTTCCAGAACATGATTTTAGTTAATGCCAATTTTAGAGAAGTGAAAATGGAAAATGGAAATTGTAATAGCGCCATCATGGAAAATGCCGATTTTACGGATGCCAAATTACGCCAATGTCAATTCCGAAAAGCCAACCTAACCTACGCTGATTTTTATAATGCTGACATCATGGAAGGCTCCCTCGCTAAAGCAAAATTGATGAATGCCAATTTCAAAAATGCAAACCTGTACGCAGTAGATTTTTTAAGATCATCCATGGGAAAAACGGATTTCTCCGGCGCCAACCTGGATGTCACCCTGATTAAAGACTGGAGGCCATCATAATGGATGGAGCGGAACTCTCCCGTCAGGTTAAAGATTTGGGTGAATTTTATGTCCAGACCGAATTCTCTGACTTAATTTGTGACAATTTAGACTATTCTGGTGGAATTTTTAACGAGGTGATCTTTAACAACTGCCGCTTTATTGGAGCCAATCTCTCAGAAACCACCTTTAACAACTGCCGATTTTTCAACTGCCAATTTGATAAAGCCATCTTAAAAACGACCAATTTCATCAGTTGCATGTTACGCGAGATATCTTTTAACGATGCCCAGATGACAGAAACACGCTTTCTGGACTCTCAGCTTGAACGTAGTGACTTCAGCGGCACCAATATGGCTACCGCGCTCATTAATAAATGCAATCTTTCAAACGCATCCTTTACGGAGGCAAGCTCTTTTGAATCGGCTTACACAAGCTGCAATTTAACGGGAGTCGATTTTAGTCGCGCCAGGTTTGAGAAAGCGGTGTTTTACGAAGGTGAATTTTCTGACAACATATTCACTGATGCTGCCATTATTTTATGTTCATTTGTGAAAGCAAACTTTACAGCTGCTGACTTCAGTCATTTAGATTTAACTCAATGCCAGTTTGTAGAATCAAACCTGAAAAAATGCGACTTCTCCAATAGCCTATTATTGCAAGGTGGTTTTATGGAAGCCTCCCTGATTGGTTCAACGTTTGTAAACACAAACATGGAGCTTGCCAATTTATATGGCTGTGATTTATCAGGCGTAGACTTCAGTGGCGCAACACTGGATAAAGCCAGCTTACAAAAGACCACCATCACCGCCACCCGTTTTACAGGGGCGAGTATGGATATGGCTCAAATGAGCGAATCCGTGATTAAACTGGCCAACTTCAGCAAAGCCAACCTCACTTACGCTGACATGTCACATGCCATCATCATGGAGTCTGACTTCAGTAATGCCAATTTATTTATGACTAAAATGCATGAAGTATACGATGAAAAAACGATTTGGTCCGGCTCAAACAAATCACAAGCACAAGGAACAGACGAAATGCGTAAAAAAGCAGAACAAGGGGGAATGAAATGAGTATTGAATCTGCCAAAGTTATCTCTTTAATTCAACACAGCGATGAGCAGAAACTGGACAAGGCAACCATTTCTTCAAACACATCAAAGAATATTATTCTTAACGTGAATGGAAAGGACACCCCTGCCAAAGTCGCGTTCAGCTGTCTGGTTCAACCTGATATTAACGATGTTGTGCTGATTTCTGGCAATGAGCACAGCGGGTTTTATATTTTGTCCATCCTGGAACGGCCAGACGCTACAGACATGTCTTTATCCTTCCCTGGCAATACCGTATTAAACAGCAGCAATGGCTCATTACAATTACATGCATCCGAAACGGTTGCCCTTACGGCAAACAAATTAACCTGTATTGCTGAAAGTAGTATCCATAAAAGCAATAAAGCCTATGTCGACTTTTCTGAGATCAATGCGACAGGCGAAAATGCGAATGTTAGTTTCAAAACAATTAAAGTGTTAAGCAAAATGATGAGCACTATCGCTCAACACACCATTAATAAGTTTAAAACCTACCTCCGTCACACAGAACAAGCTGACCAAATCAGTGCAGGTCAAATGACGCGTGATGTAAAAGACATATATTCCATGAACTCTAAATACACGGTGATGGTCAGTAAAAAAGATACCAAAATAGATGGCGAACGCATTCACATGGGTTAACCACTCTTTACCAAACGTCAAAGGAAATTAATTATGTTTGCAAATTGCTCTTTAGGTGGGATGGATATGGCCTTCCCCGATGTCTGTTTAACCCCGGTGCCGACTCCGGCAGGCCCAGTGCCCACACCGATGCCCTACCCCAACACCACAACACGACCGATGGCCCTTCCGCCCACCTGCAATCTCAAGCATTTCATCTCCATGATGCCTGCACATAATATAACCACAACCATCCCCACAAGCATGGGAGATAACACAGGTTGTATGCCAGGTGGTGTTGCCAGTGCAATGATGATGGGACCAGGAAGAAACCTAATGGGCAGTGTAAAAGTTTTTACCGGAGGCACACCCGCCACGACCATGTTAAAACCAACACTTCAGAATCTGAGCAATGCTCCCGGCACCTCATTGGTTCCATCACAATTCAAAGTGATGATTATGGGATAGCCATTACCGACATCCCTTTACATTTATTTCATCGGTTAAATTTGTATTTACCGCAATAACAGAGAAATTGACATGTCAAACAATCAAAAACCAGACAATAACGAACAACAAAAAGTCCAGATTCACGTATCCCCCGATTTGGATTATTCATTCCGTGATGTCGCCAATATTTTTGTAGGCGCAGGAGAAGTGGTATTTGAATTTGGTAACCAGCATCGCTCCATGCCGGGGCATGTGACCATATCAAACCGAATTGTCCTTTCTTTTGCCAATGCTTTTGAACTGCAACAAAAACTCCAGCAGCTTTTGCTTGAAGCACAAAAGCAGATACAGGAGAATTTCACAAAATCCCAAGGCTCGTAGAAAAGCTCACTACAGCAGCTCTCTACGAATATCGTCATTCCGGCGCATGCCGGAATCCAGAGGTAGAACCCCCTGGATACCGGCCTCCACCAATGTAACGTGAAAATGTTAACACTTGCTTCAGCAAGCCTCTCAGCCATATCGTATAAGGCTCGGCAAACAGTAGTGTAATATGAAAGTGATTTTATTACCTGGAATGGATGGGACCGGAATATTATTTGAGCCTTTATTGAAAATGCTCCCTCGAGATATTGACGCTCAGATTATCGACTATCCGTGTAATAAGGAAAAAGGCTATAAAGAATTAACAGATTACGTAAAAGAAAAGCTACCTTATAACGAAGAGTTTGTTTTGGTGGCTGAGTCATTTTCTGGGCCAATTGGTTACACCATAGCATCAGATCCACCTGAAAACTTAAAAGCCGTAGTATTTGTCTCAACGTTTATTAGCGCACCAAATAGGTTTATCGGAGTTTTATCTAAATTACCCTTAACATTATTTCTTAAACTTCCACTACCTTCGTTATTTATTAAAGCTGCCATTCTAGGAAAAGACGTGGAAAGTCACACGATAAAATTGTTTAGAGAATCGTTGAAAAAGGTGAGTAGTCGTATGCTTGCTTTTCGAATCAGGGAAATGGCCAAACTTCAATGCGGGGTTAAGAAAATATTGGCTCCATGCGCCTATATAGTAGCGAAACACGATAAGCTAGTATCTTCTCGTCATATTGACGAATTCAAAAAGGTGGCGCCTGGAATTGAGATAGTTAAAATACCGGGGCCACATTTTATTTTACAAACTAACCCGCAGGACTGTGCAAAGGTTGTAGAAAAATATGTCACTTTATAACAATGCGCTGCAGTCCACCTCCGTGTTGTTTGGCGTTAAGCAATGTTGTTTGGGATTATTTTCGTTATAACTAAAGGGGGACGTTACCCTTA
>Ga0316202_10001172_pt1 | contig 21718 bp, 13 predicted proteins | sample 3monrhotite_MG_FD_204934 | JGI IMG/M metagenome (GOLD analysis project Ga0316202, IMG submission 204934) | Microbial mat bacterial communities from mineral coupon in-situ incubated in ocean water Damariscotta River, Maine, United States -... | ecosystem: Environmental > Aquatic > Marine >... | reverse complement strand
CAGTGTGAATAAATTGTGCATCACGAACAATATAGTTTTGACCTGTTTCTTCGATAGACAGATGAACTGGCAATGTGTATTCGCTTTGCTTGGTCAGTATGCCATCGACATTGGCATAGACGGTAAATAGTGCGAGGACATCATAAGCCAGTAAGCCACTGGGAAGCTTGGAGAGCCCGAGATGTGCCGCAGACACAAAGAGGTCCCCTGTCGCGTTTGCAGGCGCTACATGCGCCTTTATGTGGCGCTCTGCGAGCCCGTGGAGCGTGCGCGTATCTGGATCATCCTGATCAGTGCCAGTCGGTACACAGCCGCACGCAAGACCAGTGGTGAAGGGCTCTTGATACTGTGGGCAAGTGTAACTAATAGCAGTGCAAGTCTGTGGGCTCCGCGAGATGAATGCGCGATCAAAAACTGGTGCGTAAAAATAGCTAGCGCCAACTAGTATAAATATGATGACGACAAATATTTTTTGTGAGAAGTTCATAAAATAAAAAGGGAGCCAAAGTGGAGATATTCTATCAAAAAATATATTTAAATAAAGCTCCGGATGCTATCTCATTTCAGCCCAAGAGATTTGCGGAGATCAAAAAAAGCCCCTAGCCAATATGGCTGGGACTTTGGATTGAGCTTGAGCCCCCTCAGTCCCCCTTTTCAAGGCAAGGTGAACCGCCACGGCGGAGAGAGGATGCCCTGGGGCAGGGAAGGCTCGCGTGAGCGAGACAGGAGGTTTGTATAGAAACTAAAAAACTCAGAAACACCAAACGGGCGGTCTCGCGTAGCGAGCCGCCCGAATGATGGATATAGCTGAACCGATCAGCTAAATGATGAACCGAAGTGCGAAACTAGAATTAGTAGTTTGAAGCGACTTTAGGAGCATCGAGAGTAGTACTACCAAGATTTAGAGCAGCTACATCAGTGTAAACTGTGAGCTCGTCTGTATCGTAGTCAATATCGCTACCGTCGAGAGCAGTGAATTTGATTTGGATATTCTTGTTACCTGTAGCAGTTGTGATACCGGATGGAGCAGCTTTTACAGCGAAGTAAGCTGTAGTGCTATTCTCAATCTGGCGGTTGATCGCATCAACAGTGCTAAGAGTAACTGCTGTAGAAACAGCGGCTCCAGCAGGAGCGCCGTGAATAGTAGCAAATGTCTTGTCACCTGTACCACCAACACGCTCAACTGTTACTGAGTTAGCAGTGAATACCTGTGTACCAGAAGCATTTGTCATATCAGTATCTGTACTAAATGTAAGACCTGTGAGCTCCGTCTTGATAGCTGCACCAGTCGTAGCATTTGTAGTAGTAGATGCATCAGTTGTGATAGCGATGATAGCAACTGTATTCGTACCATTTGTAAGTGTGCTATCAACAGTTACCGTCTGACCATTTACCGTAGCAGTGCTAACAAAAGCAATGTTGCTGATACGTACTGGGACTGTGCTGAATGCGTTGCTGTTTGAGCTTGCGCCAGTAGCAGCGATAGTCTTATTTGAGCTAGAACCAGTGTTATCAGTAGCATTTGCAGCCAGTGTGAGGCTAGCAAGTGCTGTACCTGCCCTGTCTTTACCCATAGCAAGTGCGACTACTTTGACATAGATATTTTCGCTACCTTCTGCAATCTTGTGATTGATGTTTGTGAAAGTAACAGTGTCAGAAGTAACAGACTTACGTCCGATTTCTGTTGTCTTGTCGTTTGCGTAGAGGACGACCTCTGAAACAGCAGACTTGAGAGCGCCGCCACTTGTCTCTGTGATTGTCAGATCGTTGATCTGAACACCTTCGTTTGTTGCAGTAGCTTCGAAGCTAGCTACAAAGTCTGAAGTTGCGCCACCGAGCACATTCTTAGCGGAGCTAGTTGCTGTGTCAGTGTTGTCAACAGCGAGAGTAAGTGAACCAGCACCTTTGATAGTAACTGTACGGTTACTAGCAGTAGCTAGAGTACCGATAGCAGTAGATACGCCACCGATGGTAACAGTAGTAAGGTCGTCTGCATCGTAGTCTTCCATCACGAGTGAAGTAAGATTTACGTTGAGAGTATCGTTACCTTGGTTTGTGTCGTCGATGATATCAGCTTCGACACGGAGACGAAGGATACCATTTGCAGCGATCATTTCACGGAAACCGTCGAATGTAGCAACACCGGAAGCCAGCTGGCTACCAGAGACTGTATCGAGCAGAGTTGTACCGTTGTAAAGAGCAACCTGATTCACACGAGTGTTATCAGCAAGAACGTCTGTACCGTCGTTAGCAGCTGTAATACCAGCTGTAGCAGCGGCAGTTACATCACCAGTTGTACCATCTGTGAAAGTAAGGCTACCAGTCAGAGCAGCAGGAGCTGTAAAGACTGTTGTCGTAGCTGCACCAGCAGTTACAACGAGAACACCTTGAGTCGCATCGGTGATGTTTGTCAGGGAATCGAGTGATGTAGCAATTGTTGTTGTGCTTTCGCCAACATCATTCTGCTTAACGTTTGCTGCACTATCAGTACAGTTAAGTTCATCAACAGCAGTGCTAAATGTAACAGTACAACCACCAATGACAATTGTTTCAGCGGCAGCTGGAACAGCGGCAACAGTAAGAGTAGTTGTTGCAGTAGTTGTTGCAGTAGAAGAGTTATCAACTATAACACCCTTTACCTTCACCTCGCTGAGGTAAAGATCAGATGCTGTACCAGCTTCGATTTCGAATTCAAGAGCGTCGACCGCAGATGAACCGATAACAGCGTTGGTAGCAGATTGAGTGAGGACTGCGACTGTAGCAGAAGCAGAAACACCGTTTACAGATTTGTAAGTAACGCTAGATGGAGTGATGTCAGAGACATTCGTGTCATCCTGAGTTTCCTGAACTACGATACCACCAGTAGTGGCTGTACCGATGTTTGCGATGCTAGCATCGAGGATAACACCAGCAACAGAAACGTTGAGAGTGTCTACACGGATCTGGAACTCGTGAGTACCAGCAATAGCGATTGTAAGGCTAGAGTCTGTGTAAGTAGTAGAGGCCGTAGCGGCTGCAGTAGCAGTAAGGTCGTAGACCGAACCAGTAGTTACATCGTAGAGCTCTACGTTTTCGATAACAGCGTCAAGGTTTGCAGGAGAAGAAGCGTCGCTGTTAGTAAGAGTCATTCGGAATTCTTGGAACTCGAGTGGAGAGTCTGTACCAGGAACCATGCTGAATGAACCGATAACAAGGTTATCTTTGTTCTTCAGAACATCAGTCACAGGAGCATCGTTTGAGATGATTGTGAGCTGACCAGCCTGAATAGTAGCAGTAGGCTGTGTGTATGTACCAGAGATAGATGCACCGTAACCGTACTTAGTACCTTCAGCCTCGATGTCGAGGACATTGTCCATACCGAGGATGATAGTCTTAGCAGCACCACCAACGATATCAGCAGTTACGACTGCCTTTGCTGTTTTGCTAGTTTTGATTGCGTAAGTAGTATCAAGGTTGAAAGTAACATACTTGTTGGTTGCAGTAGCTGCAGTAGCAACGAGCTGACCTTCGATGTAGAGGTTGTAGTTAACTACTTCAGTCTCTTCATCGACCGTACCAGTCTCTTTCAGCGTGATAGCGTGAACGAGGACTTCGTTGTCAGCGTCAGCGTTCGTAAGTTTGAACTTAGCAACTTCAACACCTTTTTCACCGAGCTTAGGGTTTGAAACGCTACCATTAGTAGCGATCGTGATTGCTTGACCATTTGAAGAACCAATCTCCATAGTCGCAGCAGCAGCTGGGAAGCTACCAGTAACAGACTGAGCGTTAGCAGCAATAGCATCAACAGAGAGGATTTCCATGTTGAACTGTGAACCAGTAACGTTTGCAGTAGCAGTAGTAGCAAGAGTAGCTACAACACGAATAGTGTTTGTAGTACCAGCAGCAACAGTCAGACCGCCACCGAGGAAGTTGACAGTAGCAACGTCTGTAGAAGAGTTAAATGACTTTGCTTTTGAAACACGACCTGTGTTGTCAAAGAGAGCAATGTTTGTGACTGCAGCGTCTATACCGAGACCACCGCGGTGGATCTCGACAGAAGTAACAACGACATCATCGCTACTTGCAGTGAAGTCGAATGAAGCAACTGTAACGCCAGATACGAGACCTGGCAAAGTAGCGCTAGCAGGTGAGCTAGCAGCAACAGCGACACTAAGTGTGCCATCTGAAGCAACAGGAGCAGGAGGAGGAGTCTCTTCGTTGCCACTAGCTACAGCAGTAGAAGCAGCACCAGCTGTGTATGTAGCACGGCGTTTGCTACCGTCTGCAGCCTCAGTTACAGAAGACTGAGCAACCACAGCAACCTGCTCACGCGTGATAGCGTCACCAGGACCGAAGCGACCGTCATCGTAACCATTCATGAGACCGTGAGCATAAGCAGTTTCGACAGAGTCGAAGTACCAAGCGCTCGATGCAACGTCAGCAAAGTTTGGAACGCTACCAGCGTACGAAGTCTCGAGAGCAAAAGCATCTACGAGGATCTTTGCACCTTCAGCACGGTTGACTACACCACCCGAGTTATAGGTAGCCAGACCATTTGCATCCAGAGCACCACCGTTGATACCGCCTACAACACCATTGTTATAAAGCGTCTCAACAAATGAGTAATACCAGTCAGATGGAGCAACATCATTGAAATGAGGAGCACCAGTAGTATCGATATTAAGATTGGCAGCCAATGTAGCTATCTTTGAGAGTTCAGCACGATTGAGCTGACCTTGTGGGTCAAAAGACCCGTTGTCGCGACCGGCGAGTACGCCAGCGTCGACGAGAGACTGAACAGAGTCAGACGCCCAAGTAGCGATGCCAGAAGCATCGGTGAAAGAAGTAGCAGCAGTCGCAGTGCTCAGACCGAAGCTAGCTACAGATGTAGCAAGCACGGCAATAGCAGAGACGCTAGCCACAGCTTTACGAATATATGAATAATTCATTGTAAAATATTATGAATAATAGGAAGTTTGTATGCAGTAAATATTAAGACTCTCGAAGTGCTGTATACACCACTCGTTGAGAGAATACGTGAATGACCGAAGTCACCCAGTTGAATGTAATTTGGATTGTATGCGGAATGCATACTCCCACTAGTCGATCACGTTACTTGTGATCTATATACTTTGGGGCGGCCTTTCAAGGAGCGAATACCGTATCTTTCAGATAATGATGTTGAATGCGTAAACGCATATGCGGCCCCTCTATCTACCTATTTTTTTAGAGGAACCAATTGGCTTTTTGCACTTATTCTTGCGGAGAATACTATGGATTCCGCGTTTTGCTGTCAAATAATGGGTCTTTCGCATGTATCGATCGTGAAGCCAGTAATATGGCTCATGTCAGAAGGCAATGGAAGTTTTTTACTGCTTATTTTAAGATCTTTTACTTGTTTGTACTTTATGCTTTGTGCGTTATTTATAACTATATTTCAAGCACTTTGTTTCATATTTCACCTTGCATATATTAGGCTATTATTGCCTAATCTACACATTTCAAAGCCCTGTCGTCCGTGACTTTCACTTTGGGTTTCTTCCGAAGCACAAACTATAACGCCAAAGGGTGGCAGATGTTACAGTTTTTTATTAGAAAATCAAACTATTTCTTAAGGAAATCTTAAAATCTTTTTGAGCTATATTTCCGCAGCAGTAAGCCCATTTCATTTTTTCGAATTGCCGTGCGTATTTCGGCAAGCAGATCAAAGAGAAATGTGAGATTGTGCAGTGTCAGCAGGCGCTGTCCGAGCGATTCATTCAGCACAAAAAGATGCCGCAAATAGCCGCGGCTATACCCGCCCGCGCAAGCAGGGCAGCGACAGTCGGCATTCATGACTTGTTTGGATAGCTTATTTTTAGCTAGTTTTATGCTCGCTCTGCCTGCGTGTGTCCAGTAGGCACCGTGCCGCGCGAGTCGAGTCGGCATCACACAATCAAACATATCGACACCGCGCATGACCGCCTGAATGATATCGACAGGATCGCCCACGCCCATTAAATAGCGTGGTTTATGCATTGGCAGCAGTGGACAAACCGCATCCAGTGCTGCGTGAAACTGTGCCTTTGTCTCTCCCACTGCCAGCCCACCGATCGCAATGCCGGGCGTCTGTAGACCAGCCATGAATCGCGCGGACTCCTGCCGAAGGTCACGAAATGAAGCACCCTGAACAATTGGGAAAAGTGCCATTTTTTCAGATATTTTGCCCTGTTTCCAATATTTCACCGACTCTGCTGCCCAGCGGTGCGTGCGATCGAGTGCGATCTGTGCCACTGCGCGGCTAGCATCTCCTGGCACACATTCATCCAGCTGCATGGCAATATCTGTGCCCAGATCTCTTTGAATTTGCAGCACTTTTTTGGGCGTAAATACATGTTTACTGCCATCGAGTGGCGAGCGAAATTCGACGCGATCGTCATACATTTTCCGCATCTTTGCGAGCGAAAACACTTGAAAACCGCCCGAATCCGTGAGCATCGGTCCTTCCCAGCGATTATATTTTTGCAGTCCGCCCATTTTTTTCACCACTCCTTCACCAGGCCGCAGGTGCAAATGGAAGGTATTTCCAAGGATAATTTCAGACCCAATGGCACGTAATTCATCGGGTGAAACTGTTTTCACGGCGCCATAAGTGCCGACCGGCATGAAGACAGGGGTACGAAAAGAACCGTGCGGCGTGTAGAATATGCCAGTTCTAGCAGCAGATTTTTTATCTCGATTTGTGACTTTAAATTCAAACATCGCGCCAGATATTACCGCAAAGCAGGTAAAAAAGCCTAAAATTGTCTTGCACATTTGCTGCGGACCCTGCGCTGCCTATCCATTCACGCGGCTGGCGGAGGAGTACGACGTAACTGCCTATTTTTACGATCCCAATATTCACCCCGAAAATGAGTACCGTATGCGGCTTGAAGAAGCCAAGAAGTACTTTGCCGACAAATGTGAAGTCATCGAGGGTCCCTACGATCCAGTCGACTGGTTTGCGCGCACAAAAGGAATGGAGTACGAACCAGAAAAGGGCAAACGCTGCGCAGAATGCTTTGATATCCGCCTCTCTGGCACAGCAAAATTCGCTGCCGAAAACAGCTTTGAAGTCTTCACAACAGCCCTCACTATATCCCCACACAAAGACAGCGAGCAAGTAAATACCGCAGGCAAACTCGCTGCCATAAAATATGGCATTAGCTACCTCGACAATAATTGGAAAAAGCAAAATGGCTACCTCATCGGCACCCAGCTCAGCCGCGAAGCAGGGCTCAAGCGGCAAGATTATTGCGGCTGTATCTACTCCCGACGCGATCGCGACATCCGAAATAATGAAAAAAATGGCGAGTCGTCAGATAAAATAAAAGATCCCAGCTGATCTACGATGGTCTACTCGACATTTGAGTACAAATAGTAGTCATGCATCCATCGCTTCGTAATAGCTTTTATGATTATATTGTCTAGTCAAAATATGTCATCTACTCCCCCACTTCTCGAGCGCATCAAGACCTCACATAATATCCATATTGCCGGTGTGGCAGGCACCGAAGGCGCAGCCATTGCAGGCTTTCTCACGAAGCTCGATCAGCCATTCACTGGGCACGACTTCGCCGCACAAAAAGACTTCTGCGCAAATATCGCAACTGCGCACGCTGGCCTAAAGCCAGCAAAACAAAAGCAAATTATTAATCTGCTTTGGCACAAGAAACAGCAAATTCATTTCCAGCAGAGCTATCTCAAAGATGTCGAAAAGGCCGATCTCATCTTCGTCTCCCAAAACTGGGATGCCTACAAAGCAAATGCAAAACTGCAGCGCATCTTTACAAAACACCCCGAGCGATTTGTCACAATTACCCAGCTCTACTTCCAGCTCTTTCCTGGAAAGATACTCGCCATCACCGGCACAAATGGCAAGTCGACAACGGCACGACTTGTCGCAGACATACTGAAGCAGTCTAGACATAAAATGTGGTTCACGGGGAACGACAGACGAAACGAACAAATACTCGACAGTCTAGACAAAATAAGTAAAAAAGACTGGCTCGTCATAGAAGTGTCGAATAGACAGCTCAAATGGCCACTCGTCCGTGCACCAGATATTGGCGTCATTTTGAATGTGACAAAAAATCATCTCGATGAATATGGCGGCTCATTTTCAAAATATAAGACAGGAAAATATAGCCTAATACAGAATCAGTCAGCCGAGCACACAGCCGTGCTCAACGCCGACGATGCAGCAACAGCCAGCCTCATGCCGCACACATCTGGCATGGTACTCCCCTATTCTATCGACAAACCGCTATCATCTGGTGTCTACATAGACAAAGGAACAATTGTCTACCGAGACAAGATCAAAACAAATGTGCTGAAAGTCGACAAAATACAGCTGCTCGGTAGACATAATCTGAGTAATATACTCGCGGCAATCGCAGCGACGCGCGCCGCTGGTGTCGACTGGAAAAGCATTCGCTCTGCTGTGAGTCAGTTCAAAGGCATGCCGCAACGCCTCGAAATAATTGCCAAAAAGAGGGGAGTGACGTGGGTAGATGACAGTGTCTCGACCAGCCCCGACTCCACTATCGCTGCCATCCGCAGCTTCCCGCAGGGAAGTGTGCGCCTTATTGCTGGTGGTGACCCCAAAGGCATGAGCTATGCCAGCTGGGCAGCCGCCTGCAAGAAGCACGACATCACCAGTGTGACCCTCATCCGCAGCCCTGCAGGCACTGCCATGGCAAAAGAATTAAAAAAGAAGGATGTGCCACACTGCTTTGTGCCCACATTTGAAGGAGCCGTGCAGGCAGTCGCAGCACATGCAAAGAAAGGAGAAATCGTCTTATTCAGCCCCACGGCAGCCTGGTTCATTTATCATTTACAAAAAAAAGTCCCTGGCGGAGGCAAAGGCTATGTTGATTTTGTAAAGAAATATGGATAGCTATGATTATCCTTCTTCGAGCGGCTCGGTGCGAAAGGGCTTTACTGACAGGATCATATACTCCGAACCACAGTCTTCGCAAGTAATAATATTATCTTGTATGAGATCTGGCTGGTCAATCTCGATCTCGTGTGCGCAGGCGGGGCAAGGATATATTTTGGTCATTGCGGGGAGTATACGAAGAGGGGAGTAGATAAGTCAAATCGACTTTAAATAACTATCGCAGCGCCCCCTGCTGTATGTCCACCAACGCCCGCGCATGCCGCACAAACGGCAGCAGCTCCCGTACCACCAGCTGCAAGCGGGGATCTTGCCGCGCCAGCCGACGCTCGAGCACGCGCCAGCTACGATACGCACCTTGAAATGAATCAAAGCTCAAATCGCCATGCCGCGCCAGCCACGCATGCAATTGCGTGTCCCGACGAAAACCAGCCAGGCAATCCGCAAAGGCAGCTGCATCCGTTTGCCGCGCACCATCACGATGCCGCCGCAACCAGCTCGGCAGCCGCCGCACGCCATAGCACGCCATATACGCACCCTGCAGCCGCGTAATCATCCCACGCAGCTCACGGCCATGCACAGTCAGCGCACGCTGATCCGCCGCATCCGGCAACAAGCGAATGATTTGGCGCGCATAGGTACTCAGCCGAGACACATTGAGATAGGGGATACGCTGCCAATGCTGCCGCAGATCATCAATATCTGCCACAAGCTCAGCTGCTATATCTGCGATGCTTTTATTCATAGTAGATTTTTTTATTGTATCTAAATTAGAATCATCTTAACAGATTTTATTATTATATATAAAAATAAATCTTATGAGACAGTTCGCAGACCAACGACAGGCCACCCGCGCTCTTGACAAAATCGCGTCAGTCCTGTAAAAAGAGACCTGCTAAATCATAATTTCATGAAATTCAAACTACTTGAATCACTGCCGACTGGGCGTGGCATGCGAAGTGCTATCGTTGGTGTGCTTGCGCTGGCTGCGGCTGGAGCGATGCCAGATCAGGCGCAGGCTGGTGAATGGACAGATGACGCTGGCAAAATATGTAAAGATGAAAAACTTTGGCGGGCAGTAGATGATATGAAGCCAATCGAGGAAATACGTGCAATTTTGGATGCAGGTGCGAATCCAGATGGATGTTTTTTGGGCGTGCCAGTCGTGCATCAAGCAGCTGATGAATGCTATACGGAAGCATTAAAAGAATTACACCAACGTGGTGCTAAATTAAATGTATCTTTTGGCGGAGACTCTGCGCTTTACCGAACGCAGGTTAGTAAACGCCAAATTTGCAGAACAACTCAACAATATCTAGAAGATAATCTGTAATCAGTGCTTTTACATGCCAACTAGTGCTTTTACTCTTTTTTCAAGGAGTGCGCGAATGGCTGGGTCTGAATCTATAGCCTGATATAGACTCTTTTTATCGTCTGCTGAAGAAATTTCCTTAAACATTTTAAATAGATCTTCTTCGCCTTTTTCTTTGGCCAAAAATCCAGCTTTCAGATTCTGAATAGATTGAGCGGCACTTGCAATATCAGCCTCACTGTTAATGCTTTCAGCATTATCTATTAACTTTTCAATCTCCTTCTTCACTTCTTCCACGCTGCCAATAGATTTGCCTGTCTTTACATCTACCACCACGGCGTGAGCAGCGTCTCCAGAGTGCTCTTTGTGCTCATAAATATGAACATCGGCAGAGCCAGAAAGACCAGCGACTGTAGTTGTGGCAGCTGTATCGTTCTTATACAGATCATTGCCGGCAAATGTATCGCCCTTATTTGGCACTTTTGGACCAGTTTGCTCAGCAACTGTTTGATCATTTTTCATGACACCAATAGCCCGTTCAGTCTGATGACGAACCTCTCCTTTACCATACTGGGCCACGTGCTCAAGCACCTGATCCAATGTATATTCCGTATTTGTATCAAGCTTTTGAGTAACAACTTTGTTAAAGCCAGCTATATTTATACCAGTAACGGTCGTGCCTTGGGCTGCATCCCAAGCGCCATATGGATTCTTCGATAGCCCATCGGTAAATCCTTTATGGGTTTTGAGAGCTTCTTCATCAGTTCCATTACGCATGTTGTCAGCAGCTCCACGCATATCTTGCGTCAGGGTCTCTACTGATTTTGGCACTTTGTGCCATGAATCAGGCAATGCCGAGAGAGCATTGTTTGCCATTTGATTCTGACGCTCGCGAGCAGCACCTTGAATCTTGCTAGCCATAATTCCTGGGGTTTGTGTAATAGCAGAAATCGATGTCCCCGACGCACCACCAATACCTGGAATGATCGGCATGTACTTCAATGTGCCAGCGACTGCGCCAAACATGCCTTCGGCACCGCCCTTTATCTTCTCGGTGACTGCGGAGACGTATTCACTCTTGGCAGCTGCTTTGAAGGTGCCAAACCAGATGACGAGGAGGCTGGCTATCCACCAAATGATATTATTGAAAGCATTTGTCGACTCGAGTGCACTATTGAGCCCTTTGCCTTGCAATGTGAGCGCATGGCCTGTGAGGATCATCGTAAAGCCGATGGAAAGTGGAATAGCGACAAAGACGGGGAGAAAGGCGTGCGTGAGGAACTCTTTCATAGGGTCAAAATCTGATCCTGCTTCAAATTGAAACATCTCCTTCAGCACATAGCCGAGTGCAATGAGCGGAGAGATAGCAATGGTAATCCAGAGGATGGCCACGCGAACGATCATGCCCATGGCAAGTGCAAAGATGACGATGCCTGTCGCGATGGAAATGACGATAGAAAAGAGTCCATTTACAAAGAGATCACCGCCCGTGCCGCCTGCATTAGCGACGCCGCCCGTGGCAGATACTTCCAGCAGGTTGGTCATACTCAGCATGTGTGTGAGCATGGCAAAAATGCCCGTCTTTTTATCAAAGCCTTTTTGAAGGAATTGAGTCGTTTGACTATAATCCATATATTCAAACCACTGTTTTACCTGTTTTGTCATGCGTGTCATCAGAGCTGCATCCGTACCTTTTAGCGTAGCGGATGCTTCTGCGCTGACTGCTGTCATACAATCATCCAGATTTTTATATTCACTTGAGCAGGGAATGCGCAAATTTACGTTCGTCGTCATGGACACGCTACTCGGGATAGTAAAGATCGCCGAGCTGAGCACGTCACTCGCTGTGAGCACGAGCCGTGCACCAAAGAAGGTGAAATTCACTGCAACAAGTGCGATGATAAAAGCGGGGAGTGACTTCTTTAGCATGCCCGTGCCGCCCTCCTGTCCGATGCCGAGAATGACCATGATAGCCATCACGAGCAAGATGATAATAAAGCCAATATTTACAAAGTTACGAACGACGGTCCACATCATGTGCAGTGTATCGCCCATGCCCGACCCCATGATATAGGTCGAGTCCATCAGATCACCGAGCAGGATAGCAAAAATAGTGGAAATATAGACGACACCGATCGTGATATACACACTCGCAATAGCCAGAGCCTGACCAGCACCATCGCCAATAGGAGCAAGGATCTTGGTCAAGCTCGTGATCGCTTCTCCAGTTGCATGTGCCTCGGGAATAAAGATGCTGCTCACGAGCAGCACGGCGGTCAGTAGACCGAGTGTGCGCGGGCTACACAGTGATCGAATGAGTAAAAAAAGAGTATTCATTTAATTTAAAATGCTATTTGGCTGTTTGTGATGCCGCGTGGCAGCACGCAAGAAATTGAATAATGCCTGTTTGGCGCGCGGGTCTGTCGGCACTGCGAGGTCGTGCTTTTGCCTGCGCTCAGCTGCAGATGCTCTAGACATAGACGGCGATATAATGTCATTCTCAGTGTCATTTGCGGTTTGATCTGGCAAAAAATCTGCGAGCTTATCAAAATCAATATGTCCACCAGCGGATAGCTGCTGGGTCAAATAGTCATCTAATTCGGTATGATTTTTATCAAAATATTTGGGGTCGATAGTGCGTGCCCACATTTCGAGGATTGGCACATCTTTGGGATCAACACCAGGAAAATCACTCAATTCGCGTGTCTGCTCCAGAGATGCCGTCATATTATCTGGCGAACCAAATATACTATTGAGTGTGCCAGGCTTTACGGTCTCGGTAGCAGCGATAAAAAATAATGCTTGTTGCCACGGCATGCCCTTCAGACGGGGATCCATGAGCTGTGCCACAGCACTGAGCACGGCGAGATCTTTGCCAAAGTAAAAAAATATTTCAGTCAGATTGCCAAACTTACCGAGCATCGTGCCCGAGGCATCAGCATTCATATTTGCGATATCCTTTCCTTGTTGCTGTTCGTTATACATGCGAATCACGCGAGCTACTTCTTCATCTTCGCCTGTTTGTTCATTGCGGACGGTTTCAGTCTCCAGCAGTGGATTGAGACCATCTTGCACACCAGCAAACATATCAATGCCGCCTGTATTTTCAAGATCTTCCATAACCTCTTTCAGCATATTCTCGTACTCGGCAAGTGAAACCTGCTTCGAGCCAACGAGCTGGATCGTGAGGAACTGCAATTCTCGTGTCAGCAGGTTCTTCGGATTTGACTTGTCATTTTCTTGCACATCAACGCTAATCATCGATTTGTTCAGCGCTGCCTGCATCACCGCATTTTTGATATATTCTTTCACTTGAGCTGGAGATGCACTGCGCTCTTTATCAGCCAAAAGTGACAGAATAGGAAGGCTTGCACGCAGGCCACTCGCTTTTTTTAGATCAAATAAGCTGATCTTGCCGCCTTCGGCGCTGTCTTTTGCGGCGATTTCACGCAGACGCGCATCCATCTTTTGTATTTCACGTGTCACAAATGCTTGCAGATATTCTTTTTCTGCTTCCGATGCAGTGCCGTCTGTGGCAAATTCATTTATTTTTTTAGCCAAATTCATTTTTACTTCAGATATCGTTGCACGTTTTAGTGCATTGAAAAAGTTAGTATAGGTACTGTCATTGGCCCCATCAGCGGCAGAGGCGGGATCACGAAATGACTCCGCCATCTCTGCGATCGGAAACCATGAGCCATAGACGCTTTCTTTCAGTTCATTTGAGGCCTCGGTATTCTTTCCCAAGACTTTTAGTGTCTCCTGAATTGCTACAGCTTCAGGACCTTGTGTTCGTTCCGGGATAGATGGTGTTTCTGCAGCCATTTTTAGAGGCGCAATGCGCGTGAAAGGATATTGGAAAGGGTGTCATCACGATCTTTCATTTCTTCGACATGCGGCGACAATAATGTGCGAAGTGCATGCGGATCTTGCCCAAAGATATGAATAGTCGCGATTGGCTGTAGATTACGTTTGAGATGCAGCTTGAGCTCGGCCTGATAGGGCGGCTGCCAGTGTATCCAGTAGCTGCGTACCTCATCAAAGCTAATAAATACGCCGTCGATGCGAATACCGTGCTGCGTGATAGCCACCTCAATCATGCGTGGCTCGCTGTGATGCAGTAAAAAATACACTGCAAGAAAAATGAGATATGCAATAACAAGTGTCATTGCGCCTGTCAAAAGACCAAACGCGATCACCGCAAAAGAAATAATACTGGTCATCACATACCAGCCTGTGCCGCGCTCATAATCTACAAATTCAGGACTAATGAAGCTGTGCTGCACCTCGCCATGGTGAATAGTGGTATCTGCATTTTTTTCGGTATTGGTCTTTTTTTTGAATATCATTTGTATTTGAAATCTTCCCATTTTAGCAGAAATACCGATAAAACACAAGTTGTGTACAATCAAAATTGCCTTGATTCCGACGAGTCGTTATACTCTTTCGGATGAAAAAAATTGCCACCCCCAAGGCGAGCTCGCGCAAGCAGAGCATCGCTATTTCTGAGAAAAAACTGCCAAAAAAGGTGCTCATCCTCGGCTCGGGCGCGCTAAAGATCGGGCAGGCTGGCGAGTTTGATTATTCTGGCAGCCAGGCAATAAAAGCGCTGAAAGAAGAGGGGATCGCGACTGTGCTGATAAACCCAAATATTGCAACAAATCAAACAAGCAAAGGGATCGCGGACACGGTCTATTTCCTGCCTGTCACGCCAGACTTCGTCGAACGAATCATTGAAAAAGAAAAACCCGATGGACTCTTGCTCGCCTTTGGCGGGCAGACTGCGCTGAATTGCGGTATGGAGCTGGAGAAGTCAGGCGTGCTAAAAAAGCACAAGATAAACGTGCTCGGCACGCAAGTAGATGTGATCGAAGCGACAGAAGATCGTGAGCTTTTTGTAAAAAAGCTAAATGAAATAAATGTCACAACTGCACGAGCAAAGGCGGTAAAGACAAAGAAGGCAGGTCTCGCAGCCGCGAAAAAGCTCGGCTATCCCGTCATCGCTCGCGCAGCATTCGCGCTCGGCGGCAAGGGCAGCGGCTTTGCGGTGAATGAAAAAGAGCTATCAGCCCAGCTCGATATTGCCTTTGCTGAGTCTCCGCAAGTACTCATCGAAGAGGATCTGCGTGGCTGGAAAGAGCTGGAATATGAGGTCGTCCGTGATGCGAATGACACCTGTCTGACTATTTGTAATATGGAAAACTTTGATCCGCTCGGCATTCACACCGGCGAATCGATCGTGGTCGCGCCCAGCCAGACGCTGGACAACCGCGAATATCACGAGCTGCGTGCTGTCGGTATCAAGACCATTCGCCACTTGGGTATCGTGGGAGAGTGCAATATCCAATACGCCGTCAATCCTGCATCGATTCAGTCTGGCAAGCTGGACTACCGTGTGATCGAGGTAAATGCAAGACTTTCGAGAAGTTCGGCGCTGGCGAGCAAGGCAACCGGCTACCCATTGGCCTATGTCGCTGCGAAGCTCGGACTGGGCTACCGCCTCGATGAGATAAAGAATGATGTCACGGGCGGTGCAACGACTGCCTGCTTCGAGCCAGCACTCGACTATGTCGTTTTGAAAATTCCCCGCTGGGATCTGCAAAAATTCCGCCGCGTGAGTGAGACTATCGGCACCGAAATGAAATCGGTGGGGGAGATCATGGCCATTGGTCGCAGCTTTGAAGAGGTATTACAAAAAGGCCTGCGCATGCTGCAAATCGGTGCCTATGGTTTCAGCCATGCAGGTTTTGAGTTCAAAGACTTAAAGAAGTCGCTTCGCGAGCCAACGCCGCACCGTGTCTTTGCGGTCGCCCGCGCACTGCGCGAAGGCTGGAGTGTCGACAAGATTTACGAGCACACAAAAATCGATACATGGTTCCTTGAAAAGTGTAAAAATATTGTGGCATTCGAGCAAAGCACGCTGAAGAAAAAAGCAAAAAACCTCGATACGTCCGAGCTGCGAGCTGCAAAGAAACTCGGCTTTTCCGATAGTCAGATCGCCTGGCGCGCCAAGCAGCACGAGCTCGATATTCGCAAAAAACGAAAGAAGATGGGCATTCTGCCGGTGATCAAAAAGATCGACACCTTCGCCGCCGAGTTCCCTGCCGCGACGAACTATTTGTATCTCACGTATCACGGCACCATCAGTGATCCAGTGCAGACAAGCACAAAGGAGAAAGCGATCGTGCTTGGCTCGGGTGCGTATTGCATTGGCTCATCAGTCGAGTTTGACTGGGGCTGCGTCAGCGCAATCAATACGCTCAAGAAACGCGGGTTTGAGACTATCATGATTAATTATAATCCTGAGACGGTCAGCACAGATTATGACAGCTGCGACCAGCTCTATTTTGACGAATTGTCAGTCGAGCGCGTACTCGATATTGTCGACTCGACACAGCCAGCGGGCGTCATCGTGAGCACCGGCGGACAGATACCACAAAATCTCGTCGGCAAGCTTGCGAAAGAAAAAGTCAGGATCTTTGGCACCGATCCCGTCCAGATCGACCGTGCTGAAAGCAGGGATAAATTTAGCAAGCTCTGCGATCAGATCGGTGTGGACCAGCCCGACTGGGCAGAATTTGCCAAAGAAAAAGACGCGCTCAGCTTTGCCAATAAGGTCCAATACCCCGTGCTCGTGCGCCCGAGCTATGTGCTTTCTGGCGCTGCGATGGCAGTCGCCTACACCCCAACCCAACTGAAAAATTTCTTAAAAAAAGCAGGAGATGTCTCCAGCGAAGTGCCCGTCGTCATCACAAAATTTGAAGAAAATGCCAAAGAAATCGATTTCGACGGCGTGGCGGTGAAAGGAAAACTCATTATTTATGCTGTTTCCGAACATATCGAAAATGCTGGCGTGCACAGCGGCGATGCCACGCTCGTCCTGCCCCCCCAAAAAACCTATCTGGAGACAATTAAGCGCATTAAAAAAATAGCCAAAGAGCTCGCCGTCGAGCTGCATATCACTGGACCGTTCAACATTCAATTCATTGCAAAAAACAACCGCATCAAAGTGATCGAGCTCAATCTTCGCGCCAGCCGCAGCACCCCATTTGCCAGCAAGGTCAGTGGGCATAATTTTATTGAGATTGCCATCGACGGCATGCTCGGGCATGTCCAGCCAAAAGAATGGCGCAAAGCTAATTATCAGACGCTGGACCTCGATCATATCGGTGTGAAAGTCGCACAATTTAGCTTTAGTCGCCTGAAGGGCGCCGACCCGACCCTCGGCGTCGAGATGGCGAGCACGGGCGAAGTCGCCTGCTTTGGGCACGGACTGCGTGAAGCCTTTCTAAAGGCACAGCTGGCAACAGGGTTTGTCATCCCGCGAAAGGGTGTGCTGCTCAGTCTCGGACCGATCGCAAGCAAAGCCGACTTTCTCACGTCTGCCCGCGCACTCCGTGAGATGGAATATCCCCTCTTTGCGACTCCGGGTACGAGCAGATTCCTTGCGGAAAATGGTGTAAAAAATACGAAAGTCGACAAACCAAGTAAAAAATTGGGCGGAAATATGTTTAAGTATCTCGAGGCAGGCAAGATTGATCTTGTCATCAATATCCCCAAGAACTATCAACCTGATGAACTCACAGCTGGCTACGCCATCCGCCGCAAGACAACCGACCTTTCCGTGCCGCTCGTCGTGAACTTGCAGGTCGCTAAATTGATCGTGGACAGCCTCACTGAGTACAAAGACAAAGAGCTACCAATCGAAAGCTGGGAGACGTATGTCTCCTAAAAGCAAGACCCTGCCGTAAAGCAGGGTCTTGGTCCTTCTTAGCCATTTCCTCCCAGAGCTTCAATCCTGTAAGCAAGTGGGCGACCTTTCTCTATTCGGAAGCGCGGTGGGAAACCCCGTGCATGCCCCCGGAGAAATCTACGGCCAGCCATGTAAATAGGGAGCGATTTGGCTCGGTAAGGTAGGCGGCTAGGAAAGATTCATGAACAATTTAATTGAACAAAAAAGCCCTGTCGAGCAAAGTGAGTTGACGCAGGCACTGACTAGTTTTGTAGCTATTCTTACAGAGGACTTAACCCCCCAAATCTAGTGGCCAACATAATGACGGCATACACGATGTCGATCGCCGGCCCGAGAAAAGACCATAAAATACTAGTTTTAAAGACCCAATCAATTGCAATCACAGAAAAAAGCACTATTGGTCCATAATGAAAGAAGGCATCTTGCCAGCGGATCGGCAGCAGTGGAGCGACCATATTCCCACCATCCAGCGGGAAAACAGGAATAAGATTAAAAACTGCCAACGCAATATTTATATATAAAGCCGTCTGCAAGAAAGTGAGGAGCGTCGAATCTATGGAAAAGAAAAAAGTCAGCGGCAGCGCAAGCAAAAAGGCAAAAATAAGATTGGCGGCCGGGCCTGCCAATGCGGTGAGTATCTCACCCGCTATTTTATGCTGAAAATTATGCGAATGCACAGGCACGGGCCGACCCCAGCCAAAACCAGCAAAGAACAAAAAGAGTGTGCCAGCAGGGTCGAGATGAGCACGGGGATCGAGTGTGACCCGCCCTGCCAGACGCGCCGTCGGATCGCCCAGCAGATCTGCCACCCAAGCGTGCGCGGCTTCGTGGACAGACAATGCAAGCAAAAAGCCGATTATCCATGCAGCTATTTCGATAAGAGGTAATTGTAATAAAAACACTTGCCAAAAGTATAGCAGCTCGCTAAAATCTATCGGCTAATTTTAAAAATTATGAGTAAAGTCTGCACCATCTGTGCCAAGGGCCCGACCACAGGAAACAACGTCAGCCATAGTAAACGCCGCACGCGTCGTCGCTTTTTACCTAATCTGGTCAATAAGAAATTTGGCGATGTCCATGTGAAGCTCTGCACGCGCTGCCTGCGCACCCTGAAAAAGGTCGTCGCGCGAGACATAGCCGAGCCAGTCGCTGCTTCCGCCGAGAGCTAAGATAGCTAATCCCCGTGCACACGAGGCGGGGCAGAGATGCTCCGCTTTTTTATTTGAAATCTTGATTACGGAGAGGTGGCCGAGTGGTCGAAGGCGCACGCTTGGAAAGCGTGTAAGCGGGCAACCGTTTCGGGGGTTCGAATCCCCCCCTCTCCGCCACGAATTCCACCCCGTCCGCCATTACTACGTTCGCGAAGCTCCGCGAAATACTAGCAAACCCGCAGAAACTAGGCAATTTCAACTCTGATGAAGATCATCAGAGTTCGCTTGCTTTCGCTGTTTTTCGTGTGTAAGTATGGACTGAAGTATGGACTGAAAGGTTTTCGCATTTACTCATTCGGGTGCACCTATGGGCACATTCACCGTTCATCAGATCAAATCTACGAATCGCCGAGGTTTCTACGGCGATGGTGATGGGCTGTATCTCAAAGTCACTGAAACGGGCACAAAGTCGTGGGTCTTTCGTTTCCGAGTGAATGGCAAGCTCCGTGACCATGGTCTCGGCTCGGTCAATACGCTTTCGTTGGTCGAGGCGCGGCAATCTGCACAGGAATGTCGGAAATTACGGCTACAGGGCCACGACCCCATAGAAGAGAAACGAAAGCAGCGTGTCAGCGCCCAATTGGAAGCGGCAAAGGCTGTGAGCTTCAAGGCTTGTGTGGAGAGCTACGTTGCCTCGCATAAGTCCAGCTGGCGCAATGCCAAGCACCAGCGCCAATGGAGTGCGACCTTAGAAAAATACGCGTACCCTGTTTTCGGTGATCTGCCCGTTGGTGAGATCGACATGACCTTGGTGCTAAAAGTCTTGAAACCGATTTGGGAGACAAAGACCGAAACGGCTTCGCGGGTGCGCGGACGGATCGAGACCACACTCAACTACGCCACAGTCCAAGGCCTGCGCGCAGGCAACAACCCAGCGGTATGGCGCGGCAACTTGTCGGTGGTTCTGCCCGCCAAAAACAAGATCATGAAGGTCACCCACATGAAAGCCTTGCCGCATGCCGAGATGGCAGGTTTTTGGGTAAAGCTGACTGCATACACAGGCGCGGGTGCCGATGCCTTGCGGCTGGCTATTCTCACCGCCGCGCGCTCGGGCGAAGTGCGCGGCGCAACGGCAAACGAATTCGATCTCGAGCAAGCCGTTTGGACAATTCCCGCCGAACGCATGAAAGCAGGGCAAGAACATCGCGTCCCGCTTTCACCGCCAGCCGCAGAGCTCGTGAAACGATTGTTCAAGCAACGCACGGGCGATCTTGTCTTCCCCGGCATGAAAAAGGACCAGCCGATTTCCGACGGGACGCTACTCGCCGTATTGAAGCGCATGGGATGCAAAGAACGGACGACCGTTCACGGATTCCGATCCACCTTCCGCGATTGGACTGCGGAAAAAACTGATGTCGCTCGGGAGGTTGCAGAGGCTGCGCTGGCGCACACGCTTACGAACAAGGTTGAGGCTGCGTATCGAAGGAGTGATCTCTTCGACAAGCGCCGGGACTTGATGGATGATTGGGCTGCATTTGTTTTATCTGACGTTCCTTAAGAGTCCGCTCGCTGGCAGGTTTTGTTCCTTGTCAGTCTTAGTGGTAAATTCATAGCATCATTTTATCCACTCTGTAGGTTACCTCCGAGAACTCAAAACCAGTTGTTCTCGCACACGTATTGAAAATGATCTTTTCAACACGCATGTAGAACGCCCCGATTAGGTCTTTGAGTTATTCAAAGACATACAGGACGAAACCAAGGAAGACATCGCCTATTTGCACCTCAATCCTCAATTAGAGATTGTTTCCTATGGGGTGGTCGCCATAGGCGATTGTTCACGATGTCCTGATTGATGCGATCTCGCTGTATCGCAGAGTTATCGTGATCGCTGCCAGCTCATGAGTTATCGTGCACAGTCATCTGCTCGGGAGATGCCAGCCTTCTGATGCGGATAAAGACATGGCGAAGGAGATAGGCAAGAACGGCGGTCTGCATAAAATCCCCCTGAACGATTTAATAATTATCGGGGATGACGGATATTGCAGTTTCGAATATGAGGCAATTGTTTGTCCTGACTTTAATATCACACCTATGGTTGATGTTTATCTTCTAATACTATATCCAGCATAGAGGGGGAAAGTGCTGACTAAACAGTAAGAAGCACAAAGGGAATTACGGGCTTTGTTGTATCGTGGGGATATAACTAACAGTTTTACGTATTTGTTTCGCATAGCGTGTGTCGCTGGCGTGACTGTATGGACTCTTGTCCTGTATCCTGTCGCAGTTGAAGCAGAACCTCTGACCGGTAATGAAGCTGGTCGTTATGACAAACGATACGAAGCCCCTAAAGAATCAAAATCCGTTATTGAACCGGTAATTCCAGACGACTTGAATAGTGAAGAAGCACAAGCAATCAAGTTTCTGCTGGCTGGCGTTCGTGTGTCAGGGGCCGTAGTGGACGATGCCAGAAACTATGAACTGTTTTTTGATGAAAAGGTTGGAGCAAAAGTTACGCTCGCCGATCTAAGTGCCATTACCGACAAGATCAATCAGCAATTTATTAGTAGAAAATCTCCCCATCTTAAGGCGACCATACGACCCCAAGC
>Ga0316202_10001170_pt1 | contig 21748 bp, 17 predicted proteins | sample 3monrhotite_MG_FD_204934 | JGI IMG/M metagenome (GOLD analysis project Ga0316202, IMG submission 204934) | Microbial mat bacterial communities from mineral coupon in-situ incubated in ocean water Damariscotta River, Maine, United States -... | ecosystem: Environmental > Aquatic > Marine >... | reverse complement strand
TCAGCATCTCCTTAAAGAAGCTCCTCTCTCTGGAAAATTCAGAGAGCTTGGAGCAAGTGCTGAGGTGGGTCAATTTTGGACGCCGATTAACCCCGCAAGTGGGTCATTTTTGCATGCCGATTAACAAGGGGTGTTTGAGTGAGAATCTCGTACTCTTGTTCCCTGCTTCGACGCAAAGTGTCGATTAAGCGCAAAGAAATTTTTTGTTTTTTCAGATAAACCGCAATCAGGGTCATGATGATGACCGAGATAGTTCCGGCGGACAACATTAAGAGGGTTCGTACCCGTGAAATGTCACTCAACACCTGTTCAGGTGAAGAGTCTGCGTAGACAATAAGCGGTGTCACGCCAAGTCGAATCTGCTGGAAAGCGATAACCCGCTCGCCCTCATCAGAACGGGTGCGGTGGGTAAAGACACCCTCCACCCCCTTGTGCATCGGTGTCAGCAGATCCGGCTGAATTTTTGTTCCCCTGGCTTCGGTAAAATCCTGGGAGCGGCTGAGTAAGGCACCGCCGTGATTGATGATGTTGATAGTCATATTATCCGACAGATGCTGTTTGGGCCACAATTTAGCCAGGGACTCCTGGGGCACCGAAAGAGCGACCACCCCGAGAAAACTTCCCTGTTTATCGTAGATCGGCCGCACCACCGGCAAGGTATGGCGTTTGGTGATACGACTCTGAATCGGCTCATCAATATAAAAATCATCCTTGCCGCCATCGGCAAAATAGCGGAAATATTTTCGGTCACCCAGGTAGGTGTGAGACTTCTTATCGGTGGCATCGGTAAGGGCCAGATATCCATCGCTGTCGACCAGCACCACCAGAATCGAAGGATCGGACAGTGGGCCCTTACGTAATAATCGGAGATATTCGGGGAAAAACTTCGGATGGGTGACATAGGCCGAACGCAGGGACAGCAGAATATTATCGAAATCGTGGAATTTTTCGTCGATGGCGGTTTCCGTAATCCGTACCAAGGTGGTGACCTCGCCACGGAAAATATTCATTTGCAACTGCCCGCGGCGATCCGCCTCCCAATTAGCAGCGAACAGCAAGGCACCCGAAAGTAGCAGCCCCAAAAGAAGCCACAGTGAATTACGCCAGCGTTCGCCCAACCCCCTATTTCGATTTAATAAGGACATAGCCCCCCTTTTCCTGCTTATTATGACGAAACTGGCCACCTACAATGATTTCAAACTGGCCACCTATTATTGCGTGAAACCCGCCATGCATTATGATCGAAACCCGCCACCTAATTTGAAATGTGCTGAGGGCATTTGTGACCCTATTTGATGAAACAACATATGGGGTGGGGGTAGCATTGTGGTTGCTGGGAATTGGTCGTTGGTCGAAACTCCTTTTGATAACGCGCTGTCTCTGAGCGTTATAACTGTAAATTCCGAGGATGGTCCGGCTCAGCGTAGCCTGGATCAGCCGGTTGTTCTGGTTGTAGCTGTAGGTTCTGCTGCCATCGGTGACCGAACTTAAATTCCCCTGGCCATCGTAACCGAGACTGGTAGTGATGGTGCCTGGCTGTATGGTGGCGGCCAACTGGTTCAATGAATCGTACTCATAGGTCGTTTCATTGGTCTTGGGATCTTTGACGCTGGTGCGGTTACCTTGACTGTCGTACAGATACGGGCTGTAGCTGTTGTCGGGGTTGGTGACCCGATAGAGATGGTTCAAATTTCCAGGGCGGGCTGCGAGGAGAGGCTAAAGTAATCAACCAACAACGCCCCCAATGCACCGCCCTCTCTCTCCTCTGGAAAATTCTATACGCACACGGCTGAAACGCTACAAAGAGCCAAATATTATTGAAAATTCTGAACAAAACAATTAACCAATAACACTTTATTCCAATTGTTATTTTCACCATCATATTTATACTTTAATCCAAGAACAGCTCTTTTATTTTCGGCATTATTAACCCATGAATAAATCAGCCTTGCAGGGGGCTCATTCACTACCACCCATTCTCCCGTCTTATGGTCTATATTCTCCCAGGTTTGATTTGCTAGGCCATCATCGTTATATTTTTGATAACCAATACTTTCAAAATGGTTTTCATAGAAATCAATCAACTTTGATGATGGGAACTCAATGTCCACCTTGAAAGATACTTCCTCCCTTTTGTTTTTTGCACTGTTAAAATGCTCAACAGAGTATGAATCAGGAAATATCGGGACAGTCACTAAAACCTCTTTTTCCTTAGAGCAACCAGACATTATTAGTGACACAACAACAAGAATTAATACTTTTTTAAATCTCACATCAACCTCCAGATGTAATACCGGGTGCTCGCTCAATAGGCTCACACATACAGCCACTACCGCTTTCTATGCCGCCTCCATTGGGGCTACTATACATAAAAGACTTCTCTCTCTTTGTTTCCCGACCTCCGTTTTTTGAAAAATCTATCAGTTCAATATCTGTTCTCATCTCTGACTTTAAGTAACTTGTCTCGTTTCCACAATTGTCAGAGTCAGTACACAAATACTTATCTAAATAGGATGAATAAATTCGTCTTGAAACATCAACTCTAACATCCCTATGGGACATACAAACACAACCAATATTTAGTTGGACAATCTTGTCAAATACCCATGGCCCGGGGACTCGATTTTCTAAATCAACATTCCATGCACGTAAAAAAGTGGTGCCTATAATCGCGCACTCTAAACCACGAGGATCGTAGTAATACATGGGGTTTTGCCTTGCGTAATTATATAGATGGTTAGATCCAGCCAAGATACCAACTAGGTCATCCTCCATGTACCTGCCAGTTTTTGCGCTGTAGAATCTAAAGTAATTGTAATTCAGCCCCGTCTCAGCATCATAGTACTGCCCAGGAAAACGCAGATTAAGGCTTTGCGTCCCGCTAATCGTGGGCGCATCCCCGAACGGCCGGTTCTCAATCTCCCAGACCTTTTGTCCGGTTGAGTCAGCCATCTGCATCGGCGTACCCAGATGATCGTTATGGATGTAGTAGGTACTTCCCCCTTCGATCTTCGCCAGCGGCTGTCCGTTCAGATATAGATATTCAGCTTGCACGGGCCCCGCAGCATCGGTCTCGGCAATCAACAGACCGCTTTGATCGTAGTGATAGACAGTGGTTGTGCCGCCTGCTGTTTTGGTGACACGCTGCCCCTGGGCATTATAGCTGTAGCTACCCAGGGTGGTGCTGTTCTGTGCTGCCTGGATCAGCCGGTTATTCTGATTGTAGGTGTAGCTCTTGCCCGTGTCGGCGATGGTATTGCCGTTGGCGTCGAGGCTGTAGCTGGCTGACTGAACGCCGCTGCTGCCGGTGATGCGGTTGCTGTTGGCCTGATAGCTGTAGCTGCTGGTGCCGGTTGGTTCGCTGTAGCTCTGCCGGTTGCCGACACTGTCATAAGTCCAGCCCAGGTTGCCCCAGGGGCCGGTTGCGGCGGTGAGGCGGTCGAGGCTGTCGTAACTATAGCTTTTGTTTTTGCTGTTATCGAGAAGATTGGTGATAGCGATGATGTTTCCGCTGTTGTCGAATCCGTAGCTGTGGTTCTGCAAGCCCCCGGACTGGATGCTGGTGATCCGGTATTGAGTGTCGTAGTTCTGGGTGCGTTGCAGGCCGTTGCCGTAGGTGAAAGAGGTGATGCCGCCGAAGGGTTTGTAGCTGATGCCGGTAGCGACATTGCTGCCGTTGTTCTTTACCGCTGTGACCTGATTGTTGGTGTAGGCGTAGCTGACCGTTCGATTCCCCGGATAGACGATGTCGGTAACATTGCCGTTCATGTCATAGCTGTAGCTGGTAACGTAGTTGACCCCGAGGATGTTTTTGGTTTCCTTGGCGATCTGCCCTTTTGGCGTGTACTCATAAGCGGTGCTGCCGCTCTGATCAGTGAGGCTGCACAGCCGCCCCTTGCCGTTGAGGCAGGTATCATGGCCAAAGAGGATGTCGGTGTCGCTGGGATAGTCGATCTTCAGCAGACGACCTGCGGCGTCGTACTGGTAGAGGGTGGTCTGCTGCCTGACGTCGGTCCTACTCTTGAGATTACCGGCTTCGTCGTAGACATAGCTGGTGGTGCCGGTATCGGGCGAGATCACTTGAGCGACTCGGCCCATGTCGTCATAGGTATAGCTGGTGACGTTATTGTTGGCGTCAGTGACCGAACTCAGGTTGCCGTGCCCATCATAGTCAAGGCTGGTGGTGATACTGCCCGGCTGGATGGTGGCGACCAACTGGCTGAGGGAATCGTACTGGTAAGTCGTTTCATGGGTGTTCGGATCCTTGACGCTGGTGCGGTTGCCACGGCTATCGTACAGGTACTGGCTGTAGCTGTTGTCGGGATTGGTGACCCGGTAGAGGTGGTTCAAGTTGTCGTACTGGTAGGTCAAACTCTTCTGTAGCAGGTTCTGCGCATCTCGGATCTCTTCACTCAGTCGATTGCCGACAGAATCGTAGCTGTAATTGACGCTGTTGCCCAAACTGTCGCTGATCTTGCTGAGATTGCCATAGAGATCGTAATCGTAGTCAATCAGTGTTCCTTCGGGCAGGATGATGGTATCGATCCGGTCAGTGGTTCCGCCGCAACTGGTACAACCTCCGCTCACATAGCTGTAGGTGGTCGGCTGGATATCCCCCGGCGCCTTGACGGTCAGCACCTTGCCGGTGGCGTTGTAGGTGTAGTTGGTGACCGCACCGTTGGGATCGGTGACGGTCAGAGGGTTGCCCAGACCATCGAAATCGCCATAGCTGGTGGTGCCGATCAGAGGACGGGTGACGGTGATCATATTCCCAGCTGTATCGTAACCGAAACCGGTGATGTCCTGCACATCGCTACGGGGTCCGTCGATCTGGGCCATCTTCCCTTGAGGGTTGTACTGGTAGCTGGTGGTGTAACTATAAGGTGACCCACCAACCAGGTAGCCGGTTTCGGTAACGCTGAGCAGGTTGCCGGTGGTTTGATCGTAGGCGTTGGTAGTAACCTTCTCCTTGGTCGGATCGACGACGCTCTTGATCGTCTTGGTCAGCACCTTGCCGAAAACCGGATGATAGGTTGTGCTGGTGGTCCTTTGCTGGGCTCCGAACCCTTCTTTTTTCAGCAAAACATTGCCGCGCATATCATAATAAAGCCAATCGGTACCGACCATGTCCCCGTTGGCCTTGTACATCTCCTTGCGTACGGAAAGTTCAATGTCATCGCGCACATAAAGGGTTTTGTTGCCGAGCGTATCGATCACCGAGGCGACCCGTCCCTTGAGATCGAATTCGACGGTGCGCCTGGTCACATTGAGTTGCACCCCGGCTGCATTCGTGATGTGGGTGGTGATTTGGGTTTTTTGGCCCGGTACAAGATAGGAAAAATCGATGTATCCCAGAGCGTGGGTCTGCCTGGAGACGCGGCCTTTGCTGTCATAGGTATTGGTATAGACCCCAGACCCTTCGTCGATCAGGGTCAACAGGTGCCGACGGTCGAGATCGTCATAGCCGTATTCAGCGGATAATTTCGGGGTGGTTACGGCGGTCAGGTTGCCGATGCTGTCATGACTGTAACTGACGCTACGTCCCAGGCTGTCCGCAAGACCGATCAGGCGGCCGGTCGCGGCATCATAAACAAAATCAACAAAAACACCGGTCAGCGCGCCGGAGGTATCTTTCTCTTCGATCCGGCTCAAGCGATAGTCGTAGGCGACAATCAGCGGGGTCGATTGATCGAGATTGGTGGGCAACAACCCTTCCAGAGGCGCCCGCACGATATCTTCGTAGCTGAGCTCCAGGGAACTACCACGCGGGTCGACAATCCGTGCTAAACGCCCGCGCTGGTCATACTCTTCCCGGCGGCCGTCCTTGAGAACATAGGAAAAACTTCCTTCTGAATTTGGACTCAAAACGCCGGTCTCTCCTTGGGGGGCCTCATAGCCAAGTTTAGACTTGAATATTCTCTTCTGACCGGCCCCCTTACGCATCATAACAATGCTTCCACCATCGTCAGGATAGATATAGAGCCGTTTATCAAAACTGTGCCCCCAGCCGTATCCGAGTGGGCTGTCGTAAGCGGAATTGCTGTGGTAAGTGCGCTTGATGGTGATGGGGAAGAACTGCCCCAGTTGCAGATCGATGCGCTTCATATTTTCAGCACCGGTCAGCAGGCTGACCGGCTTTCCAGCAACGGCGAACTCATCGAAATCAGTTTCAACCCATGTCGAGGGACTAGACTCATCTGAAGCGAAGATGTTTGACGGTACGACTATCCCGACACCAACCAACGACAGCCAACCCCACAGACAGCATTTCATGATCCCACATTTCGACATGTTCCCACTCCTTAGTTCCAAAATCACAATCACATCTTGAATTAAATTGACGGCAAGCTAGCTTCCGATGGAGCATTGACTGCTAGAACGTACTCATTTCGTTGCCAGCATTTCCTGAGCCCGCCCCGGCACTATCACCACCGCCAGCCTGACAGCAGATATCTCCCGGGCAAGGTTCACAGCAACCAGGCTCAGATCTGTCGCAGTTCGTAAACTTTACGGAACCTGAGTCGACAATACCGCCGACCACCGGGAAAGGGTCCTCCCACTGGACGGGGGCCTTACACCTCAGTCCGTAGATGTCTTCGATATAGGCCTTAAATTTGTGGGGGATTCCTGGTTGCAGAGTCGCCAGATCGACTGGGACACCGATGGAGCCAGTTACGCCGAGCTGAGTAATTTTACTACAACCGAGGACACGACCATCCATTGAGAAGCAGAGCTGGGCATAGGTATTAGACCATTGAATGAAATCCCAATAGGCCGGGGTTTTATAATCCAAGGTTGATCCGAACCTGTTGCAAAAAGCTCCTTGCTCCGAAGGGGTCTCATCCTCTGTCAGACTATAAGTCCCGGTAATAGTAAAATTCATACAGACACCGCCAAGATCCTCGGACAAATCCAAAGTCACAGAACCAGTGGCACCCCAGGCGACGCCTGAACAGCAGAGCGCCATCAACAAAATAATCCCTCCACGCACCATCTTCATATCCTAAACTCCTTGCGGAAATTAATAACCGACTATCAGGCTGCCAAGCGTCGTACTGCTTGCCCCGGTCGTTGGATTGGTTGCACGAATCGTAACGGTTAACCCGCCGACCTTGGCGACTTGCATCTGCTTACCATTGGCATCATTTACATCCAAACCGTTCCACTCTATTTCGTGCCCACCGGCTGCTTGCAATTCGCCATTGAGCAACACGACCCCCGTCCCCGATGAACTACCGACCATAACCGTAACCGCAGCAGCTTGCGAAAGTTCATAGCGGATTTTGGTGAATTGCCCAAAAGAGAGGTGTACGGCGTAGGGGTCCGCCGTAACAAGGGTCACCCTGGGGGTATCACCACTGGTGACAATATGATTTTCTGGAAGTGGTTCGGCGACCTGGCAATAAACGTAGGAGAAAGAACCCTTGGGCAGAATCATTCCGTAGGAATCCCTGCCGTCCCAATTAAAATCATAGCTCCCGGCAGACTTGGCAACATATTCAAACAAGGTAAATGAGGGTGATCCGGCCACCTTTAAATTCACCCGACTGCCGTCGGTTACCGTATAGCTGATTGCTAACGGATCATTCCTATAGGCGTCATACTCCGTCTCGGAGCTACAGGAGACGGTGCCAGGTGACGGCAACAGGGTCGGCAGATATTTTTCTGTTTTTTGTCCGTCGCTCGCCTCCAGCACATAGAGGTAGGCTTCGTCGGGCACGGTGAGACCGCTGCTGTTCTTACCGTTCCAGTTAAAGCTGTAACTTCCGGTCAGAGGGCAACTCATGATCGCCTGATAAACCGGGACCCCTGTCTGCCCTAGTTTTTCGGGGATAATGTTCAGGGTGACATCTGCCGCAGCACTGAGGGTAAAATTGATATCACTCGATTCGCCGAGATAGGTATCAATCCCGCGCCTTGTTGCCTCTATGCCGGTCAATTGGAGGTTATCCAGGGTCACCGGATAAGCAGCGACAGTACGGTTCCCCGCAAGATCGCTCACCGTTAACCTCAGCAGGTAATCACCATTGGCGTAAGGCAGATACCCCGTATCATCATTGGTCTCCCATAGGGCCAGAGGCCCTGAAACCACCGGTTCTGTCGCTTCAGTCAGAAGAATAGGGGCGACACCTTGTCCCAGCGGTTCGATTTCAGCCTCATAGCTCTCGAAGTTGATATCATTTACTGTTCCTATCAGGGTGACGCTGTTGAATACGATCGCATTAGCTATCGGGCTGGTCAACTCAGCATCCGGTGCTGTCGCGTCCAGAACCACTGTCCCCGATACGGTTGGGGCCTGAGCGGCGCCCTCAAGCGCATCAATCGTCCAGGTGTACGTTCCATCGTCCACAACAGTCCCGAACTCATCTTTTCCGTCCCAGGGCTGGAGGATAGCGTCCCCCCGCCCGCTGTAGGTTCGCATTGTCACGCCCTGGGCATCGGCTATACTGACCGTCCAGTCGGCCGGGTGCGTCAAGGAGGCACTGATAACCGTCTGGTCCTTAACAGTATCCGCGTTGGGCGAGAAGTAGGGTTCCGACACCGCCTGGTCTTGAATCCAGAGCAGTTTTACTTTGACATGCCTGATAATGCTGTTGTCCAAACTATCGTTGACCATCAGGCGTAAGGTATAAAGTCCTTCTGATCGACCATTGGTACTCCAGGTCCCCAATACTCCATCAACGACCGCGACGGTGGAATTTTTAATAGCGGTCCACCCAATGGGATTTTCACCCGCTCCCCAGGCCAGAAGGTAATCCTGAAAATCACTGACTGCCGAGGCTGTCCCAGCGATAGACAGGGTCTCGCCACCGCCAAAAATCTGATTGTCTACGGGCGAATCAATGACGGATGAAAGTTGACTCGTAATAGACAGGGTCCCTTGCAGGGGAGCCGCAGAAGCTGCGGTTGCTGGATCGATTGCGGTGATCGAAACGGAATAGTCACCATTGGCCGCCGTGTCCCCTTGATCACGATCACCAAACCAGGCTTGATTGATGATCGAACCGTTTCCGGAAAGGGTTCGGACAGGCGCGCCAAGGGAATCGCTTACGTTGATGGTCCAATCCGCTGCTGAAGAGAGTTTGAACCCAAAGAGGGTGTTCCCCCCATCTGCATTAAAGGTTTCAGGAGTAATACTCGGCTCGGTGATGGCCAGCCCTTCATTCGGCATCTGGCCCAGCCAGGGGTTATATGAGACGCCATCGGTGATCGTTCCACCCGTCCCTGAAGCATTGGAGCTATGGGTGGGCCCGGAACCAGCCCCCCACCAGTTCCCCCGCGCACTGATAATACCGGCGGTTGTGCCGTTCCATAGACCCGCCGTTGAATTGTTGCTGATCGTGGAGTTTCCAATAACGGGGTTAGAAGATCTGCTATAGATTCCCCACTTGTTGTCGGTGATTTGGCAACCCTGAATAGTTGGACCAGCGCTGGCCGTGTAAAGATATATGCCACTGCCGGTACTTTGGCGAATGACAGAATTCAGAATCTGTGGGGAGCCAGAAGACAGCATCAGGTTCGCATTGCTGTAGGCAGTTCCCTTACCACCATATTCGACCACGACATGATTCAAGATACTTGCATTATTACCAGCCCCGTTCATGGTGATCCCCTTCCAGTAACCTGGTGTTGGCGAGGACTGGTTGGAGGTGAAAATAATCGGCTCTGCGGTCGTCCCTTGGGCCAGGAGGGTTCCAGGGCTCGTAGAATAACCAACGATCAATGTCGCACTGGCATTGAATCGCAACTGGACTCCGGGATCAAGGGTCAGGATGGGGTTTGATACTGTATCTTTTTTGACATAAGTGGTTCCGGTCAAAATATAAGGGGCTGGCCATCTCTTCCAGACAGCACTCTCTTTAATACTCTCCCCAGCCACCTCAATGCGCCCGGCAGTGGTCATCCCGGCAAAAGTATTGGTGTTCAATATCTGGCCGACAATGTTGGCTCCGACATGCAGCGGGGAGCTGTCGGTCCGGGTGAAGGTATTCCCGGAAATACTTGGTGTCACATTGCTGTTATAAAGGTAAAGACTGTTATCTATGGTGGAGTTGGTAACCGACAGTTCAGAGGTTGAACCTGCCATATACAGGCCATATTTCCCAGGCGTATCGACGATACTCACAGTGTAATCCGAAATAATTGGCGCAGCATAACGATAGCCATAGATCCCATGCCCGGTGGCGCTGTTGTTAGTCAGGCTCCCCCCGATGAGTTGCGGCGAGGCCATATCCACATAAATGCCATAAGTCGCATCAGCCGTGATGTCGACATTTTCCAGGATGGGGGCTCCGTAACTGACCAGAAGTCCGTTTCTGTTGACAGCAGCTACAACAGTCGAGTTACGGATGGTTGGAGAAGAAGAATACATTGACAGGCCCGCAGAATATGACATGTCTACATTTTCGAGTAATGTGGTGCCATCATCGGTGCCATCATTGAAAGTAAAGTATCCCCAGGTGCTGATGGATCCATTCCGGGTAAAGGTGATCCGGTCGTTTTCAGTCCCCTGGGCAATCAGGGCGCCCTTCTTGGTGCCGTTGCCAATAACAAGACTGCCATTTGCATTAAAACGCATCTCGACGCCCGGCTCGATCGTTAGAGTCGCGGGTGATGTCGTATCCTTGTACACATTGATTGCGCCGCTCACCACATAAGGGGCAGGCCATTTCTTCCACAGCGTATCCTGACTTATCTGCTCTCCAACGATTTCTATCTGTCCGGCCGAGGTCATCCCTGTAAATGTGTTTGTTTCGAGGACCTGAGCCATCAGGCTGGCGCCAATATGTAACGGTGAACTGTCAAAGCGACTGAAGCTGTTGCCGGTGATGGTCGCTGTAATGGGGGCTGTGCTGGTGAGATAAAGACCGTTATCTATAGTGGAGTTGGTTACTGAAAATGCCGAGGTGGCATTGGCTAGATGCAGACCGTATTTGCCAGGAGTGTCCACGATACTAAGGTTGAAATCTGAAATTGAGGGCGATCCACTGCCGTAAATGCCATTCCCTGAGGTTTTATTGTTGATCAGGCTGCCGCCGATAATCTGCGGCGAGGCATTGATCAGATACATGCCATAGGTTGTGTCCACCTCTATGGATAGGTTTTCCATCAAAGAGCTGCTATTCGAGATATATAGGCCATAGGATCCGGTTGTTTGTTGCAGTGTACAATTCCGTAAAGTCGGCGAGGCCGCATTCAGATAGACTCCGGTGCCATATTCGACACGGACATGTTCGAGTTGGCTGGTGGCGTCATCGGTGCCGTCCTGAAAATCGAGGGTCTTCCAGCTACCTGTGGCACTATTACGGGTAAAAATTATAGGATTAAGAGCTGTCCCTCGGGCAATCAAAGCCCCCTTGTTGGTACCGTACCCAATCTTCAATCCAGCAGATCCATTGAATCGAACTTCGGTGCCCGGCTCGATTGTCAGAGTCGCAGGCGTGGTTGTGTCCTTATAAACGGAGAGAAGATTGAATATGACGTAGGGAGCTGGCCATTTCTTCCACAGGGAATCCTGCGAAATCCTGCTCCCCATTACCTCAATTTTGCCAGCGGCGGTCATTCCGGTGAAGGTGTTATTTTCCAAGAGCTGGCCGATGAGGTTTACGTCTGCATGCAATGGAGAGCTATCTGATCGCGAGAATGTGTTGCCCGTAATAGTAGGTTGGATATTATACGACCCGAGATAAAGACCGTTATCGAAATTGGAGTTGGTCACGGATAAGGCGGAAGCAGGGTTAGCCAGATACAGCCCGTATTTCCCCGGAGTATCGATAATACTTACGGAATAATCAGATATGGATGGTGACCCGTAGCCAAAAACACCGTACCCGGTGGAACTTGTGTTGATCAGGCTCCCACCGCTGATCTGCGGCGCAGAAGTGCCGGTCAAATAGATACCATAGGTATTGTTTACACTCAGGGTAACATTCTCCAGAATCGGACTTGCAGCCGATACCGTCACACCACCAGCAACATCCAGAATGGAACAATCCCGCAAAGTCGGTGAAGCTGAGTAGAAGTACAGGGTTCTGCTGTACTGCATCTGGACATGTTCCAGTAAGGTCGTACTATCGTCTGTCCCATCCTGGAAATTAAGTGACCCCCAGTTTCCAGTCGCGGTGTTGCGGGTAAAAATAATGGGGGCGAGGGCTGTCCCCTGGGCGACCAGGGCTCCTCTGTTGGCACCACTACCGATCTGCAAACCACGACTTGAATCGAACCTGACCTCTACTCCCGGCTCAATAGTCAGGGTCACCGTCTCTGAGGGCGTTCCGTAAATCTGAATTGTGGAAGTCACCACATAAGGGCTATCCGCCAACGTCCATGTGGTGTCCGTATCAATGCGGCCGCTAACTAGAGTGTCAGCGAACGCTGGAGCCAATGGTGATATTGATAAAAGAATGAACAGGACGAAAAGGTACTTTTTCAGCGAACCTAATCGTCCCAGAACGGGATAATCCGAAATGGTCATACCCACCCCTCCTGATGTGATCTTAAATAATGACAAAAAAAAAGGGAATCAGAAAGCATAATCAGCCTCTGTTTCCCTTTTTGTAGACTACAACAAACATATCCCCCTCCTGGCTCAAAAATGTGAGGAAAATCCCACCAATAATCCTAAAATTACTGGACACACTAAAACTCATTAGGAAAAAAATAGGTGATTTGAGCTTTGCCGTCAAGGATAATTGCGAAAGGTGCAGTTGCGACAGGCGACATACGTAACGGGCAAGTCCCTTCATCTCGCAAATATCCTGTTGAAATGCGTTGCAATAAATCAAAAGGGCGCAATTTCACAGGAAATTCATCTCATATATCGTAAACTTAGAGACGGTCGATGCCCCCGGATTAAATGAAAAAACAACCTCCTCATCAACCCGCCCTTGAATTGCGTCAGAGTAAGCAGCGTGAACAGATGGCATTTCTGCGTCAAGGGTAAAATCTTCTGGACTGCTCTAGCTAACCGGTCTCGTAAACGAGAAAGTTTTATCTGACTTATTTTTGCGTGTTGTGATCTCCGCGTAAAGAATCCCCAGAAAGGTTGAGACGCACGCTTCCTCCGATCAGCCGATCCATAATTGCGTCAGCAACTGTTTTGTTACTGCTACCAAGAAAGCCGTGCCAGGTATCAATGGGAAGTTGGCTGGTAACAATTGTCGATTTGAGGTCCGAGCGGATCTCGACGACTTCCATCAAGTCCGAACGGCCCTGAGCCGTCAACACCCCAACCCCTAAGTCATCAAGAATCAATAAGTCCGGTTTAGCTAACCGCTGGAGCAACTTACGAAACTCCCCGGTACTGTGCGATTCCTGGAGTTCACTTAATAGAAGTGGAACCCGCTTAAAAATGGTTGAAATCCCTTGCCGGCAAGCATGTTGCCCGATGGCACAAGCTAACCAAGTTTTGCCCGTACCTGTGGGCCCAGTGACCAGCAGATTGAGTCCATTGTGTACCCAGGTCATGTTCAGCAGATCAGCCATCAAGCTCTTTTTTAGGCCACGAGACGGAGAGTAATCGATATCCTCTGCGCAGGCCGCGTGGTATTTGAACTTGGCTTGGCGTAGTAAGCGTTGCAGGCGTACATTATCACGATACGTTTCTTCCCGGTCAATCAAGAGCCCTAAACGATCAGCAAAAGACAGGTCATTGACCACTGGGTTGGTCAGCTGGTCCTGAAAACCTTCTGCCATCCCATTGAGTTTCAATTTACACATTTTTTCAATCGTTTGATTTTGTAGCATTGGCGATCTCCTTTTCGTTAATGATAATAATCGGCACCACGGATGTGAGCGTGGTCAAACTCTGCTTCCTCGACATCTTCAGCAGGGGATGTTCGGACCCGATTTGTTAAGATTTTGCGTAAGCTGCTGCAAAGAGCCGACAGCCCAAGTTCGAGGACATTTTTAGCAGCGCCCTCAATAGCTTCAGGGTCGAAATCTTTTTGTAGTTTATGAAAGGCAGTCGACTGCCGATATCCAGCATCGTGACTGTCACCACAGCGGGCAAAGACCGTTCCCATGAAGGTTTTTGTAGCGGGGCCGATAATTCCAGCAATTCTAAGATCAGCATCCTTGCTCCAGTTGGAATATGCACGATCACCGGGTGGCATGTGATCGGATATGGTTGTACTTCCGTAAGGGTCTGATGAGTAGGCATGGCTTGCAATCCGGTTTCCATGATGGAAAACTTCTACAGTTCTTTGTGTAATACGCACATCGACCTTCTGGTTACAGAGTTGAGAAGGTACGCTGTAGTGATGTCCCTCAATATCTATATGGTAGTCAGTTCCGACACGAACCATTTGAAATCGCGTATATTCATAGCGTGAATACGGAAGTCGATAGAGGGCAGGCTTGTCGATTTCTTCAAACGCGGTGCGCCGACAGCCCTTTAGCTTTTTGAAGGGACGATTGTTCATCTCGACAAGTAGTTCTTTGAGCGCATTATTCAATTCGGCAAGACTGGTAAAAATTCGGTTTCTTAAGCGGAACAGGATTGAGCGCTGGACAAACTGAACTCCGGCTTCGGCTTTCGCCTTATCTTGAGGTTTTCGAACCCTGGCGGGGACAATCACTGTCCCATAGTGACGAGCCATATCCTGATAAGTTACTTGTATCTCAGCCTCTGACCGGCAAGGTCGAGTCACGGCTGCTTTTAAATTGTCTGGAGTAACCACATGTGGCACACCACCGAAAAAGGCAAACATATTGTTGTGGGTCTCAATCCAGTCGGGAACACTTTGTGTCCAAATGGCTTCAGCATAGGTGTAGTTGGAGGCACCCAGGACACCGACGAAGATCTGCGCAGTCTTCCAATTGCTGTTTTTTGGATCGTATATTTTCATAGTCATGCCTGAGAAATCGACGAAAACAACTTCACCGGCTTTGTAGGTTTTGCGCAAATAGGTTGCGAGTTTCTTTTTAAACTCCCGGTGACGCTGACACATCAGTGGGTACGAGATGCCGCTGGGATGTTCAGCCAAAAATTCTTGGTGAAGAACCTCTAGCGTGGAGCCTCTCCGCTTTAACTGTTCATGGATATACGCATAATCAGGTTCAGGCTTCCGAGAACGACCACTATCCTGTATCGAAGGGAATAGTTTTTGCTCTAACTCATAGTCATTCATCTCTGGGGCAAGTGGCCAGGTCAGTTTTGCGGCAGTCGCTCGTGCGAGATAATCCTTCGTTGTATCTCTAGCAACCCCGGTGCATTTTGAGATTTGGCGCATACTCATCCCTTCCGCGCTCAAACGCAGAACATCTCTGATTCGTTTCATGTCAATTCTCCTATTCGGCATAAGTCATCCGGCTAGAGTATGTGTAAGCAAAAAAACTACTTTGCACCAAGTGAGCGGGTTAGTAGTGCTGAAATCAACTTAGCTTTATCTTTTCCACCTTCCGGCGAACGTTCCGCTGGCTTTAAGACTTCAACTTTCCCTGACTTGATGTCGAGCACTCCAACGGTTGACGATTGTTGAAGTATCTTATTTTTGATGATCTTGTTCTGTGTCACTGATGGAGGAAGGATATTCCACAGGTAGTCACAAAAATCAGAATCCTGATCTGACTGCTGCTGCCATCCAACCGATGAAAATGAAGTAAATTTGAACCCATGATATTCAGGCTCATCATTTAAATTTTTAATAATTGCGGCAGCAGGAAACATATAGGAGCCGCGAAAGGACTTCACTCCATCAGGATTGACATGCAAAAACACTTGGTAGTAGCTCTTGGCTGGAGCGCCGGACCAAGCAGGCCCAGCGGACTTCAAAGCATCCAAGACAAAGGCTTCCATGAGAGATTTGTATTCATCTGGATTTTTCGGATTGAGGCGAGGAGGTGCCACGCCACGGCCTCTTGCAGTTTTCCCTCCCAAGGTTGGACGAAAAGACTGCCAGGCCGATCGCAGTTCTGCACGCTTGACCTTCCCAAAAAAAACCTTTTGAGCATAATTGGCAAATGCTTCTTCTGGAAGGACTCGCTCCAGTTTCGCCAATAATTCTACGTTTTCAGCACTTACTGAATCGGGCAGTTCTTCTAGGTCAGGAACTTGAATATTCTTTGTCAATAAGTGATTTCTGATTTGCTGGACAAATCGGCCCGCTGTAACAATCCGCCAAAGCATGGGTGGTTTGACGCCAAACATGGAGGCATTCTTGTCTATCCACTCCGTGAACGAATCGGCATTTCTGTGCCAGAAACCCGTTTTTTCAATGGAGTTCAGCAGCAGGCTCAGCTCTCCCCATGAATGAGATTTACCATTTTCAATAGCTGCCAACTCTTTTTCGATTTGTTTTGCCGTACCATATTTCATAATGGCTAGAATAGTTACGGCTAGAGTAAAAATCAAGCAAAATTATTCTGAAGGATATGTATAAAATAAGTAATTCTTTGTGGTCAAGGGATTGGGTCATCACAGGGTGGCCAGTTTCAGATAATAACAGGTGGCGGGTTTGAAGTAATAATAGGTGGCGGGTTTCCCGTCATTATGGGTGGCCGCATTGGGTCATAATATGCACTTTTCCCCCGTGTAAGGGGATAAATACGTTGTCAAACGGTGATTATATCACGCACATTAAGGTGTGCAAAAATAAATCTGAGTAAAGTTAGAAGTGAAACCCAATTTTAATGGTGTGCTGGTCGTATCTAGGTCCATTCCGACATCCTGTGAGTGAACTGTTTCAGGAAAATCGGCAATTAATGTAGAACTCGTTCGCGGCTAGGTGAAATTGATATCTCCACGCGAGTTGGTTTTTACCTAACACACAGGGGACACACCTTGTCAGATGAATTTGAAGGGTAGCCGGAATGTCCAAAAAACCATCATTCCTGACATAATATTGGATCGCCCATTCGGGGCTTTCTTAAAGTTAGGCCTATTCGACTCAGTCAGTCATTTTCAATATGATGAACTCCACCTGCACCATGTGAAGTACCTGTCAGAAAGAGCATAATCTTTTCACTATTTTTCTTGCAGGGGACATGCCGGCCGCTCAGCCAATCCGATAGCTGTTCAGGATTTCGTCCCATTTCGGCACTAAGGTCTTCGAGCGTCAGCCCGTTTACCTGTTTGTACCAGGCCAGTTTTTCAATGACATCATCCGGACAGGGGATGGGATTGTAGCCAAGAAATTTGAAAACGCGGGGAAAGTAACGAAGGTCGATAGTCCAGTTATGTTCCCAGTTCCAGATGGTGGAAGTGGTTACGCCGATCTGTGCAGCGACATCTTTCTGGTACAATCCAAGCTCAAGGCGACGGCGGCGCAGGTGGTCGCCGAGAGTGACAGGCTCTTGGGTGAACTCTATAGGCTTCTGTATTTCATAGGGAATTTCAATTTTATGCGCTTGCTGTGATGCTTCAGAAAAGTAGGAAAAGATACACGCATCCCTGTCCCTGCGGCTTCAGAGGTGACTCCGCCCATGACTGTACCTGTACTCCACCGCTGCTGCAGCGTTATCGCAGCCGCCTCTCCGGGCCACTGCTCGACCGGATCGACCTACATATCGAGGTGCCGCGCGTGCCGCACAAAGACCTCACCGATCAATCACCCGCCGAAAGCAGCGCAACCATCCGCCAGAGGGTTAACCGCGCGCGGCAGATTCAGCGCGATCGTCTCACTCCTTTCGGCTTACACGCCAACAGTCAGATGCAGGCCCGGCATATCCGGCGTTTCTGCAAGTTGGATGAAAAAGGTGATCAGCTCCTCGAGCAGGTCACCGACAAGCTCGGACTTTCGGCGCGCAGCTTCACCCGCATTCTCAAGTTGGCGCGGACCATCGCGGACCTTGCCGAGTCAGACTCGATCCAGACACTTCATCTGGCCGAAGCGATTCAGTATAGAGGGGTGGACCGAAAGTTGGGGTGAGGTGTCTGATTGGATGAAAGTTCAACGCCATAGGCAATAACTCAGTCTAGATCGACGCAAGATTTGCTGAATAATCTGGTTTTATTTTACCTCGGCCAAATTTCGCACCCCCTCCAATCGCTCATAAACGAGATCTTCTCGGGCCTTGTCCCCCCTGGCAGCGGCCTGTATCGCGTAGCCAAAATCGTTGTTCATAAGAAGAAGATCAAACCTCCGAGCGATGAAATCAATGACATCTTTTTTTTCTGCAGCTATCAACTCAACAATATCGTCACGACCATCGAACAGGTTGAGAATGTCTTCCATATCATGGCTGCCCTGTGGATCATCATTGCCACGTCCTAAGTATGCTTCGAGTTTTGTGGCAATAAAATAAGACGGCGTAAGCAACTTTATGGTGATTTCTTCGGTCAGGCGGTAGGGCTGTGCAGACGTGAATGCTGCTGAATACCAGCGATTGCTGTAGCCCAGTATTCTTTCGTCATCCGGCATAAAGTCGACTTTTATGCCACCGAGACGCATACGGCAATTGACCTTGTCTTCTGCGGATTCTTTGAATCCTTTGTGTCTCAACCGCTCCTGAAAATTAGCCCACTTCGGGTAGCCGACAACATTGATGATCAGGTCAACATCATCGGTATAGCGAACCGCTTCCTTGCTGAATTCGTCAGTTAACAGGAGCCCGGTTGTACAGCCACCGACAAAAGCAACTTCGGCCAGCATCTCTTCACCCAGAGCCTGGGCAACTGTGGTTATCATTTCTTTAAGCAGATTGTAGGTGTTGTCCATCATGCCCCGAGACTTTCAGTGAGAAGCTGTTCTGCAAGGTGGGCCTCCCTTGGGCTGCCGAGGCGAATGGCATCAACCAGAGCGAGGTACGCATAAAGCCTGGAATCGCGTTTGACCGCATAGGGGACACTTTTAAAAAGTGGCATGACGGATTGACCCTTGTTTTTGCCCATGACGTCCGGCCAGACGTAAATCATTTCTCCTGCCGTCATCAGCTTCCCTTCGAGTATGGGCGCTGCGAAGGCCGTCGGTATTCCTCGGGTCATTTCCGACGGTCTGGCCGGAAAGACATATTTGAGACCGTAAACAATGAACTCTCTGAGGGCTTTTAGGTTTACCCGGGGCCGATTGTTTTTTCGGTCTCTTTTGAGCAGACCAACCGAAATACTGCGATTGATGGAGTTGTTGATCTCGGTTTTACCGACACCCAATTCCTCTGCAAGGCCCCTGGCCGTGTACAGAGCAGCATCGACTGACGGCTGTTTTTCGGTCTCCTGGGCTTGTAGGCTGGCCAGCTTCAACAGGATGAAAATATCTTGGCTTTTCACTATTTCTCCTTACGCTCGTCCTTTGTCCGCGGACTGTGGACATAATGCTTTGATGTTTTGATTTTGTCAAGTGTGTTTGTCATGGTCATTAATGGTGATCCTTGCAGACGTACTTTCTGTGGTTCTTGCAGGGTGTGGGATTGTAACCCAAGAAATCGAACAATTCGGCAGATAAGGCGTTTTCCGATTGGCCACCCATGTTCCCAGTTCCAGATGGTAGAGGCGGTGACGTCAAGCATGGCGGCAACATCTTTTTGATACAGTCCAAGTTCAATTCTGCGTCGTCTCAGGTGGTCGCCGAGGGTGATGGGTTCGCGAGTGAATTCTTCAAGCGGCTGCATAATAAGTGGAATTTTCATTTTTCCGGCAGTTTGATCAGGCTTGAAATTGTTGGTAAAGGGGTCCACATCCCTGTCCCTGCGGCTTCAGAGGTGACTCTGCCCATGACTGTACCTGTACTCCACCGCTGCTGCAGCGTTATCGCAGCCGCCTCTCCGGGCCACTGCTCGACCGGATCGACCTACATATCGAGGTGCCGCGCGTGCCGCACAAAGACCTCACCGATCAATCACCCGCCGAAAGCAGCGCAACCATCCGCCAGAGGGTTAACCGCGCGCGGCAGATTCAGCGCGATCGTCTCACTCCTTTCGGCTTACACGCCAACAGTCAGATGCAGGCCCGGCATATCCGGCGTTTCTGCAAGTTGGATGAAAAAGGTGATCAGCTCCTCGAGCAGGTCACCGACAAGCTCGGACTTTCGGCGCGCAGCTTCACCCGCATTCTCAAGTTGGCACGAACTATTGCTGATCTCGCAGAAGAAGAGAATATAGGCCAGATGCATCTGGCTGAAGCGATTCAGTATCGGGGGCTGGATCGGAAAACCTTTTGAGACTCAAAACTTTGCCCTTCATGAATTTGAAGTTACTTTAAACTTTTCCGTCAAAAGTAAACTCCTGATTTTTGATAAACAGAATCTGTGTAATTTATCCTTAGGTGAAGCAGGACCAGTGATCTGACCCAACTTATGAGAAAGCCTCGGCCCGCATACACAGGCTGAGGCTACAATCCTTCATTTTATTGAAAGAATTTCAACAGCGCATGTGCAAATTACTTAAATTTTATTAGGGTTTTAGAATATCCGTGCAACATAAGGTACTAAAATGTTTACCCCATAAATATTTTAGAGTAGATTGTTGACGTAATATTTATATGCTGAGTTACGGAGGATGGGATTTTGGGGGTCTCGGGGGCAAGCTCGCATTAATTCCTGATGGTCGTTTTTCAGCTAGATGTTGAGAAGCGGCCTTTTGTTTTTTGTATGTAGGCAAACGAGAATCCCTCCCACTCCTTAGAGCAATAATCATATCAAAACGATTAGGACCGATTGCATGGGTAGCTTTATTGAAAACTTAAATCCGAAGGAGTGGGAAGACTTTTGTGAAATCATGCTCAGGCAGCAGTATGGCAACAAAAACTTCTATCCTGTACCAGATCAAGATGGTGGTGATTTAGGTTTGGAATTTTATACTGCCGATGGAACACTTTTTCAGTGTTATTTCCCTGATCAAGGGATCGTGATGAAAGAGTATAAAAAGCGCATTCAAAATAAAATAAATGAAGATCTAAATAAATTAAAAGAAAATGAAAGTGAAATACTGAAATTATTAGATGGAATTGTAATAGATCAGTGGGTACTTTTGACTCCAGAAAACAAATCAAAAGATTTGATAAATTACTGTAACAAAAAGAAAAAAGAGGTTATAGCGGAAAATATTTCTTATATAGATGGTGGATTATTTTCTGTAAAAATTGAAACTGCGGATAGCTATCCATCTGGTAAATTATATGCTCAAGGTGTTTACACGAAAACAATAGATATACCTTTGTTGAAAGTTACTGAAAATGACAAAGTAGCTTGGAAGGGTGGAAATGCTGAATTTGTTAATAATATAGAAAGAAAGTCAGACAATCTCTTTGGGAAAGAGAGTGATACGTTTAAAGATAGAGTTGTCACTAAATATATTCAGATAGAAAAATTTCTTGATCAGCTCAGGATCGACCATCCTGATTTGCATGGGTTAGTTGAAGACAGTGCAATGGCTCAGCTAGAAAACATGAAAGAAAACTCACTTTTTGAGTCTGAGTTAGATGGAAACTTCGTGAAAAACATTGTTGCTGGAAATAAAGAGGCGTTTGCTAAGCATTCAAAGTTTATGTCTGACAAAAACATGCAATCCTTATCTTTTGGTTATTTATCAAAGTGGCTTGCCGAATGCTATATGGATTTTGATATATGAGTGAAAACAGAAAGATAAAAACTCTAATTAGCGATAAGCCATACCCCGTTTCGATAGAGATGAGACCGCTTTGGAGGATATGCTTAATAATTATATCAATCATTGTCGTTTCTGGAGAAAAAAAGTACCTAGACTCACTGCTGTCTCATAGTTCTAAATGAGAGCTAACTGTCTGATTTCTTGTTTAAATTTACGATCCGGTGGTCGAAAAAGACTCATCAAATCGCGTCGCTCGAACAAATTG
>Ga0316202_10001169_pt1 | contig 21754 bp, 25 predicted proteins | sample 3monrhotite_MG_FD_204934 | JGI IMG/M metagenome (GOLD analysis project Ga0316202, IMG submission 204934) | Microbial mat bacterial communities from mineral coupon in-situ incubated in ocean water Damariscotta River, Maine, United States -... | ecosystem: Environmental > Aquatic > Marine >... | reverse complement strand
AAACTTCAGAAACCCAAAACCCTCGTACCGATTGAAGAGACTGAAGAAGATGATGATGATATCATGAATGACCCAGATGTTCGTGAGATGGTTGAAAATGGTGAACACACTTGTCACATGTTTGACGCACACTGTCAGGCATGTGAAGAGGATGAAGACGAAGAAGAAGTTCAAGTGAAACAAAGCGACGCGGTACAAAGAGTTGACCAGTTGCGCGCTCATTTCTGTTAATCGTCTACAAGTAAGTCAAGTTCGCGTTCATATGTTTGTGAAAGTAGTATAGATTTTAGGTCTCGAGTAAATGTAATATATGTTTTTGGTATATCCCCCCATAATCTCTCCGACTTAACAAACGCTTCCACCGCGCCATCCTTTAAGAGCGGTTCTAGGAGTACCCAATTTGGTTCGTTGTATCTTATTCGTGTACACCCTCTCGCAAATTTCCTAGAATAAATATACCACGCAGCAATACTTTTGTATATGTGGATAGGTTTCTTCCCCTGTTCGAGACATTTTCTAAGAGAAGGAACTACAAATGTGTGAAATTTGGTAAAGCCATCCATACATATCCGATCAAGGTCATCCACATTTACCTTACTCGAAATACGTTCTTCGACCATATCGATATATTCGTATATATCAAACGGGATATCCGTATCAATAGATGGAGCAATCTCTTCCAACTGTAATTTTCTAAAGTGAGTACGATACACCGGGTCGTTCATGACCTGGTCGAATGTATCATACCCAGATAAAACACCCATATACGCCAGTGTTGTATGTCCACCATTTAAAATCCTAATTTTAGCCTCTTCATACGGTTCTATATCTTTTGCGATAACCACCCCGACCTCCGATAAATCTGGGAATTCTGACGCGAAATCATCTTCAATAACCCACTGTGTATACTCTTCTGTCTGTACAGCCGTCTCACCGAATCCAGGAAATTTTTCTTCAATCTCGCGGCGAAGTGTATCCGTCGTACGGGGGGTGATACGATCTACCATACACGATGGAAACTTTACATTAGCTTTCACCCAGTCTGCAATATCATATTGATTCGTTTGGTATAGATACGCCAAAAATTGTGTTTCGAGTACCACTCCATTTTGACGAATGTTATCACAGCATAATATGGTTATGGGGTTTGTCCTGTTTCGAAGCCCGCACGCGAGATATTCAAAGAGTGGAGATCCAGGTGCGTAACCACTTTCCGTCACCGTTATTGTGATGAGATGAACACTTGGAAGTGTGAGCATATGTTTCGCGACCGTCCTATTCTTAGTCCAATCGATATAATCGAGATGCGATCGGACCTTTTTATACCGTGTGGGTGTCTTAACTATATAGTCATCTATTTCACGAAATCCTTCATTCCTGAGATTAACTGCGACGATCCCCCATCTAAGATCACCCGTTTTTCTCATATATTCATCAATGTACATCGCCTGATGCGCCCTGTGGAAATTTCCGTACCCTATATGGACAATACCTGTTTGACATTCAGACTTGTCATACATTCGTTAAGATACTTAGACATATTATTTCTATATGTATTAATGAACCGCATTGCAGTTGATATCGATGAAGTTTTGGTACCTCTAGTACGTCCGATGGCTAAATGGGCTAAGTTGAATATGCCGTCGAGTAATAGGTATGCCTATGTATATCGTGACATGTTCAACATAACCGAAAAACAGTCACAAAAAATGGTGAGAGAATTTTACAAAACGGAAGAATTTATGCTACTACAGCCAACTATCGGGTCGCAGCCTATGCTCCGTCTATTACGCCCGGGTATAAGTAAAATTTACGCGGTGACGGGACGTCAGGATTGTGTGAGACAAGAAACAGAAGACTGGTTACAGTTTCATTTCCCAGGAATTTTTGATGATGTCATTTTAACGAACAGTTACACGGACATGGAAGTTCCGAAGTCTGATATCTGTAATAGCCTGAAGCTGGATACGATCATCGACGATAATTACGGAATATGTGAATCCTGCCAAGAAAAAGGAATTGCGGCTATTCATTTCGGGGGGAGTGATGGAGTGTTATATCCATGGTGTTCGGAATATCAAAACACTGTATTGAGTTGGAATGAACTATATAACGCATACGAAGACGACTGTGAATATATCAATTAAATTAAACTTTATTTGTAGCTAAAACAAGACCTAATAGTGTGGCAATCTCTACCAGGAGGAGTGTTTGTTGTGTCATGACAACCATCTTTGCTCTAGTTGTTTTGGGGCTAAAGTCGCCATATCCGACCGACGCCATCGTCGTAAAAGAAAAGTAAAAAGGGTCGATGAGGGACTTGAATCCAAATTCAGCTGGATTCATCATGGCGTATACGAGGCCATATAATACAGTGAGAACAATCACTGAAATCTGGACATACATTTTATTATATGTACATATAATAAAATGTTGTTAACCCTAACGTTGTTAGGTATCATTTTATATATTTTAGTAGTTAGATCGCGTACTGAATCATATCTAAAATACGACTGCTTCTTACTATCACTTCCCGAATCACGGGACAGACGAAAAACGTTCATGGAAAACCATGACCCTAGAATCCCGATAGATGTAGTATATGGAATAAATACGAAAGTGATAGAAAATGCAGAAAAATTTCAACAATATATAGACCCAACATATTATCGTCAAGCGATTGCGATGCATTACAACAAATCAATTAAACGGCCTGATATAACGTATTTCAACCTAGGGGCAATCGGAGCCTACATGGGACATATAAACATAATGAAAAAATGTATAAATAAAGGTGTCAGATACGCGTTAATTTTTGAAGATAATGTTACGGTGAAAAACCCTCAATTCTACATGGAGGTACAAGATGTTATAGATGTTACAGGTGGCAATTTCGAGATGTGTTTCTTTCATTGTCTATCTAGGAAGGTTGATAGAAAGTTGACGAGTACGATTGAAGAAGTTTCGTGGGTTTCTAGTATGAAATGCTATCTCATCAATGTCAAGAATATGGAAAAATATATTAATTCGTACTTTCCTATGGATAACCATGTTGATAATAAGACTGAAGACATTATCGCATTGGGTGCGCGCGTGTACTATAAAGATTTACGGGATAATATGGAAATAAATCGAACACGCCCGAGTACGATAGCGCATCATGATCACGGAAGGAAAAATTTCTTTTCAAGACAAAACCCGAGTCTTACCCCGGGTGACCTAGAATATGGCTATTAAACATTCTCCACGGGTGAGAGCGCCCCCCCGTCTCTACTTTTTCTTCTTACAGTGTTAAAAGCGTTCAACCACCGATTGACCGCACGCCCAGAACCCGTAACTGATGCAGCGTCATCACACACGACAATAGAAAGACCGTTACACACGTCAGGTTTATTCTCCTTATCCGGAAACTGTACCAGAAAAGCTTGGATACTAATAGCTGGTATATCAGGTGAATCATCTAGTAACTTATCATAGTCCTCACGTGACTTCATGATAAAATCTACAACGTCATCACGGTGTTTGACATCTAGTGAAAGTTCCATATCAATACTCCTGTAAAATTTAGACCACTGTATACACATGGCTGAATGCGATTCTGAAAGAGGTAGACTTTGACTAAACTTACTTATAGATGACAAAATCCCACCGAGCACATTCAAAAACGCAAAAAAATACTGGATGATCATGATATTATTTTTCGTATTCGTAGATACATCCTCACTCCCACTTGGATTCAGAACTGCAAATCCACCTACACCGGTTATACTGGCTATGATTATACTGGGATAAGCCAACCAGTCGTTTTGTTTCTTATAAAATAGACGCGCATGATTATGTAACCAGCGGTATCCAGCCGCTTTCTCCGCCCATTTTATAAGTAACTTTTCTTGTTTTTCACACCATTCACATGGTTCGGGGCTAAGATCTTTTTCACCCATCCTACTGTGACACGATATTTTTCTTGATGGTCTCTGCTGATAGTCTCGCCAATTTATCAACTTCTTCGTTTTTAGGATTTCCGTTATGCGCCTTAACCCATCGCCATTCAACTACTTTCAACTTTTTACGAGCTTCATCAATTTTGACCCATAATTCCTTATTCTTTACAGCAGTTCCCGTGGCAGTTTTCCACCCATTTCTCTTCCAATTCACTATCCATACCATGATTCCTTGTTTGACATAATTACTATCCGTGTAAATACGCACTTCTTGAATATTTCGACGAAGACACTCTTCAAGAGCCTTTAAAATCGCAGTCATCTCCATCTGGTTATTTGTGGTATCATTCTGTCCAGCAGTGAGTTTAAAGTTATCACTGACAACACCCCAACCACCACATCCAGGATTCCCGAGACAACTTCCGTCAGTGTAAATTTCATACATGGTTACTTATTGCGGCTTATCCTTATACTCCGAAGCCTTCTTAGGTGTTTTACATATCGTATCACCACAATGATCTCGGTTTTGATAGATAGAATTGATGGATGTTGAAATTTCATTACAAGATTTTAGAGACCAGCGCCCTAGCTTTGGTTTATCCACTTTAACAAAAAGTTCAAACACTTTCTTGAACATTATCTAGAATGTGAGGCTTATATTTAAGTACGCTTATTTGCTAACCGCCTCGAACGGCGCAAGGGTGGCGGTCTAGTAAGTTCCTCAAATTTAGCAACATACTTCACAAATCTGTGATCATGTTTAGGTCCTTTCGCTTTATCATAACAGACCTGAATGAATCTTTTATCACCACTTTGTGTGAAAAGATTGTAATATCTGAGGGTAACCTCAAACATGGCGATTGCCATAGTTCTATTAAGTTCCGTATCAAGGTTATTTTCTACAGTGTGCATCATCATGGTCAGGGTAGTAATCAGGTCGGTACGTGAAAAGTTGGGCATTTTAGTTTAGAAAACGAAAATTCTAGTTCGACTTAGGTCGCGTTAACCAACTTAAAACGTATGTTCATGTAAAACGTAGCGGAATGAATAGCTTGACGAAAAATATCTTCAAAGCCCCGAGTGTTAAAGTTGACACAAAGGAGCGCACGATAGAGTATAGTCCACGTTCCTATACACAGTTCATTCAGGGTCTGAAAAAGAAGGAACTTCCCGCTGTAGTCGTTCGTCCTAATAAGAACATTGCCGTGTTCCAGGAAGAGAACGGGGATTACGGTGACGTACAAATCGTCCAGACCGAACAACTATGGAATACACTCATGGAGAGTGGTGCTGAAGTCATAGTGGATAACACACAACCTATGTCTCTTACAGAGAACCTTGTCATGTTCTTTTTTGTCGCGTATGCGTTTACGCTCGCGCGTACATTATTCGCATCGAGAAGTGAAGGTGGAATGGGAATGCCAAACCCCTTTATGAAATCTGCGGACTTTAACATGGAAAATGAAGTGACGACACGTTTCAAGGATGTTGAGGGTATCGATTCCGCGAAGGATGAACTCGAGGAAATTGTCGACTTTCTCAAAAACCCTGATAAGTATTACGGGAGTGGTGCTCGAATTCCACGTGGTGCGTTGCTCGCCGGTGACCCTGGTACGGGTAAGACACTACTGGCGCGTGCTATCGCAGGTGAATCTAACGTCCCATTTGTTCAATGTTCTGCGGCGAGTTTTATTGAGATGTTCGTGGGTGTAGGTGCTAAGCGTGTACGCGAACTGTTTCAACAGGCTCGTGAAAATCAGCCATGTATCATTTTCATCGATGAGATTGACGCTGTAGGTAAGAAGCGTGGTGGTACTACTACACCCGGAAATGATGAGCGTGAACAAACTATCAATCAACTTCTCACAGAGATGGATGGTTTCGATAATGAGACTGGTATTGTTGTCATTGCTGCCACGAACCGTGTAGATATTCTCGATGACGCACTACTTCGCCCGGGTCGTTTCGATCGTAAAATCCAGGTTTCTCTTCCGAGTGTTAAGGGTCGCCTCAAGATTTTGGGAGTTCACGCACGAGGTAAGAAGTTCGCATCAGATGTCCGTCTCAAGAACATCGCGAAACAGACAACCGGTTTCTCCGGTGCGGATCTAGCTAATTTCCTCAACGAGTGCGCTATCCGCGCCGTCAGGGAAGGTGACGGTATCATCACGAATGATATCACTGAGAACGTTTATCAGCGTATTGTCGTAGGTGCTAAAGGTGATGTTAAATATTCCATGCGCAAGAAGGAGCTCGTGGCTTATCATGAAGCTGGACACGCTATCATCGGCGTTCTCGTACCGGATTACGATACAGTTCGCAAGGTTTCTATCATGCCCCGTGGGGCTGCGGGCGGTGTCACATTCTTCCAACCTTCAGAGGATAACGCAGACTCACCCTTTTATACGAAAGAGTATCTACTCGCTCAGATCCTAGTCGCCCTAGGTGGTCGCGCGGCTGAAGAGGTTATCTACGGTGCTAACCGTGTCACGACTGGTGCGAGTTCCGATTACGCGATGGTGTACCAGATTGCCCGTGAAATGGTGACGACGTACGGGTTCGGTAAGAACAATTACGATTACCGCAACCTTTCCCCGTCAGCCGCTCTTAAGGTGGATAATGAAATAGATAACATCGTATCCCAGTGTTACAGGTACGCACTCCAGATGTTGGTAGAGAATAAAGATACACTCGAGGAACTCAAGGAATTACTCATCGAAGAGGAGATCGTCGATGGGGAGGTCGTGTACGATATGATTGGACGAGGACGGTGTAATTCGTTTGACTGCTCAGTCAGTTTTGAATAAACAAATAACAAATAACAAATTCAGTTTTAAATAGCATGGATGTGCATTTTAAAATTGAAATACAAATATTTTTTAGAAAACTAAGACTAAATGCTTAGTTGGAGAACGCGAGGCCACCCATACCCGACTGGATGCGGAGGACGTTGTAGTTGACCGCGAACATGTTGAGTGTGGTCTGGGCAGTGTTACCCTTCGCGGTGACGATCGACACCTGGGCGTTATCGATACGCGAGAAGTTGCATGTACCGGTAGGCTGGTGCTCCTCGGGCTTGAGCGCGAAAGAGTACGAGTACACACCGGGCATGGGGGTACCGGAGTGATGGTTGAAGGACTGCACCTGGTTGAAGTACTTACCGGACTGCTCCTTGAAGCGGTCCTGGCCGTTGAGCACAAGCTTCATCGTCTTGATGGTACCGACAGTCTCCTCATCGAAGGCAGTCGCGGTGGCACCGGCACCGGCCAGCAGCTTGGGAGCGTTACCGGCATCGATGTCGACAGCCGTCTTAGAGCCAGTGAGGTCAATGTTCGCAATGGAAGTGGACACAACAGCATCCGCATCCTGAGTGAAGTTCCACATGGCACAGTTGGACTGGTCAGACTCGGAGGCGCACCACACGAGCTCCTTCACGGGGTGGTTGTACGACAGACGGATCTGCTTGGTCTGCTCAGCCGCGGCGAGAGTATCGGAACCGGTGTGCTGGACCTGCTCGATGAGGTACTCGTGACCCTTCTGGGCGAAACGACGACGCTCCTCGGTGTCAAGGTAGATGTAGTTGGCCCACACCTTGAAGGTCTTGGAAGAATCCATGTACGACTCGAACTCAGACGAGAGGTCGAAGTCGAGGCGGACCTCGTGGTACTGCAGCGCAATGAGGGGAAGCGCGAGACCGGGGTTGCGGTTGAAGAAGAAAATCAGGGGAAGGAACACCTGACCGTCAGCACCGGAAGCAGTGACGACGGAGCCAGTGGTCATCTTACCCCACGCAGTCTTCTTAGCGCTGTCGAGGTACAGCTCGGAGTACAGGCGCCACCACTTCTGGTAGTGCTTGTCGATGCGCTGACCACCGATGGAGAGCTCAACGTCCTTGATCGCACGCTCGGCGACCCACTCGTTGGAGAGGTTACCATCGTCATCGGAAACGGCGGCGAGTGTAGCAGCCTTCATCTCGACGTACATGTCAGCGACGAGGTCACCGTTACGAGCGACGGTGACGGAAACGCGGCCGGAGTTAGCGGCAGTACCGTTGACGGTCTGCTCGATGTTCTCCATCGCGAAGTTGGTGTGGCGGCGGTAGACCGCCTGGAAGAAAGTAACCTTAGGATTTCCGGTCAGGTAGACATCCTGGGCACCGTAAGCGACGAGTTGCATGAGACCACCGGCCATTGTGAGTTGTTGTACTATATACCAACATTTTTTTTGAGCCGCGAAAAACACGGCGTCATTTTTCCTCGCCTTACATAAAATGTCCAACTCTGAAATATCAGAACATACGAATGAATCCGATGATGAATCTCACTCGGGTAGCCAGCCTGAGAATGTCCCCGATATTGACATGACAGAGTATGAAGATGAAGACGACGAGAATTTTGAACCCACGATGGAAGCTATTCTTGGATCGACATTGTCAACCACTGAAGGTGACACCGTATGCAGCGCTCTTGTGAACCTGGGATATCAGATGGAGATACAAAACAAAATTTTGGTGAAATTATTGTCGGTACTCCAGAAGAAATAACGCCGCTTAAAAAATGAAATCTATAATTAGAAAATGACTGACGCTGTTACACATTTTATCGATGAGACAGCAAATCGAGACGATGCGAACAGCGCCATGTGGACGAATCAAATACAGACTTTTTCTCATGACGATGTCATGAAATTTCTTGTTCAACTGGAAGATATGTGGAAAATTAACAATCGTGATGATATTTATTTATCGTATCGTATCGGATATGAAAACTTTTTTACAAAAGATGAGCTGACCGAAGATGGCCTGCCTGTATCCATCGATATTACACGGGTAGAATCTAAAGTCAAACGAATGAATGAACGTCTATGCGAACTATATCATCGATCTGATACGTTAAACATGATGGATATAGAGGATGACAACGACATGAAACTATCTGTACGCATTAATCGCCTGATAGATCAAGTCGATGACGCATGGCAAATCGTATTTCGCAACGCCCGTATTAGTGAACGCATTAATAACCCCACATATGTTCCAATTAACCCCGAAACTGATCCATCCATTTTCAGAATGTCTACTATCGCGAATATCGAAGAATTGAACCCATTCCAACAGGCTGTATTACAGACTCTCAAGGACCTGTATCGACGTCAAATCAGGCGATACAAGGGGCAGTGTTGTATTCAGATTAAGACAAACGAAGGTGCTATGACCCGCGCATGGAAGCCAATAGAAACGATTGAAGAATATGTTTACGGTGTCGCTAAGAAGGAGGTACAGTTCGAACTATGGAAGAATTTAACAGCTCGAGCCCCCGGACACGGAGATCTCATCCGACACCTGAAAAATACAAAGGATATGCAATTTCCAGAAATTAAAAAGAATCGTCATGTTTGGTCTTTCAAAAATGGTCTCTTCATCGGCAAAGAGTTTGATGATGCGCGTTCAACCATTGACACTCCACATTGGCGCGCGAGTTTTTACACGTACGAGTCTAATGAGTTCAAAAACCTTGACCAGACCATCGTGAGCAGTAAATATTTCGATATGGAGTTTGAAGATTACAGTGATATGGACTGGAGAGATATTCCAACTCCGTATTTTGATTCTATTTTGAAATATCAACAGTTTAGTAAAGACGTGTGTGAATGGATCTTCGCACTCGGTGGGCGACTGTGTTATGATGTCAACGAGATTGATAAGTGGCAGTGCATTCCATTCTTGAAGGGTGTTGCGCGTTCTGGTAAATCGACTCTCATCACAAAAGTGTTCCGAAAATTCTATTGTACCGAAGATGTGAAGACTCTTTCAAACAACGTCGAGCGAAAATTCGGTTTATCCGCAATCATGGACGGGTTCATGTTCATCGCACCAGAAATTAAGGGTGACCTAGCTCTCGAACAGGCGGAGTTTCAGTCTATTGTGAGTGGTGAAGACGTGTCTATCGCAGTAAAGCATGAAAAGGCGCAATCTTTCGAATGGACTGTTCCGGGTATTCTGGGAGGCAATGAAGTGCCGAATTGGCGTGATAATTCTGGTAGTATCTTACGCCGTGTTCTTACAGTTGATTTCACGAAACAGGTAAGAGAAGCGGATCCCACACTCGATAGTAAATTGGAACGCGAAATTCCAGCAATTCTCCAGAAATGTGTTCGTGGGTACCTGGAGTTTGGACAAAAATGGCCTGAAAAGGATGTATGGAACGTCGTACCAAAGTATTTCATGGATATTCAGAGACAGTTAGCCACAGCCTGTAGCCCACTCGAATCGTTCCTATCTGAACCGTGTATCGAATTTGACAAGGATAAGAAGTGCCCTCTTAAATTCTTCAAAAAGAAATATTCAGAGTTCCACGGTGTAATGAACAAGACACTGAACCAAGATATATGGGCAGGTCCGTTCGGTACCAGGGATATCAAAGTCAGACGAATCACCGAACCGATGAAGTATCAAAGCTGTGACGATACGTTCCCCGCCATGGAACAAAATGGTACCGAGTTTATTTTTGGGCTCGACATCACGGATATGTCAGCGAAACCTGTAATGTCCGTCGGAAGTGATTAAAATATCTGAGTAATGTATGGGTTTATTTAACGAGTTTGAAAATTCGAATTCGAACTCCAACACACCCCTCACGTCTCAGAACATGATACGACGCGCGCCTTATCTCACTAACCAGGAACGTGGTTCGTTGATGGCGAATGCTATGCGATTACCGAGAAATAGAATATCTAACAAAATCGGTGCGATTTCGAGTGCTAAGTTAGCTGGCACGAATTTTACACAATTGAGGATATCACCTTTACAACTTTCTATATTTAACGGGATGGTAAATCAGACTGCGAAAGAGGGTAATTACGCAGTGGATGTAAATTCCATCCTATACAAAAAACCACACAAACGGAAACCAATCACAACGGGTTCCACATTAGGTATCGAAGTGAGTAGTATAATATTACGCTATGGGCGAATGGCCATAGGTGCTAAACACACTTTCACGGTTAAGCCTAGCGCCAATGCTAAGAACAAACACGCACATTTCTTAGCGGAAATTAGTGGGCGTATATTTGAAAATGGGTTGGAGAGTAAGTTTATGGTTAAAATTTATAAAAATGGGAAGATGCAGGTTTCTGGTGGTATTTTAAACAACAACATCAGACATCCAGAGATGATTAGGAAATATATCATCGACACGTATACACCTACATCTAAATTTCTTTATAATCCGATAAAGTACGTTGTTTTGGTTGGGACATTTCAAGGCAATGGTGTTTTTGATTTATCCGGTATAGCGCGAGCTTTTTCGCGTTCTAGAAACGCGTCATATGAACCAGAATTACGACCATCTCTACAGATGAAACACAAGAATTTCGCGTTTCAGTTATTTAGAACGGGAAAAATACAGATTATGGGTGCCAAAACAACAAGTGATTTGAATTCTGCGTATAATGTTGGTAGTGATCTTGTGAAGGAGCTAAATGTTATGGGTTTGATTAGCAATTTTAAAAATATAAACTTTAAACCGACTGCGAAGAAGGTGCGTGTAGTCAAGAATAAAGTCACTAAGAATACCGGAAATGCGGTGAGTTATTTCAACAAAGCGAATTCTAAAAACGGTAAAAATGGTGTACGCATCGGTTCAAGGAAATGTGCGACGATACCACGCCCCAAACTAGTAGCCGTGGCAGAGAAACTGGGAATTGTCGATATAACAGGCAAAACAACGAAACCCGATATATGTACCAAAATCAAGCATCAGGTCTATGGTAAATTCACTGTTAAGAATAAGCCATGTGGGGCATATACGAAGGAACAACTCGTACCCATCGCAATAACGAAGGGTGTTCCTATTTCGGACAATGATACAGTTGATACTATATGCAAGAAACTGAACATCCCCCGACCGTTACCAGTTAATGTCAAAAAGGCTGAAAAGGCTGCGAAAGTCGTCAATAAAAAAGTCAAAACGCAGAAGAAAGTATTAGAAACGCGAGGTCTCACAAACAATAGGATTAAGAAAGATATTGAAAAATTATACGGTAAGAAGTGGTTGAACACTTATAAGAACGTGATGCCGTCTCTCAATTCGGATGTGACCGAACTTAAAAAGCGTATAAACGCAACAAACGTAAAGAAAAATAAGGCGGGTGTACCCTTTAAGATGGGTGTTAATGCGATCAAACGCCAAACCGTTTCTGAATGGAAAATGCAACGACGAAAGAAATTAAATAACAAACTCAACGCGTTAAATAATAATTTCGCAAAGAACCTTGAATCTGGTATGAACAAAAACAATACACCTTCACCTATAAAGAAAAAAACGAAATTCCCGAAGGGTACCAAGGTTGAAGAGTTATAAAGATATGAGCAACTATATAACAAATGGACGACGCCCGTGAAAGGTTTGTGAGATTTCTATGGGAACGTGGTGATACACTTATAGACGATGATTCGCCCGACTGGTCCTCTCGTATACACAACTCTTTGATTGATACAGTGTATTATATCATATGTGCATATATACGAAAGGAGCGTGACGCGGATGTAGAATTTGGTATGGGAACGCTCGAACGCGAATATTTATGTACGGATGATTTCGTGAATGCGGAAGATGCGCGTAAATGGATAGAAGAAAATAGAGAGTTAAACGATAGGGGGTTGATCGTGTTTATTTTCGATAATGTTTATCGTATGACACCTGGTAAGCATAGACGAGCTCTCTTATATACACTCAACATCTTATATTTCGGTTTATAACCTTATGGGGTTCTGCCATTTGTTTCAAATGTGTCACGTGATAGGAAAAGTCGTATAACTCAAACGATTCCTTTATTTTATCACTGAGACCATACCCCTCACTCCGCTTAGATATCCCTGAACACGCGGACACATGTTCCAATTCGAGAAAACGGTCCTCCATTTGTATGAATGTTTTCAATGAATCTGGAGAATTTCCATCCTTCTTCATATTTTCATACATGCGCTTAGACGCCCCGTCAGAAATATGAAAATACTTCGTCTTGAATCCTAAAATACTCACTTCTTCACCTTTAGCATCACTTGAATTTTGTGCCAAGATGATTATCAGTAAAATGAATAAAAGTACGGGTATCATTTAGTATTATTCAACATAATAAAAACATCGTTAATTTTATGCACGAGTTTGAATACATCATCCTTAGTATTCACACGTGAAGCGTTGATAATTTCAAACTCGATCTGATACGTCACTGGATCTTCGGCATCCATATCAGATGTATCACCTGTAATGATAGTGAGATCGATTGACAAGTTCTTGCGAATATACGAGACTCGTTGTTTTGTTTTCTTCTTATCCATCTCTCTGTCAGCGATGTCTGGTAACGGCGTTTCAATGGATACACTATAGCGGATATCGAATGGAGTATTGGACATTCTCTTGAAATCGTGGTTCATGATCCTATCCTTTTTAACAACTTCTTCATCACCTGTCGCCTGATCAGTCGATATACGCACATTATCGGAATCGCGGTAAAACACGTCGTGTTCAGACCCTACCATCTTTTCCCAACCAGTGTATTTATTCAAACCTTTCATGACCGTGTCGAATGTATGTTTACCGACATTCGTATCAAACATAGTGCCATTAAACTTACCAAAACGAAGTTCGATCTCTACATGCTGTTCATCCTTGTATCGTTGGATAGTTGGGAAAAGTGTTTCGGTCACGGCTCGAACGTCCATATCAAAAGTACTATTCCTCTATTCTTTAAACAACTTAGGTTGAATATAGTTAAAGTTATGCTTTGAATTAATATAAATATGCGTGGTTTTGTAAATGAAGGAACTGTATGTTATTTCAACACCGCCATACAATGCTTGTTTAATATACCACTACTAACAGAACACTTTTTACGAGAACCATATAATGGAAACTGTATGTTTACGACTATTTATCAATTATTATTAAAAAAATACTGGACAGCTGATAAAACACCACTCGATCTCAATGGGTTACAATTTGCGTTTCAAAAAGAATTCCCCCGTTTTCGGACGAATGAGCAGCATGATGTGCAGGAAACAATATTATGTATAATCGATATACTAGAGCGAAGTCAACCTATAGTAAAAGAATGGTTTTACGGTAAAAAAATACAAGAAACGATATGGCCCAAAGGTAAGACTATGAAAGAAGAAGATTTCAGTATTCATCTAATGACGTATAAAGGGAGTAACGACATGGGAAAAATGTTAGAAGAAAGTATAGATTGGAACGTTTTAGAAAATTTTCAAGATACGGATGGAAATACGTACCATGCAGCTACTACACGTATGCTCTTTTCAAAACTCCCACCCATATTTATGCTATCATTCGACACCAAGAGTCATATTAAAATCGTTGATAAATTGGTGTTAAACGACGTGGTGTATAATTTAAGTGCGTGTGCTTTACATACAGGAATCCAAAATGATGGACATTACATGACTTATATAAGAAGAAAGACTAAATGGTATTTTATTAACGACGAACGCGTAGAAGAAAGAACACCACCACCCGAGGGTAGTTACTACTTTATGATATACAGCTCATAAAATCATCGATTGAAATATTTTCTTTGATGTTTACCAACGTCCTATAAAACGTGCGACGACCATTGGGAAAGGTCTTATCGTATCTACGTACAATCGGTTTCCACCACATGGGTTCGTCCATAAACATATATTGACACTCGATAATAGCATCCTCTTCCATCCAGTCCCTTGCGTATGCAGGTACTTGTTCCATTGATATCTCTGATTCAAACATCAACTTACCCCTTTCCTGTATATACATCTTCCATATATCACCCCGCCTCTTAATCTGGAAATCAATCGTATTCTTGTCGCGAGGTTTCCATTTAAACATTGTTTCGTGAGTACCGGTTTTTACTGTATCGTTTATAGGTGTGAAAATAAGACCGTCTATTTCCTGTGAAACTGTCGGTAAATATTCATCCTTAAACTGTTTATAATCTGACATGAGGTGAAATGTCTTGACCGTAAGCTTGACGGGGTCATATTTAAGGCTTGTAAGCATTTTTTTCACGTTTTCTATACACTTTAATCTCGATATGAAATCAAATTGACCGACAACTTTCCCGCATTCAGTTAGAATATCGTATATCATGAATGTCTCACCATAAAGTTCACCCTCCAATATAGTTCCTTCGTATATAGGTTTTCTGAAATTAAGTGGACACAAAAACATCTCGAGTGCGCGATTGATAAACACACAGCGTTTTTTATTATCAAACGTAAATGCCAGCATCATAAAACGTACACCATCAGTTTTTTCACATACAACATACGGGTTCGATCTCAGTGTATCAAAATGGCGATACTCGACAGATACCGGTTGACTCCCCGGAAATATATTCTTACCCGTCGTACCCCACGAATGTTCCATATAGGAAATCGCATATTTGTAAAGAGGGTCTTCTCGATTTACAGATAGACGTTGCATTATACGTATGTTTTAAATATAATCTTTAATTAGCTTTAATACCCGCAGAATTTAGAATATTGCCGACACACTCGTGTTGATGCGTGATTAGGGTCCTCGCAGCTGTATACGCCACGATTTTCACACCGTTTTCTTTAAATTTCGTGAACATGGTTTTCAACTTAGGATGGATTTTATAATTACCTGAACGTCTACATTTTATGTTTCGGAGAGTAGATTTACACAACATCACCCACGTTTTAGCGTATGTAGATTTCACATTATAAAAATCTTCTTCTATACACGTTGATACATCGGTATCGAACGATAATCCCATTTGATTCGTGGGTTCTTTCGAACCATTGTTAACCTTGTCTTTGAACATACCCCAATCTATACCAGGGTTGACACTCGGGAAAACGACAATACCGAATTTATCATTTTGAGCAAAGATAACAGATAACGCGTTATCATCCAAATGAACCCCGAAGTCAATAAAGAATATACGATCGTGTGTTTTGATAAACTTTTCGATGGATTCAGACTTATCATAAGGGTCATCATTGACGAATGCGATTTCACTCTGAACACCCGAGTTTTGTAAACATTTTATGTTATATCGCAGAATAGTGTGCATGGTCTTTACATGACACGAACCGCTACGAGTAACAACAAGTGCTACGATCTTCATGTTTGTAATATATAAATTCTAAGCCTTAAGCCTATCATTTAGACACCCGTGAAATGGTAGATTACCTACATGTCCTAATGTCGTGTTGATATCGGCGAATATCTTCCCACCCATTTGTTGCCACCTCCGACAAAACGCATAATCTTCTGATAAATAACGCTTAGATACTGGATCTATCATACAATCGAAAATGGCACAGTATTCGTCGAAGTCGCGATTCTGGTGGTCATTTTTACATGTTAGTGTAGGTCCATACTGTTCATGCATACGTTCGAGCGCATTTCGAGAAATCATCATAAAACCGGTCGGTCCGTCCAATACTTCTACAAAACCGTTAACGACTGATCTCTTAGAAGCCCCTATGTTAGCGACCAGACTAGATGACACTAAACTCATATCTCGCGTATCGCCATTTTCTACAGCTGTACGAGCCTGATCCCACATGACAACCTTCTTAGGATAACAGGCAACGGAAATATCGTGTCCAGATCGCAGTAGGCGAAGAACTGAAGCCGGGTCAAATTCCACATCCGCATCAATAAACATAAAAAAATCGGCATCGGTTTTCTGCATGAACCGACCGATCGAGACATTCCTAGCGCGATGTACAAGACTTTCATTTTCGGTCGTATCGATCATGAGTTGTACACCTTCACGAATGAGAAGTATCTGAAGCTGTATAATACTTTTCATGTATTTTTCTAAACACAGCCCACCGTAACACGGTGTGCTTAAAAATAGTTTAACCATATATATTCTATTACACGTTATCCTCTAAGTGACGCTTCACTATCACAACAATCTTATTAAGTGTCGGGACAGATACGCTACATTTTTCACATATATCAGCCTTTGATAGTGTTTTGTTCATTACCATAAAAATTACGGCAGTTGCTACACTATTAGGTGATTTACTCATCAGATCCACACAATCTTCGAGTTTGGAACACATTTGATTACATTTCAAACGTTCCTCGCGGGAAATATCAAACGTGTTTAATAATCTCGACATCACGTTAAATGGTTTTGTTATGTAGTTCTTTTCAGTCTTTTCATCCTTTATAATTCCAGTGAATATACCAGTCGTGCGACTAATATCTTTACATTGTATACTGAACATATCAGCAACCTCTTTCGTCGTCCGAGGAATTTGTGCCAGTCTACACGCGTATAAAACGCAGTTAGCCTTGATACCCGACCGCACAGCCCCTCTCGTCAGCTTACCTTCATTGAATTTTTTATAGAGCGTTTTCGCATCCTTTAGAACACCGTCGGGAATGTTAACACATGCTTCGTCTATATCTTTATAGGCATGGAACAGTGAACGATCTCGGTGATTCATGGAACTGTGAAAATTAATCTTAGCCATTCGTTTCGTTTCGTAACTTGATGTATGCTTAGTGGATATGACAGTCCCTTTCCCCCACGCATCAGAAAATAAGTCGGGGTTTGACGAGGGTACAACACATCGCGACGGATCGGAAACTCGCCCGTCGTCAGATATACCACTCGTCCATTCAGCGGTATCATCGATGTAAACAGAATCGACAACCCCGCATGCGGTACACACCATTCCTTCTCTTGTTAATGTTTTGTAATTATTGCATTTAGTGCAAAATCTATTATCCACCGGCTTTAGTGTTGGTTTTTTCTTTATCTGGTCCAAGTGAGACCATATAGCAGCCAGTGTTTGAGGGTCCATTATATTCCGAGTCCGTTTTTTTTATCCAAATCCCACGCACTTAAGTTAAAAATTTATGTTATCCATTTGTATTCGCGCCCGCTCTTCAATTCGGTCGACGGTCTCTTTGAAACGCGAAGAGCCTGGACTCCGGGGAACCCATGCATTCCACTCACGATCCAGAGCTGCGGCGTCTGGGGGTAACTGTAAACGCCCTTCGAATTCACTGTCAGATACGACGAAACTACCCGCATCACTCCCAGTATCGTCACTCTCGTTGCATATCACACTCTCTATATCCGTTTCTTGTTCACTCTCAATCACATACATTCGATCTACTTCACTGATACAGGTCAAAATAGTGTCCTTCCCTGGGAAATGCTCACTTATACTTTCCTCTCGAAGTATATTCGTCTCTTGATCTAATGTATACACTTCCGCACTCTTATACGTACAAGATGTCTCCGAATAGTATTTAACAATCAGGTAATCGTCACAGTGTTCTTCTACGATGGCATACGCATCGTCGTCTACATCGTCGAAATTCACGAGAACTCGTATGAGATCTCCAGGCTGAATTTCAGAAAATTCAAACATTTCTGTATAAAGATTTAGCACAAAAATATTGTACGGATATAACACACGTGATGGGAATCGAAATTTTTTCGAAGTTGGATTGTAAATACTGTACATACGCAGAAACTATGTGTAAGGATTTGAATCTCGAGTATACAAAAATTATTGTTGATAAAGATGAACTAAAAAAACAATGCGGACCAGGTGCCGTTGTATATCCACAGGTAAAAGTGAATAACAAATGTATCGGAGATTATTTCGCATTCCAGGAATATATTGATGAATCAGAGCCAATGCTCCTACCCACGATGAACAGGTTTACGGTATTTCCAATCGAACATGATAATTTGTGGTCCCTGTATAAAAAGGCCCAGATGTCGAACTGGACAGCTGAGGAAGTAGATGTGAGCGCTGACATGGATGACTGGAAGAAATTGAGTGATAATGAGCGCCATTTCGTCAAGTACATTCTCGCATTTTTCGCTGGTTCCGATGGCATTGTTTTTGAAAACATCAATAATAATTTCGCCGACGAGGTGCAATACACCGAAGCTCGGTCGTTTTATGCGTACCAGGTTCATAATGAAATGGTTCACGGAGAAACGTATAGTAAATTGATTGATAAGTATATTCGAGACAGCTCGGAAAAGAAACATTTATTTGATGCTATAACGACAATCGATCCCATCAAAAGGAAGGCGGATTGGGCGCTGAAGTGGTTTGACAAGGATAGACCATTTGCCGAACGTCTACTCGCGTTTGCGTGTGTGGAGGGTATATTTTTCTCGGGTAGTTTCTGTGCTATTTTCTGGTTGAAAAAGCGTGGTCTCATGCCAGGTCTGTGTTTCAGTAACGAACTTATCAGTCGTGACGAAGGACTTCACCTCGAGTTCGCTCTCGAACTGTTTAAAATGTTGAAGAATAAACCATCCGAAACGGTTATCCAACAAATTGTACGCGAAGCGGTTGAGATTGAAAAGAGTTTCATTATCGAAGCACTGCCATGCAGTTTGATAGGTATGAATTCTGAGAAGATGTCAGATTACATCGAGTATGTATCTGACCGTTTACTGAAGCAAGCGGGGTTCAATAAAATCTGGAACACACAAAATCCCTTTGATTTTATGGAAAATATTTCCCTAGATGGTAAGACTAATTTTTTTGAAAAGCGTGTCGGCGATTACGGTAAAATCGATGAAAGTACCGCGGTCGCATTCGACGAAGATTTTTAAGCGACGATGGGTTTACGCCCATCGGCACATGTGATGCTCAGGGAGGACGTCCCGCCTTTAAGGCCCGAGGGTAAATCCATACCCGAGTTAATATCCATAGGCGCGTACATGGCACCCGTATCAGACATACCAACAGGTTCCTCAGACATACCGGGCATGGGGGACGGAACATCCGCCATGCGAGGTGGCGCCATCATACGAGGCAGCGCCGCAGACTTAGCGGGGGGGACACCTCCCATCGGCATGGGGGGCTCACCCTCCATCGCAAAACTCCTATCATTTTCGCTGATACCACCCATTCCCTCGGGCTGAGAAGGCTTCGCCTTCGCCTTCGCACCCACCGCCTTCGCGACCGCTGCCTTTTTGACACTCTCCATTACCTGCTTCTTCTTAATCTCTTTATCAGCGGCAGCATCTACCACTGGGGGGGCAGGAGGGACAGGTTCCGCTGTGTATCCTTCAGTCTTTATGTTCATCATACCCCACGTAATAAGAATGAATACGAGGGTGTGTAGAAACAGTCCACCGGTAGTAGGGCACCCATTGGGTCCCGACACCCACTTACCCAATAGAGACCGCATGAACCGAAACGTGTCGGGGCTGGCGATCATAAAAAAAACTAATCCAGCTAAGATAGAATTCATCAATCTCTGCTCCTGCTTTTTACCATTACATCCACATCCGCAATCTTTGAAGAGTCCCATATTTAGTTGTAATGTATACATAGAAAAAAATATACTTAAAGTTTGAGCGCCTATGTAATATATAACAAGAAACATGTCGAGTATTATTCAGCGTTATGAACAGTTTGACCCTGCCACTACCGTCCTTTCCGCCATGAAGAAGAACAAGAATGGAGGCAAGACTGTGTACATTAACGCACAAGATAACAAGAAGTTGTACCTTCAACTTCCTTTCATGAGATCCCCATTCGGTCTCAGCGCGTTCACCGATGAGGCTACCAACAAGACGTCTTATTCCCTGGATCTTTCATTTGACACTGACAACGAAGGTGCCACTCTCCTGATGGAGAAGCTTCAGGCACTCGACCAGCTGATCCTAGAGACCGTGGCGAAGAATTCCAAAGAATGGCTCGGCAAGCCTTACAACATCGAAGTGATCCGCGAAGCGTTGTACAAGCCACTCGTTCGTCCAGGTAAGGAGTCTTACCCGTCTACTCTCAAGCTCAAGATTATGACAAAGCCTACAGGCGAGTTCCTAGCTGAGGCGTATGACATGAACCAGAAGAGTATCTCCATCGACAGCCTCGAAAAGGGGCAGAAGTGTATGTGTATCGTCGACTTCAACCAGATCTGGTTTATCGATAATAAGTTTGGCGTGAGTGTGCGTCTCTCTCAGGCTCTTTGTGAGAAGTCGCAGAAGCTACCTTCGTTCGCGTTCCAGGGTGTGGACACTCCCACGTCCGATGATGCTGCCGACGACGAAGACGAGGATGACGAGTGTGAAATTGACGAGTAATTAATACAGTAAAAAATCAGAAAAAGAAACTATATCGCGACTCAATATCAATTTGTGTATTTCCAGTTCAAATGCATTCAACATGAGAGGATTTATCTGCGCTTTAGTATAAACTCTTGATATAGGTATATTTATACTATCAAGATGTAAAAGAAGCTTGTTTATGGCGTGTGCGTGTAGTTTTTCAATAGCTAATTTAAATTTTGAAATCGAAAATAAACTTTTATTGATTAAAATCTGGTCCCTAATGAATATTTCAACTTCACATACAGGATTGTTTGCGATTCTCACCAAATTCCCTGTCGATACGAATAACTCGTTGATAGTAGGTAAGAGTATGTTTAAAAATAGACGTTTATTCTGTGTGAGTGACATACTTAAAGAATTACAACATAATAAATATACACGCTCCTATAGTGTAGTTGGTCAACACTGTGGACTTTGAATCCACCACCCCAAGTTCAAGTCTTGGTGGGAGCTTACCCTTCCTTAGCTCAGTTGGTAGAGCAGTGGACTGTAGTTCCATTTGTCACCTGTTCGAATCAGGTAGGAAGGATCCGCCCCTGTAGCTCAGTCGGTAGAGCGCTAGCTTTGTAAGCTAGTGGTCGCAGGTTCGAATCCTGTCGGGGGCATCATCTTTGTAGTATACGACATACATCGTGTACTACGCAGATATAAAATCGGGTACCTTT
>Ga0316202_10001166_pt1 | contig 21817 bp, 21 predicted proteins | sample 3monrhotite_MG_FD_204934 | JGI IMG/M metagenome (GOLD analysis project Ga0316202, IMG submission 204934) | Microbial mat bacterial communities from mineral coupon in-situ incubated in ocean water Damariscotta River, Maine, United States -... | ecosystem: Environmental > Aquatic > Marine >... | reverse complement strand
CACATCATGGAATGCAGTAACTCTCTTTTTAGCCAGATACAGGTTTCCGGTCATGCCTGCCAACATATTATTGAAATCATGCGCAATGCCGCCAACCAAAGTTCCAAGCGCCTCCATTTTTTGAGCCTGACGCAGTTTTTCTTCCAGGACTTCATGCGTAGTCATATCCTGTTGAATACCTACATAGTGAGTGATCTGTTCGGTCTCATTAAAAATAGGTGATATTGTCATCAGGGCTGGATATTGGCTCCCGTCCTTACGGCGATCAATCACTGCACTATGCCATGTTTCACCTCTGGATATGGTACTCCAAAGGCTCTTATAAAACGCTTCGTCTTGATTGCCACTTTTAAGCACTCTCGGATTCTTCCCCAAAACCTCTTCAGGTAGATAGCCTGTTATTTTAGTAAAAGAAGAGTTTACATATTCGATGGTTCCTTGCGTATCAGTAATAATGATGGACTCGCCAGCCTGCTCAACAGCTTGCGACAATTTACGCATTTCCATTTCACTTTGGCTGCGGGCCAATTCATTACCAATCCAAAAGGCCATGAGCTGGAGTGCATCAATATCAACATCATTAAATTTTCTATGCATCGGCATTGGGCTGGAAAAATTCAAGGTTCCAAACACCTGGCCATCAACCATGATCGGCGTGCCAATATAGGCTTCGAGTCCAAAAGCCTTATAAGCAGGATGTATTCTGATCTCGGACAGCTTGACATGTTCAAATCCAACAGGTCCATTGGACTTCATTGTGATGGAGCAGAACGTATCATCCAACGCAAAATGATCACCTTCTTTCAACTCTATATCAGCAGGACAATGCCTGTATACGACCTCATAATCATTATTGACAATTTCGGACAGAATTCCAATTTCCAGATTAAATCGATTGCAACCCAGGGCCAGCAGCTTGCGTATTTTCTCATCCATACTTTGCTGGGGTTCACTCGAAATCTGGTAGAGCATACGAATGACGTTTTCACTATGTTGCAGCTCTTGAGCACGTTCATTCACGGCACGCCGTAACATCACAATCCATATCATCACAAATGTAAGCAACACAAACAGAGCCAGCATCAATATCAGAAGTGACTGACCATATTTCAAAAACCAGCTATCTGGTTTAATCATCCATTGGTGAAAGAGTTCATCATAACGGCCGGATGCTTTTAATTTAGCCAGTTCGGCATTCAACATGGAAATGATGGCGGCATTACCTTTTTTGGCTGTAAAACAAAAATCCTGAGGCCAGATATTGACCTGAGCCAACTCAACATTATCCAGATTATGTTGCTTAATGAAATATAGGCCTGGCTGTGTCGCAGTTAGAAATGCAACTGCATTTCCCGAGTTTAGTTTGATAAACCCATCCTGTTTATTATTCACTAAAATCCGTTCAAAATCTTTGCGTTCTGCCAGTTTTTCAGTGGCAATATCATGCTGTTGAAAAATCACTACACTTCCAGAGAGTGAATCCAAACCATCAATATTCGTATGGTATTTGTTTCGAAACAGTGATTGCTCAATACCACTGTGCGGTTCAGAAAATTCAAACTTTCCCACGCGAGCAGGTGTACGAATCATATTAATGAGATCAACACTGCCGCTTTCAAGTCCTGCAACAGCATCTGGCCAGCTCATAGGTAGGAATGTAAACCTGATGCCGGATTTTTTTTCAATCTCTCGCAATAGATCTGGCAGAAAACCTTTGATCTGACCATCAGAATCTACAAATTCATAAGGAGCATACTCAGCATCAATAGCCACCTTGATTGCTGTCTGCGGTGCTGCAACTGCGGAAACCGATGATATGAATACCACACATAACAGTACAATCCAGATTTTCATTGTCTTCATTGTAAAAACGAGAGCAAGTTTTCGGCCAATAACGATTTAGCGCTCACACCCCTTTCCGAAGCAATGATAACAGCACACATGTCAACACCCCTTCAATTACAAGTAAGTATCTCATCCTCGTACCGGAAAAAGTTACCGCACTGATTTCGGTTACTGCCGAAATAGCTAAAGCAGATAATACAAACGTCCATTCAAGCAGGCCCGATATAATCCAATCATCATCTAACTACCTTACACTAATCATGGCTGAACCGACACAGTAACAGATCGTGGTCAAGCCGTGCGGAACAAGCCCCTCCTCTATGTTGGTTTCACATCACCCTTGCTGATCAATAGCCTGCTTTTAAAATCTAGAGAGTTACTACAGAAAGATATGTCCCCTTGGATGCGGCATATCCAGGCAACTTTGACCGGAAATATGCAATGATCTCAGGCTTGATTCTGGGAAGACAAGCACCATTCATCAGTCCTACTTCTTTCATCTGGAACCCCAGCGACAGCATATCAAGCGCAGCCTGTTTTTGGGCCCGCACAAAGATAAGGCCCATTTCGACTCTTTCCATCTGGCGCACCTACTATGACTGGGTTATCAGAACACGCTGAACGCCTAATCAGCTTATTTCCGATATACCGTATTTCTCCGGATACACTGAGATTTCAACGCTCATTACTATTCACCACCTCGTGACGATAAAGGAAATGAAACAAGGCAATGAAATCAGCGTCGAAATCATTTAACATGAACAAACAAGCCACGTTGGAAAAATATATATTTCATGAACATGATGAACCAGACATCACCATGAAGGTTATCATGGCAATAGGTATGATTTCAGCCTTAGGCATCATACTCGAAACCTCAACCTGACTATACAATATCATCTCAATTCAGCGCTACTTTTATATTCTGTTAATATAGTCTCGAATGGTTCAAGTTAGTGCGCTCTGGCACCAACCATGCACTCATGGGTTATTATATTTTCAGCCTATATGAACATTCGACTATCGTGCTAGACTTCGTTAAGGAGTGTATCATCCACTCACCCCCTATGACTAAAGCTATCATCATTGAGGAGACCGTTTGATTATGTCAGAGAATAGTGCCACCCCCTTGCACATCAAACTACCAAACAGTCATAATCAACGCCATCTACTCAACGATGAGTTACATCAGCACCCCTACGAATCACTTAGACCACCTGAGCGCGTAATATGCATCGGCATGCGGGTGAACCCTGAACAACGCCCTCTGGAAGTATTGCACCTGCAGTGCCTTTTAGAACACTTTGGTCACTCACTGGAGATGGATAGCAACCGCATTCGATGCAACTTAGGCTCGTTTCGCTTTAAGATGGAGATGCATCATGAAATCACCCGTTACAAATTTATTTTCACTATTGATTCCAGCAATATCGAGAACCCGTTTGCGGGGAACCCGTTGGATCAACTGCCTAAAGGATGGCTGAGCTCATTACCCGGTGAAACACTGACCGCCATGGACCTGGCGATTTTACCTTGTCCGGGTAACTCCTCTCCGCCCCAGATCATCGAGCAATATAGCAAGCACTTCACCCGTCAACCCCTGATCGCTTCTCTGATTGGGCGCAGTGGCGGTATGGTTATCACCGACTTTGCAATTCGCAACGACAGCATGTTACGCATGCTGGTCTTTTCCAAAGCCACCCTGCCATCACAAAATGGGCGACTGATACTACGGTTGATCGAAATTGAAACCTATCGCATGCAGGCCATGCTCGTGGTACCTGATGCTCGAATAATGCTGCGGAAGCTTCCTCAATTCGACGCACGACTGACCGAACTGACCGATGCAATTTCTCGCGAATCAGGCAGAAATGACGAACAGCTGCTTGATGAGTTAAGTTCACTGGCCGCCCATATTGAAAGCCTAGTTGCTTCCAGCTATCGGCGTCTCTCTGCCTCACGCGCCTACTTCAATCTTGTTTCACAACGCCTGAACGACCTGCACGAACAGCCCATTGAGCGACTCCCCTCTCTGGGCGGCATTCTTAACCGTCGACTTGAGCCAGCCCGCATGACCTGTGACTCGGTCTCCCATTGGCTTGAACAGCTATCTCAGCGTGTCGCCCAAACGAGCCAGTTACTCAGAACCCGCGTCGATGTCGGTCATGAAAAACAGTCGCAGAAGTTACTCAAGGCGATGAATGATCGTTTTTATCTGCAACTGCGACTGCAATCTGCAGCCGAGATGTTATCTGTAGCGATCTTCTCTTTCTATACGGTAGGACTACTATCCTACATAGGAGAGGAAGCAGCGTTACTGTTATCGATGACCTACAATCCGATACTATTCAAGGCAGTGGCAGTACCGTTGGTGGCAGGTTCTGCCATCCTTTTTGTGCTACGCCTTCGCAAAAAGCGTACGATTGAATCAACTTGATCTGATAACAATCAGTCCAACCAAACACGATCTATCTACCTAAAGGGCCCTTAGCCCCTCACCACAATCTGTCAGAGCCTTTTAGACTCAAAGCTGCTGGCTTGAATAATTTGCCATGATTCGGTGGCTCGCACCTGCTGCCAGTTCCATCACATCATCCGCAGCATTTACCGTTTCAACGCATAGCATGTTCAGGTATCCATCAGGCCCGAGGTCTCCCATTTTGTTAGCTGTCGCTTCCCATGGATTCCACACCACCATGGATGAATAGCTACCGTTTCTCTAGACACTTCTGAGCTCCTCATAGTATCGCCGTTCAAACTCGATTGGCGATAAGTTGCCATCATAACCATGTTGTCTGACTGAATTGTAGAACACTTCGATGTAGTCGAAGATATCCTCTCTTTCAGCATCCCTTGTCGGGTCGGTTTTCCTCTTAATTCTTTCCCGTTTGAGTAGCTGAAAGAAGCTTTCAGCTACTGCATTGTCATGGCAATTTCCTCTGCGACTCATGCTTGCTTCGAAATTGCGGACCTTGAGGAAATCCTGCCAATCATAGCTGCTGTACTGGCTTCCCTGATCTGAATGTACAATCACCTTGCTGCTTGGTTTACGGCGCCATACAGCAGCCAGCAAAGCCTTGAGTACAAGATCTGTCTCCATCCGTGGCTGCATTGACCAGCCAATCACTTGCTTGGAAAACAGATCAATTACGACAGCCTGGAATAACCAGCCTTCATGGATTCTAATGTATGTGATATCCGTAACTCAAGCCTGATTAGGTTGCTGCTGATCAAACTGCCGCTGAAGCTGATTTGGAGCCACCACAGAAGGTTTACCACCTTTAAGGCCTGGCTTCCTGCCATAACTAATCTGAGCTTTTAGACCGGCTCCTTTCATTAAGTGCCCAACTCGGTTGGAGCCGCAGGATTCACCCAAATCTTTCATATCATGGTGAATCTTACGGTAACCATAAACGCAGCCACTTTCTAACCATGATTGTTTGATCAAACCTAACAGCCGTTGGTTCTCATGATGCCTTTTGGAGTATGGCTGTTTCAGCCATGTATAATAGCCACTCGGATGAACCTTCATCACTCGGCAGAGCATCCGAACCGGATATTCCGACTGATTGTTCTTGATGAAGGCGTGCCTTACTGGGACTCCTTGGCAAAGTACGCTGCGGCCTTTTTTAGGATATCACGCTCATCCGTTACCCGTCGCAACTCTTTCTTCAAAGCTCGTATTTCCTGCTGCTGAGCCTGTCAGCTGATTGTGCTGAGAATCAGGTTTCCCGAATCGGTTGATTCATTCGTATAGGCTCTTCGTCGTTATGCCTAATCTCTTTGAAACTGATGAAACCGAATAGCCTCGGTCAACCACCTCCTTTACTGCTTCAATCTTGAATTCTTCTGTATATCGCTTGCCACTCATCGTGACCTCTATAGAGCTAATTTGTCACGCTCTTAGGTGTCTAGCAATACGGTAGCGATTCAATGCAGGCTAGGGAGATAAGGGAACAGTTACCTAACTATTGAGAAGATAAGTAAACTGCCCCTTTATCCTTTCGCCACATGCGAGCTAACGCAAAAGATCAGGGACGCAGCTTACCTGCGTCCCATGAAACTAATTTAGAGATTTAATCAAAGCCTCAGCAACAGCAGCTGATGAACCAGGGTTTTGGCCTGTTATAATCAAACCATCAACAACGGCTAATGAATTCCAGTCGACTGCCTTCTGATACACTCCACCCATTGCGATAAGCTCATCCTCGAGCAAATAGGGTACGACATTCGTTAATTCAACGGCGGCCTCTTCAGTGTTGGTAAAACCAGTGACGTTTTTGCCCCTGACCAGCGGATGACCATGCTTATCCTTGGCCTTTAATAATACCGCAGGTGCATGACATACCGCCGCCACAGGTTTTCCGGCAGCAATAAAACCTTCAATCAACGCGATTGAATCACTGTCATGATGTAAATCCCACAATGGACCATGGCCACCGGGATAGAATACCGCATCAAAATCTTCCTCTTTCATTTCAGCCAATTTAGCCGTGGTCGCCAGATCATCCTGAGCAGCCTGGTCAGCGTCAAATCGGTGCGTATCAGCGGTTTGGAAATCAGGTTCATGGCTTTTCGGATCAAGCGGTGGTTGGCCGCCAAGTGGTGAGGCCAGGGTAACATGCACACCGGCATCTTTTAAAAGGTAATAAGGGTTAGCGAACTCCTCTAACCAAAAACCTGTTTTTTTACCTGTATCCCCCAGTTTATCGTGTGAGGTTAATACAATGAGTACTTTCATCAGTTAACTCCTATTAGGATATATAATCTGCCACTCTTGAAGTTGATTGATGGATATACAAGAGACTATGTTGAATAACGCCTCAATTCACTGGAAAACAAAGTACATAGCATGAAGCCGCCGCAAACGGAGGGTGTCATGAAACCAAATATCCTATTGATTGTTATTAAATTGCATATAGTTGAATCATTTTAGAAAGTTTTATAAAAAACTGGATTGTTATCCGGTCAGCTTGGCTGACTGGGCGTTACTCAGCGCTGGTGCGGGACGCTTTTCTGGCGCGAATGCGCTCTTTTTTATCATCAGCGCCATGGGCACTGCGTGGTTTAGCGGGTAACCCGCGATAAATCTCAACACGGTCCCCTGCCTTAAGTTCTTGTGTGCCTTTCGCCAGTTTGGCGAAGATACCAAGTTTGTTGACCTTCATATCAATCTCAGGATGCTTATCCTGCAAACCGGACATGTGCACCGCTTCTTCGGCCGTTGTGCCTTCAGCCACATCGAGCTCTTCAATAAACTGCTCTTGCGGCAAAGCATAGATCACAGAGACGTGCATGAGTTCTCACCTCTTATCAACATGATTTCAGTTCCAAGGCGCGCTTTTCAAAGGCCTGCACCATCGATTTGCATGCGGTTGAAAATATCGGACTGGCTACCAGATCCAGCATCATGCTTCGGAACTCAAATTCGATAGAGAAGTGCACCTTGCAGGTGCCATCTTCCATCGCATCAAAAGTCCAGATGCTTTCCAGGAAGCGAAATGGACCTTCCAGAAGACGAATCTCAATCAATTTATTCGACACAAAGCGGTCAATCGTTTTAAAACTGTGACGGCTACCAGCCAGATCTGCAATCAACTCAGCAGTTAATTCACCCGACTCTTTTGTTAAAAGTGTTGCACCGGCAACCCATGGAAGAAACAGAGGATAGGCTTCAATATCGAGTACAATATCGAACATCTCTTGCACCGAGCAGTTAACCTGCCGGGTCTCTTCAAAGCTACGCATTTTATTGATTACGCCTTTTCTCTTCTTTATACGATTTTTTAAGACTTGGTCTTATATCTGTTTGATACGGATTTTTACTGGCTGTGAATGAAAAGCGAATCGGCACACCGGTCAGCTCAAAGCTCTTTCTAAACGACATTTCAAGATAACGTTTATAACTGGTTTTCAAGCCTTGCGGGCGATTACAGAAGATCTTAATGCTTGGCGGACAGGTCGCAGTCTGTGACGCATATTTCAAACGTACCACAGAACCACCATCAGATGGCGGATACTGAGTTTCCTGCGCTTCTGTCAGCCAGCGATTCAATGGCCCGGTACCAATCTCAAACTTGTTACGGGTCGCAGATTTGACTGCTTCATCCAGCAGGCGTTTCACACCTTTACGACGACTGGCGGTAATACGATAAACAGGGATCTCGGCCATGCCACGCATTCTGTAATTCAGGCGCTCGGCATAGTGTTTCCATTCATCAGCACTCAGCAGATCCAGTTTATTCACCGCAACAATAAGCGCACAGCCTTCATCATGGGCTAGCTGCATCAGCCGCATATCCTGCTCTACAATACCTTCGCCACCATCGAGCAGCATCACTGCGACATCGGCACGTTTAAATGCCTGCACGGCTTTCACACGAGCGACAAATTCAATGATATCAGAAATCCGACCATGTTTACGCTGACCCGCAGTATCCACCAAACGTACAATGCCATCGTCATACGGCACAGTACTGTCAATCGCATCACGCGTGGTGCCGGCAATATTACTCACCACCATACGGTCACGGCCCAACCATGCATTGATCAGGGTAGATTTACCCACATTTGGACGACCGATCACAGCAACTGATGCCAGTAGATTACACTCTGCATCAGATAAGAAATCACCACTGGCATCTGGAATCATACGTTCAACCGCATCTACCAAACGGCGAATACCTTCACCATGGGCCGCAGAGACCGCAAGTGGATCCCCCATACCAAGCCTGAAGAACTCAACCTCACTGCCCGGTTTTTCCGCCTTGTTGGCCACTATCAATACCGGCATATTCTGGCGACGCAGTTTATCTGCAATGGCATCATCCACAGGTGTAGAACCAGCCTTGGCATCAACCACAAATAGAACCACTTCAGCAACCTGCAAAGCAGCTTCAACCTGCGCGTCAATAGCAGGCTGCATCACATCATGGGTGCCTTCACCGATACCGCCGGTATCCACCAGTACTACTTCACGCTCACCAAAACCGCATTCAGATTCCAGTCGGTCCACAGTCACACCGGGACGATCGCCAACAATCGCTTTGCGCTTACCAACCAGGCGATTAAACAGGGTCGATTTACCGACATTGGGACGGCCTACGATCGCAATAACGGGCAGCCTGGCTACCTTGTGGTCACCGATCGTGCGCATTTCATTCATCTCTTCACTCAAAATATACCTTCCAGCTACGATTTAACGCAGCATGTACATGGAACCCAGATTGTTGCGCACCAAAATACCGTTTTGACCAGCTACCGGAGAGCGATCAATACGCCCATCCAGATCTTTACTGGCTAATAATTTTCCTGTCTGGCTTAAGCGATAAACCGTTGCCTGATTATCCGCGACCCATAGGCTTCCATTCCACAATACCGGCCCGGTCAATTCACCATCGCCCAATTGCAGCTTCCAAATCGTTTCACCATCCAAAGCACTTAATGCACTGATGGCTCCAGAAGTGTCGGCAACAAACACCTGATTACCAATCAATAACGGTGCAGACTTGAGTGAGATATTTCGATTGTTCAAACTACTGCCATCCAGCAAAGATAAGAAAGACAGCTCGCCCTGAAATACGGATACCAACAACACATCTTCATCACGACCCGATGCTTCTGCTGTAATCAACAATGGCATAGCAACAGGTACTTTCAACTCGCTCATCACTGATGCTTTGTTACTCAATAACAGCTGGCGCTTCCATATAAAACTACCCTTATCCACTTTCAATGCGACTACATCGCCATTGCTCAGTGCAGCATAGACACGCCCGTTATACACCACCGGAGATGGTGTTAAATGCATGCTCAGCCCACCGAGAGAATCTGAGTAACTCCATATTTTTTTACCATCATTACTAAAGTGATAAAGCTGATTATTTGATGTCTGAATAATAAAACCATCAGCTACTGCAACCGGACGACCAATCAAAGCAGATGACAGGTCAACTGACCAGACCACGCTGGCCTGCCCGATATCGAGGCCATATATAGTACCACCGAGATCACCAACCACGACCAGACCATTCGACAACTGCAGAGCAGCAGATTCACAAGCATCTTTCAACGCAATACGGTTTAACTCACTACCCTGCGCATCATAAATACGTACACGGCGATCCTGACCACCAACAACTATTCGTTCGCCCTCTGCTGTCTGCACAGAAACTGGCACACTAAACCCCATAGGCGAAGCTGGTCTGCGCTGATCTACATTATTACTCCACAACAGATCCATCGGGCCAGAGGCGTTTATAACATCAGGGCGAATAGCCATACCACTGGGTCCATTGCCTTTGTTTAACGCAGTAGCCTGTGGTTTCATCTTTTCAGTTTCGGATTGATCCGGCCATATTGATGAAATCGTCGAGCAGGCAGACAACATCATCACACTGGTGATTGCGATAAGAGAGGTGCGTATACGTAGTGACATCTGATACCTTAATCAGACTGCTTGCTGAGGCAGCAAGCTTTCAATCTTCTGTTTTAGCAAAGCATCATTGGACTCAGCATTGAGTGCCTTCTGCAACAGTGCTGTTTTTTCAGCCGCATCTTCAGCCAGTGTTGCCAGAAGATAATAACGCAATTGCTGATACTGTTTACCAACAACCTTTTCCAGCAAGGCTTTTGCAGCAGCTTTATCGCCCTTGGCGATATGAATTTCAGCCAAATCCAAACGTGCCTGCCAGACCCACTCTTCCAGGACTTTTCCATGTTGCATCAGTCTCTGCAGGTGCTTTTCTGCATTGGCCGGATCTACGCGTGCCAACTGCATACTGGCCAGAGCAGCATAACTGTTGGACGTAAACTGTTTAATCACACTCTCAAGCAGCGCCTTCTTTTCTGTGCTATCGGTTGCATTGATCGCCTGCTGATACAGCGTTGCAGCTATTTCACTTTGTGAACGTTCTCTCTCAATCCACAAGCCACTGAGCATCAATACAATGACCAGTCCGGCTACTGCACCGGTAATCTCCTTCTGATGAGATTGGACCCAGTCGAACCATTTAGCCGAGCGCATTTCACGTTTGAGTTCATCCATCTCTTCTTTCAATGGCGAATGCTCTTCAGGCATCACAGTTACCTTTTCTGATGTTTTATCATTCATGCTCTAATCCTCTTCTCACAATACAATGCGTTGGCCCATAATAAGCAGGGCAAGCTAAAAGCCACCCAGCCCCTGTCAATCTAACACTACTTACACGATCACAACTCAGAACGCCTTTCCAACACAATAGAAACCACGCTTTTAACCAGTGCAGCCATCGGTATGGCAATGATAACGCCAATAATCCCCCACAGACTGCCAAACATCAGAATCGCCACGATGATGGCCACAGGATGGAGGTTGACGATCTCTGAAAACAGCCAGGGTACCACGATATTGGCATCAATGGTCTGCACAATCGCATACGCCAGTACTGCATATGCCATGGTGTCCGTCCAACCCCATTGAAAAAATGACAACAGAATAACCGGAAAAGTAACCACCGCTGCACCAACAAATGGAATCCAGACAGAAATCCCGGTCAATACAGCCAATAGCAGTGCATATTCATGACCCATCCACCAATAGACCAGCCACATCGCCACTGAAACAATCAATGCTTCCCAAAACTTACCGCGAATATAATTGCCAATCTGCGTATCGAGTTCCGACCAGACACGCTGTAACAAGGTGCGGTCGGTGGGTAAAAACTGCTGGCCCCAGGAGATAATAAGCTCTTTATCTTTCAGAAAAAAGAACACCATCACCGGCACCAGCACTGCATAAACCAGCAACGTAATCATGCCCGGAATAGAGGCGATGGATATCGTTAACAGTGCCCCGCCCCACTCCTGCAGTTGTGCAGCAACCGCAGCAATCAGTTTCTGGATATAGAGAGGGTTAATCCACTCAGCATCGTTGGTCTGCAACTGTTGCAACATCTCGCGCATCGATTGCACATACTTTGGAGCATTAGAGACCAAGCGCCCTACCTGCTCGGTCAATAACGGCAATACAGCCAATATGGTGAACAACAGCATCAACATGGCACCACCACCAGCTACACTGATCGCCAGCATACGAGGCAGCTTACAACGCCCTAGCAGATCAACAACACCATCAAGTACATAGGCCAGTGCAATCGCCAACAAGACAGGCGCCAGCACAGGTGCGGTGAAAACTAGCAGTACAAAGATAACCAGCAGTGATGATAACAACATCACCAGTTCGGTATCTGACAACCGGTTGCGCAACCAGGTTGAAAACAGGCTCATTAGGTTTTAGTACCCTGGCTGGGACGCATCGCGCCAGAGGCGAGCAGTAGAGCTGCAGCTAAAGAAGCTATCAAATGAAATACTGCACTAAGCCCATGCCATAAACCGAACAGAGCCCGTTGGGGATCATCCTTGGCCAACGCATCAATGGGGCCTGCCTGAGCTTTGAGATCAGCAATAACAGGTGATACACCAAATTCATTGCCTACCACCATTAACACGACAACGATTAATGATAACCAACGAATCTGTCCAATGACTGCACCAGTTTTTTGCATGCGGAACCAGAACACCAACACAGCAGCCACCAAAAATAGAATCGTTGTATTGGCCATGTGAAAGACATCACCGGCCAATGATCCCGCCAGTGAAGCAGAACCCGCTTTAGCAAATAGCACCGGTGCAACCACATAACCAGGCACGACCAGCAGGCCCAATATCAGCCCAAGACACAATCGCACTGCACCAATACGAATACAATCAACCGACATCATTTCAGTGCAACTCCCCTACCGCCCATAAATCAGCAGAATTACAAAAAGGCAGGAGAGCCGTTTGGACGGCGAATAGCCGCCCGAAGGGTGAGGCCCATGGATGGGCCGAGTCACAAAAAGACAGGACAGCCGTTTGGACGGCGAATAGCCGCCCGAAGGGTGAGGCCCATGGATGGGCCGAATCACAAAAAGACAGGACTGCCGTTTGGACGGCGAATAGCCGCCCGAAGGGTGAGGCCCATGGATGGGCCGAATCACACATACTGAATGGATTGAATTTCATATTCACGTTCACCACCAGGTGCTTGTACCGCAGCCACATCCCCCTCTTCTTTACCAATCATGGCACGGGCCATGGGTGAAGTAATAGAAATTTTACCCTGCTCAATATCAGCTTCATCAACACCGACAATCTGGTATGTAATTTCAGTTTCTTCATTCACATCAATCAATTCGACGGTTGCACCGAACACGATTTTTTCAGATTTAATCGAAGCCGGATCAATGATTTGAGCGCGCGCAATCTTATCTTCTATATCTTTTACGCGTGCTTCATTCATACCCTGCTCTTCTTTGGCTGCGTGGTATTCGGCATTTTCTGACAAATCACCATGCGCGCGTGCTTCTTCGATTGTCGCCACAATCTTGTGCCTTTTTTCACCTTTCAAATACGCAACAGTCTCTTTCAAGGTTGCCGCGCCCTGCCTAGTCATTGGCACTCTTTCCATCGTTTAACTTACCTCGTTCCCATTTGTATATAGAGTTATTTTGAATGATATTCCTGAATACTTTTCACCAGCGTCACATCTGATTGTCCTGCAATTGCCTGTGCTGCAGCAAGACCACCAGCCATGGTTGTAAAATATGCAATCCCCCGATCCAGCGTTGCCTGCCTGATAGGCTTGGAATCTTTAATTGCCTGCTCACCCTCAGTGGTATTGATCACCAGACTCACATCATCACTGAGCAAACGGTCAACAATGTGTGGACGCGTACCATCTGTTACTTTCGCAACACTTTCAGGTGCTAAGCCTGCTTCAGTTAATGCCCGATGTGTGCCACTGGTTGCCAACAGATCAAATCCGGCCCCTGCAAGTACACGCGCAATCTCTATCGCATCTGTTTTATCCGCTTCACGTACTGAGATAAATGCACGCCCAGACTCAGGCAATAGCACACCCGCACCCAGTTGCGCTTTGGAGAAGGCAGCAGTAAATGTTTCAGAGATGCCCATCACTTCACCGGTAGACTTCATTTCCGGACTAAGCAGTGAATCAGCACCACGGAATTTCACAAACGGGAACACCGCTTCTTTGACTGCACGGAAATGTTCCGGCTGAGGGATTTCATCAATCCCCTGTTCTGCCAGTGATTGGCCGACCATAATACGCGCTGCAATCTTGGCCAACGGTTTACCTGTCGCTTTCGAAACAAATGGTACGGTACGGCTGGCACGTGGATTCACTTCCAGCACATAAATGACATCACCCTGAATGGCGAACTGAATATTCATTAAACCTTTCACATTCAGGGCCAGACCCAAGGCCGTGGTTTGACGCGTGACCTCTTCGATAATGCTATCTGAAATCGAATGAGGAGGCAGGCAACAAGCAGAATCACCTGAATGCACACCAGCCTCTTCGATATGCTCCATGATGCCGCCCATAACAACACGCTCACCATCAACAAGAGCATCAACATCGAGCTCAATCGCAGCGTTCAGGAATCGATCAAGCAGTACCGGATGATCGGGTGATGCCTGCACGGCCTCTTTCATATAACGCAACAGGCCCTTCTCATTGTGAACGATCTGCATCGCACGCCCACCCAATACATATGAAGGACGCACCACAACAGGGTAACCAATTTCACTAGCTACAGCGACGGCTTCTTCAGTAGAACGTGCCGTGCCGTTTTCAGGCTGTTTCAGCCCCAGCTTATGCAACAACTGCTGGAAACGCTCACGATCTTCGGCCAGATCAATCATATCAGGACTGGTACCGATAATTGGCACACCGGCTGCTTCAAGAGACTCAGCCAGTTTCAATGGTGTCTGACCACCAAACTGCACGATCACACCGACCGGTTTTTCTACATCTACAATAGCCATCACATCTTCAAAGGTCAGTGGCTCAAAATAGAGGCGATCGGATGTATCATAATCGGTCGATACTGTCTCCGGATTACAGTTGACCATAATGGTTTCATAACCATCATCAGAAAGAGCGAATGCCGCATGTACACAGCAGTAATCAAACTCGATACCCTGCCCGATGCGGTTCGGGCCACCACCCAAGACCATGATTTTCTTCTTATCAGACGGAGCGGCTTCACACTCCTCTTCATAAGATGAATAGAGGTATGGTGTTTTCGCTTCAAACTCTGCAGCACAGGTATCCACACGTTTAAACACCGGATGTACACCGGCAGCAGAACGTGTTGCACGTACCGTGCTTTCATCGCAACCCAGCAATTGAGCCAGACGCATATCAGAGAGCCCTTCACGTTTAAACTGTTTCCACTCCAGTGCAGACAGATCAGCCACATTGCGACCGACCAGTGATTCTTCCATAGCGATCACTGTTGCAATCTCACGCACAAACCATGGATCGATATGGGTGACATCAAACACTTTCGCCTCAGACCAGCCAGCTCTCAATGCTTCACCGACCCACCACAAACGTTCGGCACCCGGCACTGCTAACATCTCCTGCAAAAAGGCCGCGGGATCAACATCATCAGGCACCTGCTTATCAAAACCACACGAGCTTACTTCAAGACCACGCATCGCTTTACCAAGACTTTCAGTGAACGAACGGCCAATGGCCATCACTTCACCTACTGATTTCATCTGAGTGGTCAGGCGCATATCTGCACCCGGGAACTTTTCAAAAGCAAAACGCGGCAGCTTGGTGACTACATAATCAATAGTGGGTTCGAATGCAGCATAGGTTTCACCGGTAATATCATTACGAATTTCATCCAGGGTATAACCCACTGCCAGCTTGGCAGCGATTTTCGCAATAGGGAATCCGGTTGCTTTGGATGCAAGCGCTGAAGAACGAGACACACGTGGATTCATCTCAATGACAATCAGACGGCCATCTTTCGGGTTGACTGCAAACTGCACATTAGAACCGCCAGTTTCCACACCAATTTCACGCAGGATCGCAATCGATGCATCACGCATGCGCTGATACTCTTTATCAGTCAGTGTCTGAGCAGGAGCAATGGTAATCGAGTCACCGGTATGCACACCCATCGCGTCCAGGTTTTCAATCGAACAGATGATCACACAGTTATCGGCGTGATCACGCATCACTTCCATCTCATACTCTTTCCAGCCGATGATTGATTCTTCAATTAGAATTTCATCGGTTGGAGATGCATCCAGACCGGACGCCGCAATCTGCTCAAACTCTTCAGGATTATACGCGATACCACCACCGGAACCACCCAGGGTGAAGGATGGACGAATAATAATCGGGTATCCGATGTTCGCTGCTATCTCACGCGATTCCTGCATCGAGTGACCAAAACCACCCCGCGCCATTTCAAGACCAAGGTCATCCATAGCTCGCTTAAAGCGCTCACGATCTTCTGCTTTATCAATAGCATCAGGCTGCGCACCAATCAGATGCACACCAAACTTTTCCAGAATACCGTGTTTATTCAGCGAGAGTGCGCAATTCAACGCAGTCTGCCCACCCATAGTTGGCAGAATTGCATCCGGTCGCTCTTTCTCAATAATACTTGCGACTACTTCCCAGGTCACCGGCTCAATGTAAGTGGCATCGGCAAACTCAGGATCAGTCATAATTGTAGCCGGGTTGGAATTCACCAATATCACCCGAAACCCCTCTTCTTTCAGGGCTTTACAGGCTTGAACGCCTGAATAATCGAATTCACAAGCCTGGCCGATAACAATTGGGCCAGCTCCTAAAATCATAATGGATTGAATATCATTTCTACGTGGCATGCGTTTAATTCAACTCCTGTAAACGGAAGGATCCAGTTGTAAATAATCTTATTCAGACATGGTGTCTAAACAATCTATTTCCAAACAATCTATTTTAGACACAAAAAAAGGGTAAGTTTGCAACTCACCCATCAATTTCGCGCATACTAACGCGATACTATACACGGGGAAAGTCAGATCTCAAAAATGAATCATTTCAAACACATTTATGATGCAATCAACCAATCTCAATACTACACATCCAGCTAAGGGGCACAGCCATCGTCAATCGCGTGTCATTTTTCGTCATTATTTAACAGATCCTTGAGCCCGGCCAGCCCTTTAAATGTCGAACCTGCTTCCTCACTCCGCCGCACTGAACCCTGCGCATCTGCCTCCAGATAACGTTGATGTTCGTTATCGTGGCAGTAGATACAGAGTAGCTCCCAATTACTGCCATCCGGTGGATTATTACTGTGATTGTGATCTTTATGATGAACAGTGAGTTCACGCAACTGCTTGCCTGCAAAATCACGAGCACAACGCCCACAAACCCATGGATAGAGTTTTAATGCCTGCTCTCTATAACTCTCATTACTCATGCGTTCTCCTCATCAGCGATAATCCATGCCATAGCTTCATCATACGCATCATAGTGAAAATGTTTGATCTCGGCACTGATAAAGTGCGCTGTAATATGGGGAAAAATGATCAACACACTGGAATCAGACACCACGGCCACCTTTTTAATATGCTGATGATGATCGCGTATAAAAGCGAAGTGGCTAAGCAAGGCTGCAAAATCATGCCAACCAGGAAAAGATTCAGCATGGATAATCACACCGGCCAGAGCACCTTTTTTCACAATAATCGGATCAACCATCACTGCGGCTTTGACAAAATCATGTTGGCTCAGCGGCCCGATAGGTCTGATGGTGAGAACCGAATGTTTAATATTCATTTCAACTTCAATCATGTGCCCTCCACGCCAGCCCGGACTATTCACATATTGAGTATATGCACATCCTGCACACGATCAATAAGTTCTGCTCAAGCAGACAGCATAGATCATAACAGAGAGCAGCAATTATGCAGTGCTTTCAATCATGAACACTGGCTGAAACCGAGCCCACAAAAGGATTACTATTGCCCTGAATCGCCATGATTTTTTTATTGCGCCACACTTCCCATGCATCAACAGGGTCTTCCCTATCCCACACATCAAACAGGCGACGCTGTTTTTTACTGATATTTAACCCATAGACCTTCTGCATATAGAAATAGGTACGGGCGATATCACCTCGCACTTCATGTGCAGGTTCCGCAATGCGTTGTTTAAAGTCCACTTCAAAATCTACATCTCCGTAACGCCGCGGTTCACCACCGATCAGACCAAAACGAAAATTTGAACGATCACCATTCAATTCACCAATGGCCGGCACCAGATTATGCATATCCGATTCCATGGCGCGGAATGTCTCATTGGAACGGCCACAACACTTACGTCCCTTGTACTGCCTACCCTTGGATGTCGTACACACCTTGTTTTGCCAACACTGCAGCGCATGACCAAAAGCCCAGGCAGGAACTACATGTTCCCATTCAATTTTCTTACCGCGCTTTTTATTCTTTCTCGCGGTGTATCCACAAGAACCCGCTTTCACATGGCCTTTCTTACCATAAGAACAACCCGCATAAAAGGTCGTACGATGATCAGAATAGACCTTCACCATCTGTTTCTTGGCCTGTCTGAAACTGTTACCTGAATCATTACCATCAGCCATCGAAGATAGCGGCATCAATCCAATCAAGACAACCAACATCAACGCCTTTAGCAATAAGGAGACTTCCCTGTCATTCATACACACATCCATGTTATCTATTTTCACCCGCTATCCAGCGGGCGCGGAGATTAGCGCATATTCGCGAAGCATGTCTCTTTTTATGCAATGTAGATCCCTGCTTCAATAATTGGATGCCATGCATAGGCTCTCAGATCTTATGACAAACGACACCATCATCATCTCCCCGCAACAGATCGAAAACCATTACGCTGTGCTTAACCAGATCGGTGCTCTCTGTGATCATCCGAACAGAGGCTTTTATCGCGCAGCATATTCCGATGAAGAGAGTGCCGTGATGCGTTATTTCGCCACCCAGGCTGAGCAGAGTGGTTTAAATGCACGCTGGGATGCAGTGGGGAATCTATTTATTGAAACAACAGACCAATATGAGAGTTGGATGGAGTGCGGCTCTCATGTCGATACGGTACCAGGGGGCGGCAACTTTGATGGCCTTGCCGGCATCGTGGCCGGGTTTGAGGCAATAAAAACTTTGAATCAGAAACCGCGCACACATGGACTCAGGCTACGCATCTGGCGCGGTGAAGAGTCCGCCAGCTTTGGCATCACCTCCATCGGTGCATCAGCGGCTCTGGGCACCCTGTCTGCAAATAGCTTAAACAAGCGTCATGCTGGCCGCACCTTATCTCAAGCCATGCATGAACAAGGTGCAGACCCGACCTTCATCGCATCAGGCCAGAGCACCATTGATCAGGATGAACTGAATCAAATTTCAGCGCATCTGGAACTGCATATTGAACAGGGCATCGTACTGGAAAAAGAAGCGAAGGATATCGGCATCGTTTCAGGCATTCGCGCTTCATCACGCGATTGGGTCACTCTGCACGGGGCTTTTGATCACTCCGGCGCAACCCCCATGGGCACGACATATCGGCGTGATGCCAACCTTGCGCTAGCCCGTACAGTGGTCGCACTTGATGATCTGTTTCTCAGTCATCAGCAACAGTCCCCTAGCATAGATCTGGTGCAAACGATCGGTCATATCAACAGCAACAGAGAGAAGAATGCACATGATAAAGAGCTCTACAACAATGCCATATCTAAAGTCAGTGGTTATGCTTATTTCTCTTTTGAACTAAGAAGTTGCAATAATATATTGAGAAATAGCTACAAACAAAAAGCAATGCAGATCATTGAGGATATTGCAGCCTCCTTTAATATTTCTGTCGAGATAGAAAACATCAGCAGCAGCTACGGCGTGAAGACCCTGAATCTGCCCCTGCAACAGCGCATGCAGGGTATTTGTGAATGCCTGAATTACAGCTATCGCACCCTGCCCAGCGGGGCATGGCACGATGCTGCACTCATGGCACATCAACGGCGCAGTGATCAAACAACCATCCCTACAGGCATGATTTTCATTCCCTGCCTCAGCGGCAAAAGTCATTCTCCTGAAGAGTTCGCATCCAACGAACAAATTGCAAAAGGCGCATCTCTATTAGCAACATTATTGGGACAGCGAGAAGAAACCAAAACACCCTAAATCCAAACTATTTTGCTATAATAGCCATGTAAGTTTTCATGGTCATGGAGGTGAAAGATGACAGTTGATCTATTACGCGAAGTATTAGGCTGGTCCTCTATCATTCATATGGGGTTACTATTGTGGTGGGCGTTGTGGTTCATGCTGGCCCATGATCTGATGTATAGCATGCATAAGAGGTGGTTTAACATTTCAGAAAAGCGCTTCGATCTGGTAAATTATGCGGGAATGGCTCTGTACAAAATCACCATCATTGTATTGAATATTGTTCCCTATTTCGCCTTACGCATCATTGCATAAAGCATGACATTGAGCGTCACTCCTCTGAAAAATCCGCATACAAAAAACACTGACTTTAGCTCCTCAAACAATATTAGAAACCCATTCAATCAAACAAATTGCCAAGGTGATCTGTTTATGTATTTGCTAATACAACCGTCTCAGCATATTTCTCCTTAATCTCAAGAACCTCTGGAAGGCTTCGCACAAATGCTTCCGCCAATACTGGATCAAAATGTTGGCCAGCCTCATCTTTGATAAGGCTCACTGCCCTCTCAACCGACCAGGCATCTTTGTAAGGGCGCTCTGTAGTCAGTGCATCGAATACATCAGCAATAGCTACAATTCTCCCAACCAGAGGAATGTCCTCTCCTGCAAGCCCTTTAGGGTATCCTTGTCCATTCCACTTTTCGTGATGCGTTAAAGCAACAATACGTGCCATCTTCAGCAGTTCTGATTCATGATTCCCTATAATATTAGCCCCGAATTCAGGATGTTTCTTCATCAGCACCCATTCGTCTGCATCCAACTTCCCTGGCTTCAGCAACACACTGTCCGGGATACCAATTTTTCCAACATCATGCATCGGTGCCGCATTGAGTATCAGATCTGCATCAATGTCATCCATGCCGATGGCTTTGGCAATAATCCGTGAGTAATAACTCATGCGAATAACATGCATACCAGTTTCGTTATCTTTAAATTCGGCAGCCCTTCCCAACCGCCTGATAATTTCAGAACGGGTCTTATTTAATTCATCGGTGCGTTGCTGAACCATCTCTTCCAAATCTCTTTTCTGATCATACAAAGCCAGCTGGGAGCGAACCCGGGCTAGGACAATAGCAGGGCTGACTGGTTTAGTGATATAATCAACGGCACCAAGCTCAAAACCCTGCGCTTCATCATTCACTTCTGACATGGCAGAGACAAATATAACTGGTATCTTCTTCGTGCGTGGATCTTCCTTGAGTCGACTACATACTTCATATCCATTCATTTCGGGCATCATGATATCTAATAGAATAAGGTCTGGCGGAGTTTCTGATATAGCAATTTTCAATGCCATCACACCATTAAGAGCAAATTTAACCTTATAACCGTCAGACAAGACACCCTTAAGGACAGCTATATTTTCAGGCACATCATCCACAACCAGAATCGTTTGCTTAGATAGTTCTGTACTCATGAATCATCTCCAGAATCACTCTTTACCTTATTTAAACTCTGTATTAAATCCTGTAACAATTCCAATGCTTTTGTATATTCAAGCTGATCAATAGCTTTCGAAAGAGGTTTTAGTGCAACCTGAACAACTGTACCCTTGAGTTCATTTTCAATCTCAAAAAACACTTCCGATGCTTCACAATCAAAATCTTCTAACAACGCCTTCAATTTAGCAAATAGAGGGGTAATGGTTTCAATATCGATTTTACCGTTGAAAACAGAGGTTTCTTCACCGTCATCCAAAACGGAAAGAGCTGACAACAACTGGGCCATTTCTGACTCGACAGCTATGAGAGCTTCCTCCACGCCACTGCGCTCTTCTTGATTCAGGACTAATTCAAGGCGCTCAGCTACAGCCTGAACAGCAGTTGCCCCGACATTCCCTGCAACACCTCTCAGTGTATGA
>Ga0316202_10001165_pt1 | contig 21822 bp, 23 predicted proteins | sample 3monrhotite_MG_FD_204934 | JGI IMG/M metagenome (GOLD analysis project Ga0316202, IMG submission 204934) | Microbial mat bacterial communities from mineral coupon in-situ incubated in ocean water Damariscotta River, Maine, United States -... | ecosystem: Environmental > Aquatic > Marine >... | reverse complement strand
ACAATAACGAGCGTCCCAATATGGCGCTCGGCGGCATAACGCCAAAACAAAAACTAGCCATGGGCATGCCCATGGCTGCTTAAAACAGTTCTACTTATCAAGTCCCCTAATTATGGGGGTATTACCTTCGAAGAGGAGTAACCGCGTCTCACTTACATCTAGGCCGCCGTGAAAAGGGACTTTCTACAATTCAATGCTGTCGGCATGCATCGCAGATGCGTTGCCCCAAGTCAGTCATTTTTCATTACTGTTTGTTTGAGTTGGCGCACCATAGTATGTGCAGGCCAGTAAAAAAAAGTAGTGCAGACCCTGTATAGTACCCGATGCCACGCACCAAGAGTTCTACTGAATAAGATAAAACTATTGCATGTGCAAATACTTGGATACTTGGTACGTTGGCATGACTGTGAGCTATGGCTCTTAGTGCTAAAAAGGATTTCAAGCACTGAAATAAAAAGAACGCTACAATTATGAGGCCCCAGACACCAAATTCACTTATATATTTGGCAGCAGTAAAGCCACCGTCTAAAACATTGAAATAATAACCCATTAATTGAAGAATGAAAAAACTAGTGTCTCCAAAATTTTCTCTAAGGCCTAATTGTTGATATCCGACTCCCCATCCTTTCGTTTGGCTAAAAGAATTCAACATCAACTCCCAGCCTTGTCTGTAAACAAGATTGGAGAGGTTTGTAGTTTCGATATTGAAGTCTAACCTATTATAAAAGTACGATAAATCTAGTAAGAAAAATGTAGTGCTTAGTATGCCAATCATTAGTATTGGAGTACGTATACCTTTGAGGCTTACCAACCATAGTAACGCCCATGACACGGCCAAGGTCATGCTTTCAATAGTGACTATGAAAACTAAGATTAGGCCCTGAAACATCAGGCGTTTATGGAAATCCAAAGTTACAAAAATAGCTAACATGAATGGGGTAAAGGCAATCGCAAAATGTGAAGGTTCTGCAAATGGGAACATCGGCTTTGAAAATGTTGACTTTAAAATTGGGCTCTGAAATTTAAGCTGAGAGAGAATAGCAATGAAACACATTACCCAGAACCCTAATTTTATTGCTTTTTCCATGTACTTAGTAGGCAAAGAAAGGAGCCAGGAACTAAAGATTTCTGAACATATTAGTATTACAAATAATGGGAAGAGAGATAAAAATGCCCGTGTAAAATCAACTCGAACAAAGGTACTGGCCACGACTAAATGGAAAGTAACAAACGCAAGGCAGAAACCATAGAAAGTTATACTTCGTACATGAAGTTTCAGGAATTTAGGTTGACGTATGGAGATACCTAAAATTAACAAGATTGCTGTTAAGGTTGTTCCTCCTGCTAGTGACGAAGACAATGCAAAGTAAAATATGCTCGCAGGTAATAGTAGAATAGTGAGAATATTTGTCATGACATTGAACTCGTAATTTTTTTGTGTGAAAAATAAACTAATGAGTTTATTTGTTACTTTATAGTTAGTATTTTATAATGTTAGGTTCCGAGTATTTAAACGGAAAATAAAGAACGAATTATTTTAAGTTCATTGACAAGCTATTTGTTAATGAGTTGATCCTTTCTTTTTATCTTGAGTCGTTCTGCAACAAATTGCCGTAACGCATTGTCAATTTTGCCATAACATCTTTGTACCGTTTGCCTAGGCCTCCCCGTAAAAGAGGTGACGTGATAATATTCTTGTTCAGTGGGTGATTCTTTTGAGAAATAATAGTTGGACACGCAACATCGGGTCTTATTAGCCCTAACTTCGTTTACGCTGTGCCAGGACGAATGTGTGGTTTCCATTACGACAAGACGATTAAATACTGCAGTAATCTCTAGTGGAGTATTCACGGCATCATCCCACAGTTCAAGATTTCCACCATTCTCCTGCATCCAATTGGGGGAAACATAATACAATAAATTGAGACGTCTATAATGTTGTTTTGTAAAGTCATGGCTATTGTCAATGTGCGGATTCAAAAAATCTCCTTTTCCCATCATCGAAATTCCACCAGCATACAAATTCGGGTCGGCTTTTAGGTCTCGGATTCCTGTAATATCCTCTATTCCCTGAATCACCGCTGGTACATGAAATGCGTGTATTGCGGCAGAAATTATTGGATCAACTTTATTCAGTTGGGCTAACGTTTTTTTTCGTTCTCGAAATGTGTCAATTTGACGGCAATGCTCAAATTCATGCGGGAAGCCGTCGAAAATTTCTAAACAATTTTTCTTGGGTAAGAGACCATCTATCACGAAGTAACGGGTACCAATTTGGCCGGCATTATTCCATTGGTTTTGTAATGTAGATTGTTGATTTGTTAGTTTAGATATGATCGAGTTTTCAATAGCAGATTGAGTGATCACGACTAGGTCTCCAATATATTTCTAGCAACCGATTTGGTTTGCTGAGACAGTTAGTTTTAGCGAATATCATGCAATTTTATTGTGTGACGGTTCAGTTGATAAAATGCTCAAAAGTTCCATCAATCCTTTGCTTAAAGTTATATTATTTATATGTGGAGGTTTGTTTTTGCAACTTCTGAAAGGTGCTCGGTATGCTCGGAACTATGCTATACGGTTTTTACATTGATTTTATTGATCTAATTGGCACAGCGACGGTATTTTTAGAAGCTAGAAGGACAGGCTCTTTAGTCTTTGTTCTTACTATGCTACCTGCGGCTACAACTGAGCCGCTGGAGATGTCTGACCCTCTCAGAATTATGCTAGAGGCTCCAACCCAAACATCCTCACCAATATTAATTGGTGAAGATGTTTCTTGCTGGTCGCGGCGGGGCAAAATATTCGTGTATGTCGGATGGTCCGAACTGTATATTTGTGTGTTTGGTCCAAGTAATGTGTCTTTTCGAATTGTGACGCCACCCTTTCCTTGAATTACGCTGTGTACACCAATAAAAGCATTTTCTTCTATAGTGATTGATCCACCATGTACGTTCACATAGCATCCATGCTCAAGTATTACCTTATCCCCAATTTTTAGACTTCCAGTTGGATGGTCCCACCCTAACACTAAAACGGCATCTCCAAGAAAAGTGACATTTCGACCGAGTTCCAACTTTTTTTTATGCCCTCTGACACGGAGTCGCCCATAAATACGAAACCTAATCGTGTTTAATTTAGGGAAAAGGAAAATTTGCCCTTTCAAGAGTGCTAATGCGATGCCAAGAAAACGCTTCATGCCGCTGGCCATATGCTAAACTCCCGATAATAATCTCTTCATTTGACGAACAAATGAAGTCATGGTTTTAACTGTGGCATTAACAACGCTCATTGGACTATAAATTTATGTAGCTTTTCAATACTCTTTCGCACAAGTACCCAAAAGATAGAAAATGGGGTGTTTGGGGAGAGAGGCCTGCGATGAGAAAGTACTCTTACCATTAACATGATTTTCAGAATACCAGAGGTTTGCCGGAAAAGTCTATATTCTACATCACACATGTCTTGTGCTAGTCGATTTTTCTCAATACCTGCAGTTGAGGAGGCCTCTCCATGAGTTCGATATTTGTATACCACCTCATGCAAATAAAAAAACTCACCTGCTTGAGCAATATTTAGGGCACTCCATCTATCTTCAAAAGAATGTTCCTCGATATAGTTCCCGAATTCCAGAAATGCGTCGCGTCGCGCAAATAATCGTGCCCAGGGTAATCCCCAATTAAAAATGATATCAGCTTTTGCACACCACTGATATTTGATCCAAAAAGCACGCCGATTAGATACGATATTAGGTTGTATAATCTGGCTATTTAGATCAATAACTGCGCAGTTTGCGAATAAGAAATTTATATTAGGCTTTTGCCGTAAAAACTGATGTTGAATATCGATTGCTTCTGGGACCAACTCATCATCTGATGCTAAAAGAGTAATATACTTTCCGGTAGATGATCCGACCAAAAAGTTTAAATTTCCAGTTATCCCTATGTTTTTAGTCTGTTGGACAATTTTAGCGCTGTGGAATTTGGCGTGGTTATTTTCCACCCATTTTGCTGCGACACTAAAAGAAGCATCTTTTGATGCGTCATCACTGATTACTAGTTCAATTGCAGAACAATTTGACTTTAGAATGCTGTCTAGTGTCCTTACAACCGTATGCTCATGATTGTATAAGGGAATAAGTAATGACACAATTTCAGAAGGGGCATTTACGACGCCCAGTTTTTTCTGCCATGTCTGCACTATCTCCATTTGCCTTGTATAACCTCTCTTCGTATCAACCAAATCATAAACATCCAATAGAGGGCATAATTAGCAGCGAATGCCAATGTGGCTCCTTCAACTCCTAGTGCTTGAGTAAACTGAACAGATAAAATGACCCACGTCCCACCGAAAATAATTTCGGTTAAGATAAACCATTTGGTCATTGCCCGCCCTACCATAATGAAGCTTAAGATCCAGCTTCCAATTTTCAATACATCACCAATAAGTTGCCATTTGAACATTTTGGTCATGCCTACAAACGATTCAGAGAAAAGAAGTGTTGATAAAGTATCCCTTAATAAAAAAATTACGAGTGCAAAAGAAATTGCGACAGGAAGTACTATTGCATAAACAGTCTTAATTTCTTGAATAAGTTGTTTTCTATCTTTTATTTCAGCAATCCGAGGTAAATAGTATACACTTAAAGTAGTAGTGAAAAATAGTAAGTATAATTCACTTATTTTATAGACGGCCTGCCATTCTCCAGTGGCTGCTTGGCCGAATGCTTCAATAAGGTGGCTTCGAACAAAGACTTGACTCATTGGTCCCGCTATTGCTGCGGTGATCGCCATCAAAAAGAACTTCAATAACAAAATATATTCTGTTTTTGTTGTACTTCCTGTAAAGAGAGATAATTTTAGCCAGCTAGCATTGCGGCATAAAAACAAAGTAACTAGGACAATGGAGGCTTGATTAACAGCCATGGCTGTAAGTGCTCCTAGCAAACCAAATCTAAGAGCTAGAACAGTTGACACTATTACGCCTATAAGTGATGCAGTGATATTTTGAATTACATATAGGTGTAATTCCTTTTTTCCATTCATTATGGCCAATAACATACTGTTTACAGCCATAAATGGTAAGCCAATAGCTAACCATATAAATACTTTTTTATAGTGAATGTCTTCAAGAATATGGATAGCAAGAGTTTCACTAAAAAGCGCGATTGTGAGTGAGGTGATGAATGCTGACGCTAGTACACATTTAACTGCAGCGCTCCAAAAATTTTGTATCTTTTGATCGTTATCATAATGTTCCGCGGTATATTTTGTGATACCTGCGTTAAATGCAGCCCCTGATGACGACAAAGCAATGGTAATTAGGTTTGAAAAGTGCCCTACAACGGCATAACCTGAGGGCCCAATATAAATTGCAAGCACTTTGTTGAGGCCCAGTGCAGTGAGTAGCCGTACGGAGACAGCTATTCCATTAAGAATGCTGGTCCTAACTAGCGTCAAGGTAGCTGTCCTACAGCTAATTTAACAGCATTGACTGTATGTGACACCTGTGCGTCACTCATCGATGGATATAATGGTAAGCTTAGTACTTCTTGGTGTATTGTTTCAGAAAGAGGAAAGTCACCTTTTTTGTACTCAAGGTACCTATAAGCTTTCTGAAGGTGTGGGGGTATAGGGTAATGAATAAGAGTCTGTACACCGAAAGCTTCTAGTTTATTTTTTAATAGATCTCTATTTTTGGAGCGAATCACGTAAAGGTGCCAAACAGGGTTCATCTGGTTGGGCACATATGGCAATTGTAAATCTAGCCCTCGGAGCTCTTCGGTATATTTTGCAGCTATCTCACGCCGTCGGGTATTATCACTGGGTAAAGTCTTTAGTTTTATTTCTAAGGTGGCAGCTTGGATTTCATCCAAACGACTATTTCTACCAAGTAGATCATTTCTATACTTGGCTTCTGAACCATAATTCCGGAGCATCTTGAGTACTTCCCATATGGCGACATCATTTGTGACGATCGCACCTCCATCACCTAAGGCACCAAGGTTTTTACCGGGATAAAAACTGAATGCAGCGGCATGTCCGAAGCAACCTACAGGTTGCCCCCGGTGTTTCGCGCCGTGTGCCTGAGCGGCATCTTCTATCACAATTAAAGAGTATTTCTCCGATAGCGCCATTATGGCAGTCATGTCACAGGGTTGTCCGTATAAATGGACTGGTATAATTGCTTTTGTTTTATCTGTAATGGCACATTCAATATTAGGACACTGAATGTTGAATGTTTTGCCGCATGGCTCCACTGGAACTGGAGTAGCACCTACGTTGCTTACAGCTAACCAAGTTGCTATAAAAGTATTTGAAGGCACAATGACTTCATCATCAGGACCAATTCCATATGCCCGCAAAATAAGTTCTATTGCTTCCAAACCGTTTGCCACGCCACAGCAATATTGCGCTTGGCAATATTTAGCAAAGCAATCTTCGAAGCTGCTTAATTCAGGCCCTAAAATGTATCTGCCGGAATTTAGTATCCGATTAAAGGCCTCTTTAATAAGGGTTTCGTGTTTATGGTTTAATTCTTTCAAATCAAGGAAAGGTACCATGTTAGCTTTTGTCTCTAGCATCTTGTGCAAACTCTAAATAATCTCGATAATAATCGACTTCATCATAACGCTCTGATGCCAAAACCATGCACACAGATCCGGAAGAGAAGTTATTGAGGTCCCGCCAAATCATAGGTGGGATATACAATCCGGTATACGGCCGATTAAGTTGATACTTTTTTTTAGTGTAGCCATCATCGAGTTCAACATCAAAGCTACCGGATATCGCTATCATCAACTGACTAAGGGCCTTGTGTCCGTGAGCGGCCCGACTTGCGCCGCCAGGAACATCGTAAAGGTAGTAAACCCTTTTTATATCAAATGGTATGTGCTCTTGGCCCTCTATGAATGTAAGGTTCCCTCTAGGGTCAGAAATTTTGGGTAACTGTATCAGTTGGCAGCTTTCTATGCCCATATGAGCCACTCCATTATGGTTAAAGGCTTAACAAATTATATTGTCGTTTATTCTATAAGCGCAGCGGAGACACGGAGCCCGACCATTCATTGATCTTGCACATTTTATTCAGAAACTAATTCATTCATCTACAGTGAAAACCATTTTCCCAAAGCTAGACCCTGCGTACATTTCATCCATACGAAGGGGTAATGAGTCAAATGTATTATAACTGTGTATAACAGGTTTTATATGTTTCTGAGAAATCAGTGCAGAAGCTTTTCTTGCCTCATCAGAATTCGCAAAATGAGATCCAATTATACGCTTTAATTGCATCCACAAAAATCGAATATCAATTGTGGCCAAATACCCACTTGTTGCAGCGCAGGTAACGACACGCCCTCCGCGGTTTACAAGGTACAATGATATGGGTAGAGTTTCTTTACCCACATGTTCAAATATTACATCAACGCTAGTTATACCACGCTTTGCTAACATTGCTTTAGCTTTATGCCAATTCGGATAATTCGGCTCTCCATTCTTTAAAGTGAAACCATGAAAATTATCTTTACTTCTATCGATAACCACATCTGCTCCAAGGCTCGAGCATAACTGAGCCTTTTCCTCATTCGACACGACAGCTACTACTTTTGCTCCTTGTTGTTTAGCTAGCTGAATAGCGAAAACACCTAAGCCTCCAGCAGCGCCCCAAATCAGGCAAGTTTCGCCTGCTTGAAGTCGGGCGCCATTTTGAGATATTAGCATTCTGTATGCTGTAGATAGAGTAAGGCAATAAGAAGCTGCCTCACCCCAATCGAGACACTTAGGTCGGATCAGTAACTGCGAGGCTTTCACTTTTGTATATTCGGCAAAAGCGCCAAAATTTGTCTCATAACCCCAGATTGCTTGTGTTTCCGACAACATGTCGTCGACTTTAGTAATAGGGTCGGCCTCATCTACGACATTGCAATGAATAGTCACTTCGTCACCGACCTTCCAATCAGAAACATCTTCCCCAATCTCTGTTATAATTCCTGAAGCATCACTTCCAAAAATCGCATATGGCTGATTGTGGACTGCACGGTCACCGCCTTTCCGTGCATAAGACATAATTAATTGTGCTGGCGTAAGAGGATGACAGAGACTACTCCATAAAGAATTGTAGTTTAATGCTGCCGCTTTAACTCTCACCAAAACTTCATCGGCGGCTATCTCTGGAATAGGTACTTCTAGTTTTTCAATTCCGCCAGAAGGTTTGCGCCCATCAAATGGTGTTTTTGAAACCTTGATACCAAGCCCTCTACTTTGTCCGTATGCCCACATCGTTTTCATATAATCAATGGCTTTATCTTAACTTAGGGAAAAAATTTTCTGGAATTGGTCCGTTTTCTGAAACAGTGACTCCCATTCTATCGAATGGGGGAGTAGCATTAACATATTGCTCTGTTAAACTAGCCCCATCACACAAGTACCTTATTGAAAGGGCTCTTCGTTTATCAATATGGTTGTGGGTTCTAGAGGCATGAATGGTTCTATGAAAAAACAATAGAGCATCACCAGCTTTTAGTTCAAAATCTAAAACATCTTTCGGAGAAAAGGTTGTCTCATCCAATTGTTCTAAACCTTGTTTTTGAGCAATGATTGCGTCATTGTCAAAGGACTTGGGGAGGTAGAGGTTATTATCTAAGTGGCTACCTCTTAGAAACAATAAGGAGCTATTTCTTGGTACATCATCCGCTGTGATCCATATAGATACATTTTTATCGCCTTTAAAAATATAGTAAGGGCGATCTTGGTGCCACGGTGTCGCTTTTGCTTGCCCTTCTTTGACAAGAACATGGTCATGAAAAAGCCAACAATGTGTAGATTGCGTCAACTCGCAGACGAGATTTACAAGTTTTGGGTCATGTGCAACTGAATGAATTAGCTCGAGTCGTCGCCAGTTGTTAAAGTCCGAAAAAAAGTATCCCTCATCAGGGTTCTCCATACGCCGGTGCATGGGACTCGGACGTTCAAGATTGGCGGCAATTCCTTTTCTCAATAACTCGAGGCCTTCGCCACAAAGTAGAGAGTGTATTTGCACCACACCATCTTTATTCAATGTTTCTGACAAATGCATAATTAGTATGGTTCCATTTTTATAGGCTTTCTAGATGACCTAAACCGAGCTTTCTGAATCGACCAATTTGGTTGAAAAATCTTTCTTTTGTAACTGCAACATGAAAGTACTCATCATCTGAGCTTACAACTTCTGCCATACCAGTAAAGGCATGGATTTTCATCATTTTTTCAAAGGTTTTCTTGACTTCCCATGGGCCGCAAACACTGCGACCTAACCAGTCAAATCCAATGCTATAGATTAACATCATCGCATCCAGCGCCAGCTGAGGCGATGCAGCCTCACTGACGACAAGGCTTTGCCAGTTAAAAGCTGTGCTTGAATTGAGTTCGGTTAAACGTACCACGCCAGCATCAGTTTTGGTGCGGGGGTCATGTATCTTATAGTATATTTCCTCTCTATTATTAAACCGGTTTATATAGCTATTGAGATATGAAATTTGCTCTTCAATGCCGCCATGAGTCGCTTTTAGGAAGTTGTTTTGTCGACGTGTCCTTAAATCTAGTATTAGCTTTGCATCTTTAACGTCAATTGGGCGGAGTATAGAAAATTTTCCCCTTATTTCAGTCAACTCAAAGAGTAAGTTTAGGGTTGTTTTATTACTCAAAGTTTATCCCTCCGGTAAGATCAATGCAGCCACCATTTGCATAAGGGTTACTAATGACAAACTCTATGGCTCTAACAAGGTCAGTCGAAGAACCTAGACGCCCTGTTCCGATGGATAATGTGAGCTTTTTCTTTTTATCTTCGTCGATAAAGTCAGTCATCCTACCTTCGAAATACCCCATGCGTATTGATGTGGAAGTGATACCCATTCTGCCGTACTCCTTACCGAGCACTTCGAAAAATTTTTCTCCAAACGCCTTTGATGCCGCATACAAACTCACCCCCCGGGATGTTTCCTGTGAGCGAAACGAACTTAGATAAATGAAGGTACCATTCTTTTTCTTTATCATGTGGGGCAGCAAAAGATTTGCGTAACGCACATATTGCACGATGTTTGTATCAATTGACTCTAATACATTTTCAAATTTTTCATGTACAAATAGGCTAGTTTGAGTCTTAAATGCGGCCCCAATGAATATTATTTTTTGGTACGCATCTGCCTTGCCCATGTTTTCAACTGCATCAATAAATGCATCTTCTGAATTGACATCGGTGCAGTTTTCTCTTGGAGGGGGCACGTTCTTATTAAAAATGCGAAGAAAATGAGTGTCACCACGATCAAGGAGCATCTCAAGAAGCCTTGATTGCGAGCCAAAAATAATCATCAGATCAGTCATATTATTGCTCAATTTATTATTTAGCTCCAAACACCACAATAGACGATGTCAATCCGACGCCGAAACCAGCGAAAATAGAAACACCACCTTGCGTATCTAAAGGAAAGTCTCTGAGTAGAAATGGGATAGTCGAAGATACTGTATTGCCATTTTCACTGTAATTTACTCGGAACAAATCTTGGTAATGCTCTAGCTTTTTACGAATTCCTTCAACAACCAATTTGCTGGCTTGATGAATATAAATATTTTTGATCAGTAATCCGTTCTCTTCACAAAAAGCAATGGCTTTTGCTATCTGAGGAACAACTTCCCTTAGGGTAAATAGCCACACATCTCCACCAGACATATGTAGGTATCCTGAGTTTTCTGTATCCGTTGCAGACTGAAATAAAAAGTCTCTATGCTGACCAGCGGTCATGTGGTCTTCATAGTGAATAACTTGAGAGTTTTCTGCGGATAATAGGACCGCTGCTGAACCATCACTGAAAACTGCGTTTGTTGAACGGTCATTCTTCTGAAGCTTTTGTCGGTAGGTATCAGCAGTAACAATGAGAATTTGACTGTATTTTTCAATAAGGTTGGCTGCTAAGCAAAAAGATTGCACAAAGCCGGAGCAGCCTTGATTGAAATCAAATGCTAATAGATTTTTTGGCAAGTTAAGTCTGCTTGCTAGGCTGACAGCATTCGCGGGCAAATAATCTACAGGACTCTGTGTGACCAAGATTAATAACTTTACGTCTCTTGCTAGTGGCAACACTTGGCTCGCAGCCTGCTCAGCCAAATCCAACATGTCGCCATCTGTCTCGAACACACACGGGATACCAGTTTTATCCAGAAGTCGGTCAATATCGGGATATACGTCAGCAAGGTCGATTTTTTTTTCGCCCAATGCCTTACCTATTGCTATAATTTCCATGTGCAATTTGCCTAAAAAAGATTAATTGGCTGGCTTCCAAGTATTACAAAAATCCGCAATTTCTTTTACCGATGTAGCGCCACCTAACTCAGGGCATTCGAGAGTTATACCAACAAACTTCTCATCAAGGGCAGATAAGATAGACATATGACCCAGACTATCCCATTCAAGACAATCTTCAGATGATGTTTCAATAGAAATCGTGGCCGTTTCCACATTGAGAGCGGACGCAACAATTTTGCAAAGCTCTTCGTCTAAAATGTTCATAGTATTAGTCTTTCTGTCGCTATAGTAGATGTTAAATCCTAGGCAATATATTAACTTGAAAATATTGCAAGCTAAATTGGATTGTAAGACACGGCTAATATTGGTTTTAATAAACTTAGCGGTTACAACCGTATAACGGAAAACCTAATTTATGATCTCTTGGCTAGCGGTGTAAAGCTATATTTTGTGAGATACTATAAGCCACTCTTAATGATCTGTCGGCTTCTAAGTGCGTTGAGAAATATATAGCTGATGGGGAATAACTGTCTTGCAAAGACTACAGATAGCCTTCATGTTTTATTAGTCGAGTTTTAAGTGATCGGAACCTAACAAAAATTACGTGCATAAGTCACTATGTGACGGGGCTAAGTAGATTCGTAGTAAATTTGTGCCCTTGTTCGCTGGTTATTTAGTGTGACAGCGTAACTATTATTGGTTTTATGCGTGGCGGGGTGACGATACGCCTGTATAGAGATTAATTGGGGCTTGAGTATTGACGTTGAGTGTTGAAGCTGCCTAAGTAGTGTAGGTCTGATTGGGTGGCTTGATAGCACATTGCCCATTGTCGGCTGATGCCTCTAGGCTATATCGTTTAATCTTAAAAAAATCTTTATCTATAAACATGGTATAATCATTTGATCTCTACAATAAGAAAGTATGGTCTCGTTGGCTCTTTGCGGCTTGCAAGAGATCTTGTTTTTACTCACTTTTTCTTTCGTGGAAAAGTGCGGTTAATCAGATTGCCATTTTATTGTAGGGGGCATCAATACATAAAGTGGGGCACGGACTTAACTGTCGGCGTCGGTGCGAGAATAGACGCCTTTTCTAAACATGACACGTGTATCTACATCGGTGACAATGTCCAATTAAATGATTATGTACACATTGCGGCAATTGAAAAGGTGACAATAGGTAATGACGTATTGATTGCGAGTCGAGTATTCATATCGGACCATGGCCATGGTTCGTATTCCGGCTCCTTTGAGGGGTCTTCACCTGACATTAACCCGAGAAATAGGCCTGAGCCTTCGAAGCCTGTCTGTATCGGGGATAGGGTTTGGATTGGTGAGCAAGTTTGTATACTGCCTGGGGTGACAATTGGAAGTGGTTCGGTGATAGGAGCAGGGTCTATTGTTACTAAAGATATCCCTGCGGATACTATTGTTGCGGGAAACCCCGCTAAGTCGTTAAAGATGTATGATCGAGAGACTCGCCGATGGATAAAAACATAGAGCGTTCAAGGGTTATAGTTGTGTCCGCAATCAATTTTACAGAAGGTGGGCCATTGGAGGTTTTGATCAAGTTTTTAGACTCGATCACAGAGAAGTTACCATTTGGTTGGCGCATTATTGCGCTTGTCCATGATAAAAATCTCATTCAAAATAACAATGTCGAAGTTGTAGAGGTAAGGAAAGCTAAAAAGTCATGGGTAAATCGCCTATACATTGAATGGTTCGCCTATGACGCGCTTCTTTCTGGCATTAAAGTGGACGCTTGGATTTCACTTCATGATATTACCCCGCGGGTACCGGCTACCGTTCAATTTGTTTATTGTCATAATCCGGCGGCATTTTATTCGCCATCTTGGTTAGAAATTTTCTTAGAACCTAAGTTGTTTGTTTTCAGCAGGTTGTACAAGTTTGTTTATCGGCTTCGAATTCAAAAAAACACTGCTGTTATTGTACAACAAGAATGGCTACGCAAACAATTTCAGCAACGTTTTAACTATAATAATGTTTGGGTTGCTCGGCCGTTTCAGGCTGAACAAGGACAGCGAAGAGGTAAGCTTGAGCAAAGAACTGCAAGGGCTGCGCCAAGTTTGCGAAAAACCTTTTTTTTTCCAGCATTGGGTAGGGTATTTAAGAACCACATATTGCTAGTAGAGGCGTGCAAGATTTTGTGTGCTAGAGGCATGGATAACTTTGACATTCTTTTTACCCTTAGCGGTGATGAAAATCGTTATACTAAGTGGCTATATAAACAGTGTCGTAGTATCAAAAATATTAGGTGGTTAGGATACCAGTTTCGTGAACAAATGGATCATCATTATAAGCAATGTGATGCACTAGTGTTTCCTTCGAAGCTAGAAACATGGGGTTTGCCTATTAGTGAGGCTACAGCATATGGGGTGCCAATTTTGTTGGCTGATTTGCCCTATGCACATGAAGCTTTGGGTTCATATGATAAAGCTTGTTTTTTCTCACCAGAAAGTCCGGAAATTCTTGCAGGGCTTATGCAGAACGTGATTGAGGATAAGATGTCGTTCAATCCTGTATTTTATGAGGAGCCATGTGCCCCCTATGCTTCTGATTGGTCCGGGTTAAGCAAAATGCTGATTGCTGAAATAGATAGAACAGTAGGATAAGTTTGCGCCATTCATGGTAAAGTAAATGGTTTACAATTAAACTTGAATATTCATTTTAGTCTAATTGTAAACGGCTCGTGGTTTTGCGGCCCATGATTTAATTAGTTGGCGTATGAGTAAGGTGGAATGGTAATACCCCCATTATTAGGGGACTTGATAAGTAGAGCTGTTTTAAGCAGCCATGGGCATGCCCTTGGCTAGTTTCTGTTTTGGCGTTATGCCGCCGAGCGCCATATTGGGGCGCTCGTTGTTGTAAGTCCAGAGCCAAGCTGTGGCTGCTTCCTGGACGTCGCTGAATGTTTCAAAGATATACTGGCTCAACCAGTCATATCTAACCGTGCGGTTGAAGCGCTCCACATAGGCATTCTGCTGTGGATTGCCCGGCTGAATAAACTGTAACGTAATGCTATTCTTTTCAGCCCATGCTGCCAGTAAATGACTGATATACTCAGGGCCATTGTCAGATCGGATCACCTTCGGCTTGCCGCGCCATTCAATGATTTGATCCAACGACCGAATGACCCGACCTGCGGGCAATGAGAAATCAATCTCAATCGCCAGGCCTTCCCGGTTAAAATCATCAATGACATTGAAAGCCCTGAAGCTGCGACCATCAGATAGCTGATCATGCATGAAGTCCATACTCCAGGTCTGGTTGACCGCCGTCGGCACAGCCAAAGGTTCAGGCTTCTCCCTGTACAGCCGCTTCTTGGGTTTGATGCGCAGATTAAGTGCCAGTTCGCAGTATATGCGCTACACACGCTTGTGGTTCCCCTTGAACCCCTTCACATTCCGCAGATACAGAAAACACAGCTTAAAGCCCCAATTACGCTGACGGCTGGTTAGCCCCGTCAACCAGGCAACAATCACTGCATTTTCATCACTCAGCTTCGGCTGGTAACGGTAGCACGTCTCACTGATCGTAAAAGCACTGCACGCTAACCTGATACTCAGGTGCCCTTTGCAGATAGCAACCTTGGCCATCTCTCGGCGTCGAGACGGCCTTACCACTTTTTTGCCATCGCTTCCTTGATGACATCGTTCTGTAGCTGAACATCGGCATACATTTTCTTCAAGCGAGCGTTCTCAGCTTCAAGATCCTTCATCCGCGTCATCATTGAGGCATCCATGCCGCCGTATTTGGCCCGCCACTTATAAAAGCTGGCATTGCTCATGCCGTGCTCACGGCACAGTTCCGGTACCGGCGTACCCGCTTCTGCCTGTTTCAATATATTGATGATCTGACTGCCCGAATACCGTGACTTCTTAATATAAAATCTCCTGCGTTTTCAGTACGAGAAAATTCTACCCATAAATACCACTAATTTTCGGGGGGTATTACCAATATTGTTAGAGTTTTTCCTCGCTGTAGCTTGAAATATGATTTTGGTGCGGTAAGGTATGATGTTCTATCCAAACACGCCTGTGACCTGGATATTTCTATCCGAAAATGCTATTTAAAAACTTCTGCTTGGCAAGGTAGGGCAGAAGCTGTTTAGCGCACTTTTAAAATTCGACTGATCCAGGAGTAGTTTGCGGCCGTATTAAAGGCATTGTGGGGCTCTCCTGCATCTCGTCAGCAGCTTTAACCTAAAAACACACAAAGCCATTTTTACAGCCCGCAGCATACAGCATATGCTGGAATGGATTGCGTCTATCGTAGGGATATTAGGTAAGCAGTTTACCCGATGCTAGGTCATACACTTTGTTCGCAAGCATCTAGGCAGCATCAAGACACTTTTCATAAAAAGAGCGCTCGCAGTGTTCCGCTGCATACGCACTAGCTTCCAATTTTACGATCCCCGCGGTCACCCGTAAACAGCCCTCTATTCACCGTGCTCAAATTCCAACGAATGATAAGGGCGTCATATTAGTCAAGGCTAAGTCCAAATGGACCTTTCCATCAATCCCTTCTTTTAATATAAAGGCCCAAATATTGAAACCTGTCTTATTTAGGCGATACCATGTCAGTTGAAGAACTAGCCCTACCGGGCGTCTATCTGTTTACACCTAAGCGCCACGGCGACGACCGAGATTTTTTCTCTGAAACGTTCAAAAAACGTGAGTTTTCGGAGATTGCTCCGGGTGTTGAACTCATTCAGGACAACCACTCGTTTTCAAGAGACGTCGGGGTTATTCGCGGCTTGCACTTCCAGCTGCCACCGCACGCTCAGGGCAAGTTGGTGCGAGTACCAAATGGCCGGGTATTGGATGTTGTCGTCGACCTTAGGAAGAATTCACCAACTTACGGCAAGCATCTAGGCGTGGAACTAACCAGTGAAAATTGGCAACAACTTTGGGTGCCTGCAGGATTTGCGCATGGTTTCTGCACACTCGTACCAAACACTGAATTTTGTTACAAGGTCAGCAGTTATTACGCTCCAGAACATGATTCCGGGCTCGCATATAACGACCCTGACCTTGCGATTGATTGGCCAATTGAAACCAAAAACGTGACCGTATCAGGTAAAGACGCGCAGCTAGGCTCTTTCAAAGATTTTGTATCGCCTTTCGAATATTCAGCGGCTCAAGGAGCAACATCATGAAAATCATCGTAACAGGCGGTGCTGGTTTTATTGGGTCTGCTGTATGTCGCTATTTAGTGAAAGACCTTGGCCATACAGCGATCAATGTGGATAAACTCACCTATGCAGGCAACCTAACCACGCTCAAAGAGATCGAAGACAGCCCCAAATACCACTTCGAGAAAGTTGATATTTGTGATCGGGCCGAGCTTGATGCCGTATTCACAAAACATCAACCTAACGCCGTGATGCATTTGGCGGCAGAAAGTCACGTGGACAGGTCTATTACAGGGGCTGATGCTTTCATTCAGACCAACATTGTAGGCACCTTCAACTTACTTGAAGCCGGGCGTGCATACTGGATGAGCCTCGACGACCAAGCCAAGGCAGCTTTCCGGTTCCTGAATGTATCAACCGATGAAGTCTATGGCAGCTTAGGCGCTGAAGGATTATTTGAAGAAACAACGCCTTACGACCCTAGCTCCCCCTATTCAGCGGCAAAGGCTTCAGCCGATCATCTCGCAAATGCATGGTTTGAGACCTATAAGTTCCCGACAATTATCAGCAACTGCTCTAATAATTATGGCCCCTACCACCTGCCTGAAAAGCTGATCCCACTCGTGATACTGAATGCGCTTGATGGCCAACCGCTTCCGATCTACGGCGATGGTAGCAACGTGCGTGACTGGCTCTATGTGGATGATCACGCAAAAGCGCTTTTCACCATTCTGACTAAAGGCCGTTTGGGCCAAAAATATAATGTTGGCGGCCGCAACGAACGCACCAACCTTGAGGTTGTTGAGCGCATATGTACGATCCTCGATAAGGTGCGCCCAAAGAATAGCCCCTATGCGGACCAAATTACTTACGTCACAGACAGGCCGGGCCACGACGCACGCTATGCGATTGACGCAAGCAAGCTGGAAGACGAGCTAGGTTGGCAAGCTGAAGAAAACTTCGATACCGGCATCGAGCGTACCATCAAGTGGTATCTAGATAATGAATGGTGGTGGGGGCCACTCCGCAAGCATGCAGCAGAACGCAAAGGCGTATTAAAGGGTAAAAATTAATGCGTATTTTTGTAGCAGGATCAACTGGACAAGTGGCCGCTTCACTTGCAGTGGCAGTGGACGGCAGTGAAATTGAGCTAACCACCGCTGGCCGCCCAGATTTTGATTTAACCAATACCAAAAGCGTACATGCAGCCATTTCAGCCTTCGAACCTACGGCAATTGTAAACGCGGCAGCCTATACGGCGGTTGACGCTGCTGAAGATGATGAAGCTACTGCAAATGCCGTGAATACGGACGGTGCAGGCACACTTGCGGCGATAGCCGCTGAACTGGGCGTGCCTTTCATTCATATCTCGACGGATTACGTGTTTAGCGGCAACAAAAATGGGCCCTATACGGAAAACGATTCCGTCGCTCCTACGGGCGCATACGGACGCAGCAAACTCGGCGGCGAACTTGCGGTCATGATCCAAAATCCAAACAGCATCATTTTGCGCACATCTTGGGTATATAGTCCCTTCGGCAACAACTTTTGTAAAACCATGCTCACCCTCGCGAAAACACGAGATGACCTTGGCGTTGTCGCTGATCAAGAGGGCAACCCAACCTACGCACCAGATATAGCCGCGGCAATATTGCACATCCTTGAAACCATCGAAGACCATGGTTGGCAGGACGGCTTCGCAGGCACGTATCACCTCGCTGGCACCGGGGACACGAACTGGTACAGTTTCGCTTCCGAAATATTTAAACTCGGCGGCAAACATGGTCACGCTGTGCCAAACCTAAAGCAGTTAACTACTGAGGAATATCCAACACCAGCCAAGCGCCCGGCCAATAGCTGTCTGGATTGCAGAAAGATCGAAAACGTCTTTGGTATTGTTATGCCCCCGTGGCATGAAAGCACCGCTGCATGCGTTGAAAGGCTTTTCCAAGACGGCGAGCTTGGCTAGCCATCAAAGTTAGGCTAGTCTCTAAGAAAACAGAATCTATTCGTTAAAATACACTCTAAGCTACTGAGTATAGTGAGGAAATATTATGAAGGGTATCATTTTAGCAGGCGGCCTTGGCACGCGGCTCTACCCTATCACTAAATCCATCAGCAAGCAGCTGCTGCCGATTTACGATAAGCCGATGATCTATTATCCGCTGACAACACTTATGCTTGCAGGCATTCGTGAAATACTGATCATCAGCTCCCCCCAGCATCTCCATCTTTATGAGGATTTACTCGGCGACGGGTCACAGTGGGGCATCACCCTTAAGTATGCAGAACAAGCAGAGCCTAAGGGCCTCGCACAAGCATTTCTGATCGGTGAAGAGTTTATTGGCGGCGACGAATGTGCACTTGCGCTCGGCGATAATATTTTTTACGCGGCAGGCTTTACGCAGTATCTGCAACAAGCGGGCGGCGTTGAAAGCGGCGCGTATGTGTTTGCCTATCCTGTTGGCAACCCGACAGACTTCGGTGTTGTAGAAATGGGCGAGGACGGTCGGGCCATTTCTATCGAAGAAAAACCCACTGAGCCAAAAAGTAACCTCGCAGTAACAGGCCTCTATTTCTACGATAAAGACGTTGTCGAAATCGCGAAACAGGTAAAACCGTCAGCGCGCGGCGAACTTGAAATCACTGCCATTAATGATGCTTATTTGCAGCGCGGTGACCTCAACGTGGTGAAACTTGCGCGCGGTACTGCGTGGTTAGATACCGGCACGGTCGATAGTCTTTTGCAGGCGAGCCAGTTCGTGCAAACCATCGAAGCACGCCAAAGCCTTAAAATTGCCTGCCCCGAAGAAGTGGCGTGGCGCTCAGGCTTTATCGACGACAAAAAACTAGAAGAAATCGCCTTCAGTTACAGAAATAGCTACGGCGAATATTTGCAGGGTATCTTTTAATTTCGCCTATCCGCTGAAGCATTAACATCAAGGAGATTGGAGTTAGTAGGTAACAAAGAGGGGCTAGTGTTCTCAGTTGGTGACACGTTAGAAGAAATGCATCGGTTGACGTTTTTCAAGATTGCTATTAAAGGGAGTTAGAGTAAATTATCTCCTGCCGCTGGGTTTCTATTATAGATTTTTAAAAGCTATAATTAGTTATATCAATTTGTTTTTAGTTTTATGTTTATTTCCAAGGTTTTTGGAAGTGAGTTGGAGTGATACTATGAGCCTTTTAATTGCTTATATTGGTATTTTGGCGGTGTTAATAATAGCTCTGAATGCCCGCTATCTAGGGGAGTTTTTTGATGTAATGGATGACCCTCTAAATGAGGCCCATAAAAAGCATACGTTTTCCACTCCTCTTGTCGGGGCCCTTATGATTGGGGCTTTGGCGATATTTATTATTGCTAATCAGTACGTGTTTAATGCTACTGCTAAGATGACGGGCATTAGTGTTTGTACTATTCTAGTTGCAATATTAGGTATGTATGATGATAAGTTAAGATTAAGTTGGCAGCTTCGCCTTGGTTTGATTGGGGCTATTTGTATGCTTCTTGTATACTGGGTTCCTGAATTACGCTTGACTGAATTGGCTTGGTCATTTGGTGTTGCGACTGAGTTAGGCAAGTACCCTGGTGCTATCTTTTCTGTGCTGTGTCTTATGACACTTGTTATAGCTTTTAACATGATGGATGGTTTTAATGGCGGCGTAATTGGCTTCTCACTAATTATGTTTATAGTGATGGCGTTTATGGCAACGAACCCTCATAGGCAAGCCATTTGCCTTTTTATCGCGTCTGCGCTTGGTATTATGTTTGTATATAATATGAAAGGCGAGTTTTTCCTCGGCGACGGAGGTGCTTATGCCCTCGGGTTGCTAACAGGGTCTGTAGCACTGCTTACATATACTCATGGTGGAGTGGTTTCTGTCTATGCGGATACAATTTTTGCTTGGTTTGCGTTGCCGACACTTGATTGTTTGCGAGTAGTGATCTCTCGTAAAATAAGTAAAGCCAGCCCCTTTTATGCTGGGCGTGACCATTTGCACCATATGGTCATGGCTGTGAGTGGCCCCAAAAGAACACTATTTGTGTTCTGTTTTATTGTGAGTAGTTCTGCCGCTTTAACTCTCTTTTCAGGGCAATATACTTATATAGTTCTCTTGGTAGAGGTTGGGTTGCTGTTTGCTCTGGCGATTGCTGCCAGAAAGTACAGAAGGCAAAGCGCTACCTGAAGGCCTGAACTAATTATGACAACAGGGAGGTTATAGTATACCGTTTGTGACAGAAGTAATTTTTGCATAATTATTGTTCTACTTGTCTAAGTACCTAATGTACTGGCAACTGTTCGATACTTTTCAATGAAGGCGGCGACCGTTAAGCTACCCCAGGATACCGATATAAAGTTATTGATCGACACACCTCCACTCACCAGCTTATTCAAATTAGAAGTAAGCACTAAAATACATTAAACTTTGACCAGAAAAGCCGTCCAGTTTGCGGAAATGAAAGAAATTTGGTCAAGGGAATTAATTCACACATAATTTCGCACATGTTATGTTTTGAGCTGGTCCTAAAAAGCTGGACAGTGAGTTAAGGTGTATCCAAACGAAGATTTGGAGACACAGAATGACGAAACGACGTACATTATCGACCTCTTTTAAGAAGAAGGTTGCGCTAGCCGCGCTTCGGGGTGACCGAACTATTCAAGACCTTGCAGCTCACTATGAAGTGCATCCGAACCAGATTTCCCAGTGGAAGCGCCAGGCTGTTGATGGCCTTGACGGCGTGTTTGACAGCAAACCAGGCAAACGTCAGCGCGATACGGAGGGCGAGATCAAAGAGCTTCACGCCAAGATCGGGCAGCTCACGGTGGAGAAGGATTTTTTGGAACGCGGGCTCAAGCGCTTCCGCGATTAGATCGTCAGCAGATGATTGATCGCGAAGATACCCGTTTGAGCCTTTCCCGTCAGTGTGAGTTACTGGCCATCAGTCGCAGCAGCTTTTATTACACACGAAAGCCTGTCCCGCCCGAGACGTTTGAGCTTATGAAGCAGATGGATGCCTTGTTTATGCAGTATCCTTTTTATGGCAGTAGGAAAATGACAAGCCACCTGAAGCGCGAGGGCTTGCATGTCAGTCGACACCGTGTGCGCCGTCTGATGCGGATCATGGGCTTGCAGGCGATTTACCGGGCACCCAAGACCAGCACGCCTCACCCTGAGCATAAGATATATCCGTATCTTCTGCGTAATGTGTCGATCACAACAGCCAACCATGTGTGGTGTCAAGGGCGGAGCAAAATCAGGCCAAAGGGTAATACCCCCATAATTAGGGGACTTGATAAGTAGAACTGTTTTAAGCAGCCATGGGCATGCCCATGGCTAGTTTTTGTTTTGGCGTTATGCCGCCGAGCGCCATATTGGGACGCTCGTTATTGT
>Ga0316202_10001160_pt1 | contig 21915 bp, 18 predicted proteins | sample 3monrhotite_MG_FD_204934 | JGI IMG/M metagenome (GOLD analysis project Ga0316202, IMG submission 204934) | Microbial mat bacterial communities from mineral coupon in-situ incubated in ocean water Damariscotta River, Maine, United States -... | ecosystem: Environmental > Aquatic > Marine >... | reverse complement strand
GGCTCGATCAATCCCGACACGGGCTTGCCAGAATTCTTTTTTGGCGATTTTTTCTGCGGGCTGAGCGATAGCTTTAGTTCCATCGGCACCAGCATGTCCGACAGCTTCAGTTCCTTCGGCGATAGCATGAGCAGCTTTGGCGACAGCTTTTCCAGCGGCCTCAGCGACATCGGCAACTCTGTCAGTTCCAACTTAGACAGCACCTTTGGCAAAGTGTTTTCCGATCAAGTGGGCAACTTCGCGGGCGGCCTGACCAGCCGCGTGGCGGGCAAGTATGTGTCCAATAAAATCGGCAAAAAAGTTGGCGGCCCGCTCGGTGGTTTGCTGGGCGACACCGTTGGCGGGGCTGTTGGCAACACGCTTGGCGACACGGTTTCTGGTGCTTTCAAGCCCTCACAATCCTTGGGCGCAGGCCTGACGGATAATCTCAAGCCGAGCGTAGCGGCGCAATCCAACACCACACAGTCTTTATCGACCCCAGCCGCCACGAGACCCTCAATGAGCCCGCCAACACCCACCAAGACACAGCAAAGTCGGGGCATGAGCTCCCACGGCCTTGGCATGGGCGAAAAACCCCCGCCCAAACCGCAGCCAGCCCCGCCAAAACCCGAACCCATGCCGACTTTAAAGGGCTTAAACATACCCCAACCCGCCCAACCCAAACCCGTCAGCCAAGCCGCGCTTAAATCGGTCATCGCCGACTTCAAAGCCAAGCAACAACAAGGCGGCATACAGAACCTTCTGCAAAATGGTCCCACTCAAAACGCCAACGCCAAACCATTGGGAACCGCCCCTGCGTTGACTCCAGAAGCCAGCGCGTCTAACGCCAGATTAGCGGCGGCTTCAGCAAAGACCACGGACCACAGCCTGCTTAAACGTGATGTAACGGATGCCCTCAAAACAGGGGGTGCACAGGCGCAAGCCGAAGTCCGTGATCTCACCCAACAGATGGATCAGCTGCAACCTGGATCGGGGACGAAATTGGCGCAGGAGGTTGGGTTGAAACCTGTAATGAGTGGTGGCAGTGGTCAAAAAATTCTTCAAGGCGGCAGTGGTCAGGATGCTCTTTCCAAAGATGCGGCTCAATCTAAACAACCCAGTTTCAAAGATGCAATTGCCAAACGAGAATCCGATGGGCAACCCAATGATGGTTACGGTGCCGTAAATTGGGATAAGGATTCAAATAAAACCAAAGGGGCATATGGTCGATATCAAATGCGCAAGCCTGCTTTGGAAGATGCTGGGTATATGGACAAAAATGGCAATTGGAACGGTACCGATGGTATAAATAGTCACACCGACTTCCTGAACAGCCCCAAAACTCAAGAGAAAGCCTACGATACCTATCTTAGGAAGACAGAGGGGTATTTGAAAAACAACGGGGCCTCAAAACATATTGGTCAGAAAATCGAAGGTAAAAAAGCCAAAATCAAGGTGACACGCTCAGGTCTTCTAGGTGCTGCTAACCGACAAGGAAAAGGCAAGGTCAATGAATACCTAAAACACTTGAAAGCGAATGATTGGAAATCAGACGAAAATACGTTTGGTGAAAATAAAGATATGTTTCTAAGTATTGAAACCCGTTTGCGTGAATTCCAAGATATACAATTACCGTAAGCGATGATGCGCTGTTTTATGTGGCGGTCTTACGTGACCGCCACATTATGCGATAAGTTTAAGTTCACATGATTACCTGTGCCACCCATTGGTATTTAGCCTTTAAGCATAGAAGAAAAGAATAGCTTGCGAGAGTGTGTTGTTTTTTCTTATGATTGAAATCATGGATTTTAAATTATCTCATAAATTGCTTTCCCTTATTGGGGCAATCGCAGCCTTTGTTGTTGTTTCCGCCAACACTGCTTGTGCTAATGAGGCAGAAATCCGAACGACTGAATCATTAGCGATAGGCATGACCCATGATCAGGTCATAGAGATTTTTGCTTTTGAGCAAACTGTAGACATTTCGCAAGAATTTAAAGCCGTCGTCATACGCCCAGAAGAATTTGGCGTTGAGTCCCTGCTTATTTTTAAAAATGATATTTTGATATCAAAAGAACTGTCTGGACATCGCTGGGTTACGATGCAGCCTTTGAATGTAGATGGTATGCCTGCTTTGATTGCTTCCGAATGGAGTGGTGGAGCCCATTGTTGTTTTACTTACTTTCTTATTGCCCTTGAGCCGATGCCTAAAGTCACACAAACGCTTGATCTAAGTGACGGTCAGGGCAACTTAAAGACATGTGGTGAGCTAATATGTCTCGATTTCTTTGATTATACGTTCGCCTATTGGCGAGGCCCATTTGTGGATTCGATTGGGGCTCCGATAATTACATCTCTCCGCGATGGGCGGTTTAACTTTGATTTTGACCTCATGCGCAAACCTTATGTGGAAGTTTCCGACAAAACGATAAGCAAAATCAAACAAGCATTCTTCAAAGCAGAACAAGGCGAAGACATCGGCATCGCCTATCGTATGTTGAGCCAAGAATTGCTGAACCTGATTTACTCGGGTCATGCAGATAGAACGTCAGCTTTGTTAAAGCGTGTTTGGACACAAAACACAGTCTCAAGCACACAGCACTCTTTTGAGATTGAGTTCATAACTGAACTCAAAAAAAGCCAATATTGGGCTGATTTGCTCAAATTAAATGGCGGTAGGATTTTGGGTGCTAAATGACGGAAGCCAGAATGTGACACTGTGTGTCATAAATGCTTATGGGACACGATAAGAAGGGACCTAACCTTGTTATCCAACGGTCTATCTGACAGTTAAGCATTACTGGACATCACTTCTCTGTTGCTCGACATTTCCCTGAGCTTTTTCACACCACTATCCAAAAGGGCTCCAGTGCCCAAAACTCCAAATTCATTCAAGCCATCGCGCAGGTTTCTGTGGCCGCGATCTGTTAAGACGGTCAAGGCTTGGCGCGCGAAGTGTGCTCGTTCTGCCAGTGTGCCACCGCCTTTGGTGAGTTCGATGAACAACTCAATTTGTTGAGCAGGTTTGATCACTTCATCAACAGAGGCCAGATCAACGCGAAATTCTTTGTAAAGATCGAGCACGTCTTGGTGCTGTTGTGTTTCGCTGTCACTTAGCGCGACTTCCAAAACCAAGCTGTTATCAAACATCCCGCTTTGATCTTCCAACATGGTTTGAAATTACGGTGACATATGTGGACAGCCCCTTTTGCACAAGGTTAATTTAAGGTTCTGGTGTTAATTGCGTGCAGTCATTGCCCTTGGAAACGATGTTTCCGATGGCGCGCTAGGGCGTGTCCGGCCTGTTTTGCGCGGTGCATTTGACCGCTGGCCCTGATGGTCACCGCGACCCCTGATCCCATCAGTGTATCGAGCTCATGTTGGCTCTTGTCACCGTACGGATTTTGTTGTGGTCTTCGGTCACAACCGATTGCCATCACCTGATTTTACCCTCGCACAAATTCTATCTCCTACGTCCCTCTTCTTTGCTAAGCCGCTTTTTTTTCGGCTGGCGGTAAACTTCGCCAGTCGTCATTAAAGCCCAACACGTTCACGCTATTTTGTTGGCAAGTGCCACCGCCACCAACTTTTTAGGGTGGCGTTTCAGCATGCCTATAACCCACGGCTGGGCGCGCGTGGATTTAGAACGTTCCAAAGCCGCCGTGGCCCCCGTGACCAGTAATCGGCGCAGATAACCATCTCCGCGTTTTGATGTTCGCCCAAGCCTTTGTTTGCCTCCGGTTGAGTGTTGACCGGGTACTAACCCCAGCCATGCTGAGAATTGCCGACCAGAACTGAACACCGAAGCATCCGGCACCGTGGCGGCAATCGCGGTGGCCGTGACAGGCCCAATGCCGGGAATACTTTCCAGCAATTGACTGACTTGATTAGATTTATGCCAAGCCATCATGTGGTGTTTTAAAGTTTCGATACGCTGTAAAACCTCACGTAATTGTTCAACCATAACCACCAAAACTTGCCGAGCTAAATTGGGAATGCAGGCATCACTTTCATCATAAATAATGTCGGCAAGACGCATGGTGCCCGCCATGCCAAGTTTTTCAACGACGCCAAATTCAGCTAAGTGTCCGCGCAAGGCATTGCTGATCATCGTGCGTTGACGAACCAATGCATCGCGGGAACGGTGCAGGACTAAAATGGCTTGTTGATCCACAGATTTAATGCCGACAAATCGCATGGAAGGTCGTGTGACGGCCTCGCAAATCGCTTCGGCATTGGCGGCATCGGTTTTGTTGCGTTTCACATAAGGCTTCACATATTGGGGCGGAATTAGGCGAACATTATGCCCGAGTGCACGGAGTTCTCTGCCCCAATAATGAGCCGTGGCGCAAGCCTCAATGCCGATTAAACAGGAGGGAATATTGGCAAAATAACCCAACATCTGACCGCGTCGAATTTGGCGACGATCAATAACGTCTCCTTTGTCTGGACGTTTTAACGATCCTCCATTCTGGCACATTGCGATGCCGAGCGGGGCCGTCCACTCCATCAGTGAAATTACGGAGACAGTGCACTTAATTATCTAGCACCCCCAAGCCCGCCAATCAGGAAATTCTAAAATCGGCCATCGCCGACTTCAAGGCCAAACAACAACAGGGCGGCATACAGGACCTTCTGCAAAATGGTCCCACTCAAAATGCCAATGCCAAACCAATTGGAACGGCCGACATCAACAACAACCAATTGGCAATCTAAAACCTCTCGGAACCGGCCCCCGCCCTAACCCAGGTGATGCGGGCTTTGCAAAGCGGCGCATCCCCCGCCGAAATCCGACGCCTTGCCTTAGCCGGAGCCGCCGTGGATAGCATCGGCGGAGGGCTAACAAAAGGCCCCGCCATGATGGCAAAAATGGTATCAAAAAAAGGCAAATCAAGCCCAGCCGGAGCCTTAGGCCAAAATGCAGTGGATTATTTAGCCGGAGAGGTTTTAACGGGGGCTGTGTATGGAAGGGCAGAAGGCAAGGCTCGTCCTAAACAGGGAGGCAATAAGAATTAATCACATATATCTTTTTCGCCACCCAACATCTAAATACGCACATATACGCACACTTTGTCCTGGATATACAAATCCGGGACATCGTGTGCGTAGCCTTGCAGATACAAAGATACCTTGGCATAGACACTGCCGTGTTCCCGGGCTTTGTTCATCCAATATCGATAGTCTTCGCCTTCAGACTTATCGTATGATGAACGAATAGTCATGGCAGATACAACCCCATGATCTGATGCTTGTAAAATCCAGTATTTATTCAGCTCAAGGTCTTTGTTGCGACCTTTTCCAAAATAATAACAATTGCTCATGTTATACATGGCATTCGCGTACCCAGCATTTGCAGCCTTTTCATATTCTTCGTCGTCATAAAAGGCCACGCCTTGCTCGACCAATTGGTCTTGCGCCGCGTCCGCCCATGCCAACCGCCCCGGCATCGCGACCAGGATTAAAGCACACACACCAAAAATAAATTTTACAACCATTCGGTGACCCTGCAACAAGCGAAAACACCATTCAACGGATTTTGCAGGGGCGTTGACCTTAGCTCAAGCCAAAACCCAAGCCTGGGGCGGGGCTGCGGCGAACCTGTTGGGTGGGCAAATTGTGGGCCATTTAATTGGGTTCAGGCCCTCGTCTTGTGTGTCGGCCCCCCCCCGTTATTCCCCTTGGGTGAGTTCCAAAACAAGTTGATCTGCAGGACTGGTTTCAGCGCATCATCGACGGATGGCAGGTCGCTATGAAATTCATTGAACAGGTTCAGTGCGTCTTGATGGGGCTAAGCCTTGTTGTTTGCGTTCACCAGATTTAATGCCTCAAAGTCATATATCTAAAAGCAGGGGCTTGCGCCTCGGGTATAGGACGCTAAACTATGTTTTATTGATCGAATATCGATAATGAGCTGCTTACATGTGGTTAAGGGTCTGACGTTATGGATATGCACAGTTTGTATTTTATTGGTTATGCGGTGTGCGCCACGATTGCCGGTATCGTCATGGCCAAAGCCCAGTACAGCCGCAAACAAAAAGAAGGAACACCGATCAACTACAAGGTGATGAAGTTTGTGTTCGGCTTTGCCTTGTTGATGTGGACCGGGGCAGCGTTGGCGGCGGTTTATTACACCAAAAGCCCGACGTCAATGACCGTTGCAGGCATGTTTTTAGGCGTCATTCTCAGCCTGTTTTTCGGCTGGCAAATCAATATTGTGATTCGCAAAATTCAAAATGACGAAAAAGCATTGGAAGATTTGGCGACCCATGATGCCCTGACGGGGATGTGGAACCGGCGGGTGTTTCATCAAACCTTGAAAAAAGAAATCAAGCGGGCCGAAGAACTGGGGCGCCCGGTGTCCTTGTTGATGCTCGATATCGATAATTTGTGCGATATTAACGCCGAACATGGCTATGAGCCGGGCGATTATGTGTTGCGCAAATTGGCTGAAATTATCACCCGTGCGGTGCGTCCTACCGATATCATCTGTCGCTACCGCAGCAAAGAGATTGCCATCGTTTTTCCCGAAATGAAGGCTTCTATTGCTGGAAAATTTGCCCGCAGTTTCCAGGCCGAGATAGCGTCTCATGCGTTTGATATTGGCGATGGCACCACAGTCTTGGTGACGGCGACCATCGGCGTGGTCGGTTATTCGGCTGAGCTAACGCCAACAGAACCTTCACTGGTTGATGCCGGCGAAGCGGCTTTGTTTAAGGCGATGGAAAACGGCCCCAATTCATTACACGTGGTTAAAAACAGCCCTAAAACGGCTTAATTTAATAAGCCTCAACCTAATAAGCTTTGGCAAAAATCGCCTGTTTGGTGGCTGGGTTGCCTGTTAGAACGCAGGTGCCGGGCGCGGTCGGTTGGTCATAGGGTAGGCAACGGATTGAAACGCCCAACGGCTTGAGGCTTTCTTCTGATTCGGCGCTTTCGTCCCAATAGGCTCGCACGAAACCGGACGTGGCGTATTTATCTTTTTTGAAAAAGGCATGAAAGCCAGCCAAATCGGTAATGTCGGTACGTACCCGAGCATCGCAGTAAGCTTTCGCCTCGGCAAACAGGGTGTCTTGGATGCTTTGCATGTGGTCGGCGAGGCCCGCCACGAAGGCCTCTGTGCTGTGCGAAGTTTTGCCATAAATATCAGTGCGTTCGGTAACCATGACGGTGCCCTGGTCCAAATCCCGAGGTCCAAGTTCAACGATCAAGGGGGCACCTTTTTTAATCCAGCTCCAACGTTTTTCCCCGGCGTTTATGTCGCGGGTGTCAACGAAAGCCCGGACCGGATTGCCAAAGGCGGCTTGGGCGTTGAGACGAGCGGCTAAGTCTTGGGCCGCAGGCAGGACACGGGCTGCGGCCTCTTCGTCCCTGGCAATGGGTAAAATCACCACTTGGCGCGGGGCTACGGTGGGCGGTACGCGCAAACCATTGTCGTCGCCATGGGTCATAATTATAGCGCCAATCAGGCGGGTCGAAACGCCCCACGAGGTGGTTTCGGCGTAGCTTTCGCCACCGTCCTTGTCTTGAAACTTGATTTCGGCAGCGCGTGAGAAATTTTGTCCAAGATAATGCGAGGTGCCGGCTTGTAACGCTTTGCCGTCTTGCATCATGGCTTCGATGGTGTGGGTTTCGACGGCACCGGGGAAGCGTTCGGCGGCGGATTTTTCACCGGGAATGACCGGGATCGCCAGCCAGTCTTCGGCCAAGGCGCGGTATTCTTCGAGCATGGTTTGTGTTTCAATGCGGGCCTCGGACTCGTCGGCGTGGGCGGTATGGCCCTCTTGCCACAAAAATTCAGAGGTGCGCAAAAACATCCGTGGGCGCATTTCCCAACGCACCACGTTGGCCCATTGATTAATTTTTACGGGCAGGTCACGATAACTTTGAATCCATTTGGCAAAGCTTTCGCCGATCATGGTTTCAGAGGTCGGACGGATCACCAACGGGCTTTCCAGTTCACCGGCAGGCACCAGTTTGCCGTCTTTGGCCACCAAACGGTGATGGGTGACAACCGCCATTTCCTTGGCAAAACCTTCGACGTGGGCGGCTTCTTTTTCAATCAGTTCCAACGGTATAAACAGCGGAAAATAACAGTTTTCATGGCCTGTTTCTTTGATCCGTTGGTCAAGCCGAGCTTTTAAATTTTCCCAAATGCCATAGCCCCAGGGCTTGATTACCATACAGCCACGGACCCCCGAATTGTCCGCCATGTCAGCTTCGCTGATGACCTCTTGGTACCACTTTGGGAAGTTGGCTTCACGGAGGAAACGAAGGGCGGTTTTCTGAGGCTTGCCTTGGGGTTTTTGTGACATGGAAATTACCGTTCAGTTATGGGAATATGTTGGCTCTTGGTATCAAGCATCACGCGCTAGAAATCAAGACCTGATGCAGCCTGACCATCATCCGTTGATCCATGTGAGTAACATACCCATTGGAGGTCTGAAAATTGTAACATTTTCTAGTCAGATAGGGCTGGCATGGTTACGTTGATTGTACTAATTTGCAAATATTGTATGACATAAGGGGCGAATGCCAATGTATTTTATGCTTTGGCACTGGGGAATTTCGAGTGAATAGTATGAAAAAAAAATCATTAACGCCGTCCTTGGGACATTCCCAAAACAAAGAGGTTGGTCAGCGAGTTTATTCGTCACGCAGCCTGCATGGGCAAGTTGTTCATGAATTGGGACGACGCATTGTTTCTGGGACGATCCCGGAAGGCGCGGTTTTGCCAATTGAAACGGACTTAGGGGCCGAGTTTGATGTTAGCCGTACGGCGTTACGCGAAGGCATTAAGGTTCTTACCGCCAAGGGCCTTTTGGTCAGCCGCACACGGACGGGAACGCGCGTTCGGCCTCGGGGTGACTGGAACATGCTGGACCCTGATGTCTTGGCATGGCGACTGGAAACACACCATGATGAAGACTTCGCACAAGATTTATACGATTTTCGCATGTCGGTTGAGCCCATGGTCGCATCGTTGGCCGCCGTGCGTGCGACTGATGCTGAAATTTTAGAAATGGAAGAAGCCGTGGCAGGCATGATTGAGGCTAAGGATGATTTCCAAGCCTTTATGGAGCCTGATTTACGGTTTCATCGGTTGCTGTTGACGGCGTGCCGCAATGAATTATTGTCATCTTTGGCGGCATTGATTGAAACGGCACTGACGTTTAGCTTTGCCGGATCGACACTTAAACTTGATATGGATATGGCGGGGGTCCACAGTAATGTTCTTCAGGCCATTCAAAACCGTGATGCCGAGGGGGCCAACGCAGCGATGGTGAAGTTGTTGTCCGTTTCGCGAGATTTAAATAAGGCTGTTTTGGCGGATATTAAGTCTAAAATTGAAACAAAGTAGGTATGACCAGATGACGTTGGTTTGACTACATGAGGCCGCCTCGTTTAGGCGGTGTTTTTACAACATTATGAAAAATAGTGACAAGTATCCGGGCGCAACGGAAGACCAGATCAAGTCTCTTCCGCCTATGGTGAAGTTCTTAGGCCTGCATCCTTTGATGTGGGTCCTTGTCGTTGTGTTTGCCATCGCTATCGCCAGAGCTTGCGATAACGTCGAAGCCTTGGGCTGTAATTTTTTCGACTGGTATGATGAACTGGATTCTGAGCGTAAAGACGAAACCGATAAAAATTCCGATTCCGATTCCGATTCCGATCAAAACGCTGATCACAAATCAGACAAAAAACACGATTAGCTTTTCATGCTTTTCAGCTGTGCGATGATGGAATTATCCACCAGCTTTGGAAACAACCGCTGAATAAAAACAAAGAATCGCTCCGGACCGCGCGGATAGCTTGACCGTGCGCCCGATGCAATGGCATTGGCGATGGAATTGGCGACCACTTCTGGCTCATCTAATTTCATTTTCATGGGTTCAATAAGGTGTTCAAATGCCTGTGTGGCCCCGGTTTTTGCCGCGCGCGGCGCGATGTAGGTCACGTGGATGCCTTTGGGAGCCAGTTCCCGGCGCATGGCATCGGAAAAACCACGGACGCCAAATTTAGTTGCGGAATAGCCTGCAAACAGCGGAAACGCAATGTCTCCAAACATTGACCCCATATTGATGATGGTTGGGTTGGAAGACTTTTCAAGCGTAGGCAGCAGATCGCGGGTCAACTGCATTGGGGCCAGTAAATTTACATTGACCATCAACTGCAAGGCCTTGTCGGTGGCTTCGGCCAATGGGCCAACAGCAACGACACCGGCATTATTCACCAACGCATCTATGCCGCCAAAAGTTTTGACGGCCGTGTCTCGAATAGTCTCACGGGTTTCGGCTTTGGTGATGTCGCCGACAACGGCGGTGGCTTTGTCGGCATGGGCCAAGGAATTGACGGTTTCGTTCAATCCGTCTGCATTCATGTCCGCCAAGACAAGGTTTGCCCCCCGCGTGGAAAGTTCCCGAGCCAGAGCGCGGCCAATGCCTGATCCGGCACCCGTAACGACGATGGTATTGTTGCTGATTTTCATGAAATGCCTTACACGCTTTGGGGGTTAGTTGGGGAGATGCTGTTCCAATTCACGGAACATATTGCCGAATAAGACGTAAAAGTCTTTGGCTGCTGCGATGATGATGTCTTCGATTTCTTGGTTGTTGAGACCGTTGGCCAAGTTTTCAAAGAACTGGATGTGTTCAATGTCCAAGGCACCGTGGCTGGTGAGGTAAGAAAAAGCATTGGGTGGATTGTCGCCAAAACTTTTTGCAATGGACCCGGCGGCTTTATCGGCCAAAACAACCGACATGCCTTCTAAGACATGAACCATACCCAACAAAGCGTAAGGGCTGATATGTTCGATGGCATAATGGGCATAGCCAATCATGACGCGGCACGCAAATCCACCTTGACCGTGGCGCACGGCTTCACTGTCGGCACCCAACGCCTTGATGTCTTCTAAAATCCATTCATCATGACCGCTTTCTTCTTCAATGTATTCGTTGAGCGCATCAATGTAGGATTCGTCGCCTTGGGCCAAGCATGTGTCGCGGGCCAGTTCTAACAAAGGCACCGTAAAACGAACATGGTGATAGGCTTGTTCTAAGTAAGCCGCATACAGTTCAGGCGTAACGCCTTGCTGTACCGTGTGCTGGATCAAGCGAATGGACTGGAAGTCTTGGCGCTCAGCTTGGGTGTCGTCTAACAGTTTTTGATAAAACGTCATGTTCCGGTCCTCGTGTCAGTTGCCGCCGTCACCAAAATATGGGTGGGTTGGGCATAATCAGGGGCGCTTGATAAGGCGGCTTTGACCGTGTCGATTAAATCCTGGGCTTCAAATCCAGGGCTGTGCGTCACGTTAAGCACCAGTTCGCGCTTTAAGTTAAGATCGAGCTTTGCGACCAGAACGCCAGGTGCGTCTTGGGCCAAAGTTTCGATCCATTCGGGGTTAATGTTGCGACCATTTGGTGTGATGATCAAGTTGTCTTTACGGCCTAAAATATGCAGGACGCCTTGATCTGATAGTTCACCCATATCTCCGGTGTGCCAGGTTTGCCCAGGCACGTCTTCGCGGCCAAGGTAGCCATCCATAACCGTTGGCCCCGTAATCACGATTTCGCCATCAACAAGGGTGATTTGCGTGTCTTCAATGGGCGTGCCAACGGTGCCGGGTTGGCGGGCGCCGGGGCGATTGACGCTGACCACGGAACAGCATTCCGACAAGCCGTAGCCTTCGTGAACGGGAATGCCAAGCGCCCATGCCGTCTCAGCCATCGCGGGAGACACGGGCGCGCCGCCAACGGCAATAAAGCGCAAGCTTTTTGGAGCATCAAGGCGCATGGCAAGCAGGCCTTGCACCCACGCCCCTAACAGACTCGGCACCAAAACAGAGGCCGTGGGTTGGTGCTGCTCGAAGGCTTGGATCAACGGTTTCAAATCGCCTTGCTGAGCGGCCCCAGCAGCCGTGGGGGCCATGAAAATAGGCGCGCCTGCAAGCAGCGGTACGCAAATGGCCGCGATTTGTTCTAACAAAAGCGAAAACGGCAAAACGGAAAGATAGCGATCCTGCGCTGTTGCTCCGCTGGCCGCCACCAAACCCCGCGCACTGGCAGCGATTTGCCGCGCACCGATGCGTACGCCTTTGGGTGCACCCGTGGTGCCAGAGGTGTAAATGATCCGCTGTGCGGCTTCGGCCTGGCTTAAATCTGTGGGAAAAGGCCGCGTCGTTTGGTCTGTCCCCAACACCTTGCACGGGCGGTTGAGGGCGCGCGTAAGGGGTTCAACGGACGCAACGGTCAATATGAGTTCGACCCCAGCATCCTTGATAATATGAGCCAACTGCTCAGGTGCAAAGAATGTTGGCAAAGGCACCATGGTTTTACCCAACAGCGCCAAGGCCAAATCCGCAATCACCCAGTCAATGCAATTGGGCGCAAAAATAGCGATGGTTTTGGGGGCAGTGGCAAGGCTTTCGGCTAAATGCGCAACGCGTCCCGACAACTGTTCAAACGTCAGAGAACTCGCGCCATCCGTCAGAGCAAGGGATGTCGGTCGATCATGCGCCAATTGGCCAAGGGACTGTAGAATCTCACGCAACGTCGACAGCCTTGTTCTTATGGTTCGTGCTTTCTACCTCTGCAACAGGGGTCGCCTGCATCGAAACAAACGCATCATGGATGGCGACGACTTTGGGGTTGGTGGCGTAATAGAGGCCCCATTCTTCGGCATTGTGCACAGACCCTGCCTTGGCATCGGCTAATTTTTCGGCGGGGATTCCCGCACGGACCAGCAATCGGTGCAAACGTTCCGTGACGGTGAAAAAAGCAAATCGGACGTTGCGGGCATTCAGATAGCCGACAATGCCAGAAAACAAAGCGTACGAGGCATTGGGGTGGATTGCTGCCAAGGTCGTGACCTCGGCGATTTCCGTGCGCGTCGCAGGGGGCACCCAGTGATCGGATAAGACATCTTCAATGGGGCGGTCCAAATAAACCTCAGAAAAGAAGTTTCCGCCAATCCGCAAACCAGCCGCCGCCCGAAGAACACCATTGGCATCGGCAAGGGCAATGATTAAGTCTGAAAAAGACACGATCTGGGCACCATATTCATGGGCATAAACCCCTGCAATCAAGGCTTCCGCTTCTGCGCGGGCAGGATGAGATCGGTCGATCAAAATAGGCATGGCGACTGCCGATGTCATGACTTTAAACCCTTAAACAAAATACGTTATTGTAACAATAACGTCTGGCGCGTGGATTTAATTCAAGCTGTAAACAATGGATGTTTCGGTTTTGTCAGGAAAGCTGACACGGACCAAATCTCCATCGGAATTGTACCATAAGTCACGGGTCAATTCACCGGTAATTTGATAGTGATTTGCCGAAACCTTGGTGCCGCTAGCTTCAACTTCTTCATTGCCCAAATCGGCAATTTTGACTTTCATCAACTTCCCATCCAGGGTGTTGACGATGAGGCTTTCAAGGGTCTTGATCGTGGCACTTTTAGCGGTCTTGAGGACAGTGCCTTGCGTAACAAGGGCTGGGTTCCACAGGCTGGCAGGGATGGATGCTGAAGGGGCGAATTGGCGCCGTTCTTGTTTGTTGATGGTGGCATCCAAGGTGAGCTTGCCATTTTCAGCACTGGCTTGAAGGGATTTTTCAGTGCCGTCATCATCGGTCGTGGATTTTAGGGATACCAACTGACCATTTTGCCATTTTTCTTTGGATTCGTGGATGAACTTATAAACCGTAATGAATAACGCCTTCACTTTGATGTCCGTGGTCACGGCAACATTGGTGTCGGCACCGTTGGTTTCAATGGTGTAGGCATGTGTGCCGATTGGGGAGCCATCGCGCAAAACGGTGTATTCCAAGGTTTTGGTGGCGGCCAGGGCGTCAAAACCCATGACAGTGATCAAAACGGCGCCAAGGGCGGTAACGGAACGTGCAAGCTTAATCATGACGGTAAAGTCCCCAGTTTGAAGTTATCAGTGTTGATTGTAATTTAAGGCCAACATTACATCCAACAGCCTGAACGGGTGCTGAATGTTTAGGTTGGAATGCGACGGATTAACGGTGACAAGAATCACATTTGAACATTTCTTTACCACCACCGTGCTCACCTTTAAACCAGCGTTGTTCGGTGATGCGAATAGGGCCCGTACCGCTCGCAGCATTCTTCACCATATACTGTGTAATGTGGTCTTGGGTTTGTGGATCTAGGCTGGCATCTTCACCAAAGTGGTTCGACAAGTCCCCCATAAGCTGAATCCACGCTCCTTGTGGCATCAAACCTGCGTCATAGGCTTGGTGGCAATCACTGCATTCTTTGGCTGTGAGGCTATCTCTAGGCGCGAATGAGCCGATGCCACCGCCTTCATTGCTGAATAGACCACCAGAAGTATTGAGTTGCTTCAAAGACAGAATTCTCGAGGTTGAGAAAGCAACCACAGCGGCAAGGGCCAACAGGGCCAACGCTTTTGTATAGTTGATTTTGGTGGTTTTTTTGGACATATGATAGCGCTCCAATGCGCGGCCAGTTCATTTCAGGGTTAAGGCGACAGGTCTGCGCAAAACACCCATTCATTCTTAAATATGTGCGGAACCTGCCACAACTTATCTGAAGATGCCATGAAGTTTTTGTTCAGTTTCAATTCAGAGAAAGGATTTAAAGTGCTGCTGTGATGTCCGTCACTTCGCGGTAAACGTCATCGCAGTATATCCATCATTAAGAGCCTAAATAATATTTGTTTTACAACGGAGATACAACATGACCACTGCAGTTGAATGGGAACGCAAGAACGCTGACCACCTTAAGGCGATGGCAGAAGCTATGGCGGATAAGGATAAGTATTTGGCTGACGAAATTCTCAATAAAATGGCCCCTTACCCCGAAGGCGATCATGTCAAGGAACTGGGCAGTTCTGACAACACCCAAAGCGGTCGTTTGATTGAGGTTGTTGATCCTGTTTCCAAGCGGATCGATAATCCCCACGGCCCCGCTGTTATTGAGGGCAACGGAACGCGCAAGTGGTACCGCGCCGGTTTGTTGCATAACGTGACGGGGCCTGCGGTTATCAAATTAAAGGGTGATATCGCGTACTATTACCTTGGAACCCGTTGCAAAACGGCGGCAGAGTTGGACGAAATGGTCGCAAGCGCCCAACGTCACTTTGAAAAATCAAAGCATTGCCGCAACACTGCGGCTTGATCCATCCTTTCTACACGATACCTAAGCAAAGGGGCTGCCAATTGGCGGTCCCTTTGGCGCTGGCCCAATAGGCATTCTTTTCCGGGCTGGGCGTTTTTTGCCGACGGAATGAACGTGTCGGGGGTGCAATCCTCCCCCAAAAGACTGCAATAGCGTCTTTTCCCGTGCTGCAAAAAACGGCATAGGTGTTGCAGGGTTTTTTTGTGCGTCCCCGTATTTTAACCGCAAAAGGAAATGCCAATGCCGACTTATATCAAAACATTAGACGTGCCGTTGGCCGAGGCCAAAATTCTGAATGCCAAGCGGTATGGCCTGAGCGAAAAGGATTTGAACCAGTTTTCGGACTTGATGAAGACTTTTGGCAAAAAAACCACCAACCTTCAAGAGGGGGGGACAAAAGACACCGCCGAAACATCAACTCAGGATTTGATCAAGGATTACGTCAAACAACGCATGACCGATCGTATGTCCGCTTCCATGAAAGATCGTCAATATTTAGGCTCACAAACCCCGAACTTTGACACCAATCCCCAAGACTTTATCCTCGACATGGTTGGAACGCCACGTCCGAAATCAAATGATGTATCGGGCTTATTGAATATGCATTTTGATCTCAACACCTTGCAGATGTTGGCTTAGTTCAGGGAAGTTTTAGGGTGCGACGTTAGTGGCGTAACCGCCACATCTTGCTTAATGGCGTAATCGCCATATCTTACTTAATGGCGTAACCGCCATGGCACCTGACATAAAAGAAGAAAAACCTGAACGATCAAAAGCACCTTTGATGGGTGCTTTTCCATCACCAATTCGCTTTGGGGAAAAGTGTCTGAGCGGTCTCGCATTGGCAAATCCTCCGCAAAAAGTTCTGTCTTACGAACAAGGACATAACCAGCTCTTCTGAGGTGGCGTCGAAAACATTGTAACAAATAACAGTAAAATTTTCGTGAAGCCAACACTTGGTCGATGAACTCAGGATGGCGGGAACTTTAAGCACGCAACGGTCCCCTTGTCTTTGGGACAATACAGTTCAAAATTACAGCCAACTTTTCGGGCATTTTCGGCGATGATCTGCATTCCCAGCCCCCATCCTTTATATTTTGTTTTGTCATGAGATGTTGTGACTTGTTCGCCCCGCTGGATGGCCATGAGGATATCAGAAGATATGCCCTTGCCCGTATCTTGAACCACCAAAATCAAGGCTTTTGATTCCATATCAATCTCACCTTTGAGAAATACCTTGCCACCCTTGGGGGTGAATTTTATGGCGTTGCTGAGCAAGTTGTTCAGCATTTCCGTCAGCAATACAGGATCGGTGTGAAGGGTTGGAAAATTTTTGCAAATTTGCAGGGAAAGAGTCACGCCTTGATTTTGTGCTTCTTCTTGAAAGAGAGTGACAATATTTTGGCCAAAGACATTAAAATCAATGAACTCTTTCTCAACAATAGTAACTTTCGAACGTTCCTCATCAAGGATTCTCTCACATGTTTTGGCGAGGTTAATAGCCTCCACATGGACAATCTCAGACCACCTCTTTAATTGTTTGACAGAATCACTTGTGCGTTTTGGATCTGACATGATCTGGGTGAAGCCAATGATCGCATTCAAATGATTCTTAACTTCATGAGCAAGCTTTGAAACGGTCGGAACCGGATTCGAATCAGTATTGATCATCGAGACGGGGTTCTGAGGCTTTTCTTCAGTCACATGAATTCCAATTTAACTATAGATAACGGTACCGTTTAAAACTTTACCCCTTTTGGGCCAAGGAGACCATATAAAACTGCTGCTCTAGCCACAAACGGCTAGGCCTACAGCGAAAATTCTAGAGGCCTTTGCACGCGCCGGAAGTTCCAGATTTTCCCCCTAAAAACTCACAAAAGTGCTATAATGATGTCATACGCAAGAGGTGGTGGAGCCATTTGTGCAGGATTGCGTGTGCGGCTTCATCTCATAAAATCAAAAATTTTAGGGAGTGATGGCTATGTCTCCTCTCATTTTTCGTGTACCCGATGAAGCGGCGTCCATGGCCACTGGCGGAACGGGTGAAATTGCCCTAAGTGCCCAAGCAGGTGTTGTTCAACTCCCTGAAGGCTTTGACCCCGCTGCTGCGGACTATGTACGGGCGGGTCCCGACCTTATCATGTCGGATGCCGACGGCACAGAGATCGTTGTTACAGATTATTTTACGAGCGAATCCCCCCCGGTTATTTTGGGTGAGGATGGTTCGCGTATTTCTGGAGAGCTGGCGACACAGCTCGCTGGCCCCGTGGCCCCCGGTCAAGTGGCCGGTGAGGCGGCGTATTCAGAAGCCATTGGTCATGTTTCAACTCTGTCTGGACAAGTCACGGCGGTCCGCGTGGATGGTACCCGTGTCACGCTTCAGACGGGCGATTCGATGTATTCCGGTGACGTCTTGGAAACAGGTATGGAGTCTGGTGTTGGCATTGTGTTGGCCGATGGCACATCGCTATCCATGGCCGACGAAGGGCGCATGGTTTTAGATGAAATGGTTTACGACCCAAGCACCCAAGAAGGCAGCATTTCCCTGTCTGTATTAGAAGGCGTGTTCACCATCGTTTCGGGGGAAGTGGCGAAGGTTGATCCCGATGCCATGATGGTGACAACCCCGGTAGGGACCATCGGTATTCGCGGCACCCAGGTGGGGATTGATCTGACTGGGGAAGACGGCATGACCGTGGTGTTGATGGAAGAAGCCGATGGTTTCGTGGGTGAAGTGATTGTCACCAACGCCATGGGGGTGATGTCCCTCAACCAAGCTTATGGGGCCCTGACGGTGCAAGGCTATAACGCTGCCCCCGTTGCCGTAACAAACTACAGTCGTAATGATTTGACCAACACCTTTGGCGGCACGCTTGAACATTTGCCCACCGAAACCAGCAATGCCAACGATTACGGTCAACAGGATGCAATGGCGGTCACGGGCGATGGTTTGGCTGATTTTGATGCCGTTGGTGGTGAGGCTGAATTTGTCACCGAAGCCGGTCCGGCGGAGAACGATTTTGTCACCGCCGCAGGTGAGGCTGATGCCGAAGCCCCTGCCGAAGACGTGGTGTTCGGTGAAGAAGTCGCAGCTTTGGATGCGGTTGACATCACCGAGGCTGCCGTCATTGAGCCTGTTGAAGTGGTGGCACCACCACCGCCACCGCCGCCCGAAGTTGTGCAAGAACCAGTGATCGAAACGGTGGTCTTACCCATAGTCGAAGAGCCCGCCCCGAACACGCCGCCCACGGCCGAAGCGGGAACGGTGATGACCGCCGAAGACGATAGCTTTTCCGGTCAATTGGCGGCGGCTGATGCGGATGGCGATGCCCTTACTTTTGCGATGGCCCCAGAGGGTGAGGCTGCTCATGGCACCGTAACCATCAATGCGGACGGGACCTTTACTTATACGCCAACGCAAGACTTCGGTGGTACCGATACCTTTAGTTATTTGGTTACCGATGCCGCCGGGGCCACTGCTACGGCGACCATGACCGTCACCGTGACGCCCGTTGCCGACGTTCCACAAATTGCTTCGGCCAACGTGATCGGTTATGAAGACGCGGCTGTAAGCCTGTCAATTGCCGCCAACATGCCCGCCGGGACCAGCGAAACCATTCGCTCTGTGACGCTTTCAGGTGTTCCCCAAGGGGCGACCTTGAGTGCTGGTACAGATAACGGCAACGGTAACTGGAGCCTCAGTGCGGATCAGTTGAGCGGTTTGAAAATGATACCGCCGACAGACTATAACGGGACCCTTAATTTAACCGTGGCCGCAACCTCGACCGATGGCGGCACGGTGAGCAATAGCTTTACTGCGATCATTGCCCCGGTCGCCGACGTGCCAATGTTGACGTTGGGTGATGTCATCGGTGCGGAAGACAGCTCAATCATGTTAAATATTTCGGCTGCTATGCTTCCCCAAACGGGGGAAACGGTTGAAACCCTGACCCTGACCGGCGTGCCCGAAGGGGCAACGTTGTCAGCAGGTGCTGATAACGGCAATGGATCGTGGACGCTTCAGTCAAGCGACTTGGGCGGCTTGATCTTGACGCCGCCCCAAGATTACAACGGCACCTTTGATATGGGCGTCAGCGTGACTTCGTCCGATGGCGGCGTAACAACGGGGACCTTTGAAGTGGAAGTCGGTGCCGTTCCCGACGTGCCGGTGGTTGCTGTTCATGATGCCATGGGTACTGAAGACGGTGCAATTTCGCTGGTGTTGGCGGCCAATATGCCTGTGGGGACAGCCGAAACGCTCAATACGATTACGGTCAGTGGTGTGCCCGAAGGCGCAACCCTGTCGGCGGGTACCGACAGCGGTGGTGGCACTTGGACCTTAACCCCAGATCAGCTCAGCGGCCTCTCCTTGATGCCCCCGCCCGACTATCACGGCGACTTTAGCCTCACCATGACGGCCACCTCAAGTGATGGTGGAACGGCGACCAACACCCTGGGCGTGACGGTTAATCCAGTCCCCGACACGCCGCAGATTGCCTTGACCAATGCGGTTGGGGCCGAAGACTCAGATCTTTTACTGACCTTAGCCGTGGGCATGTCCCCTGACACCACCGAAACGGTGGACACCGTCACCATTGGCGGTGTGCCCGTCGGCGCAAGCCTGTCGGCTGGGACCAATAATGGCGATGGGACCTGGACGTTGTTGGCCAGTCAAATAAGTGGTCTGATCCTCACCCCACCCCAAGATTACAAAGGATCGTTTGATCTGAGTATCACGGCGGTTTCGACCGATGGCAGCGTGGCCACCGATAGCCTCGCCGTCAACGTAACTCCGGTCGCAGACGTTCCTGTTCTAAGCTTAAACGATGCTAGTGGGGCTGAAGACTCGGCAATTTCGCTTACGGTCGCGGCAACCATGTTGGACGATACCAACGAAACGATCACCAGCGTGATTGTATCCGGGGTCCCCGAAGGCGCCGTGTTAAGTGCCGGGACCGACACGGGTGATGGCACCTGGAGCTTGACGGTCAACGATTTACAGGGCCTGACCTTAACCCCACCGCAAGACTACAACGGCGCGTTTAATTTAGGTGTGAGTGTAATTTCAAGTGATGGCGGCGTGGCCACCGATAGCCTATCGGTTCATGTCGGGGCGGTCGCCGATGTCCCGGTTCTCGCCGTAACGGATGTCGCGGGGTCAGAAGATACGGCGATTGCTCTGACCATTGCCGCCGCCATGCCTTCAGATACCAATGAAATTCTCGCCAGTGTAATCCTTTCCGGCGTCCCGGATGGGGCAATATTGAGTACGGGCACCGATAACGGGGATGGCAGTTGGACCCTCAATCCCGATCAACTGAGCGGTTTGACCCTGACCCCACCAAACGATTATAGCGGCTCCATTGGCTTGACCGTGAACGCGATTTCCACCGATGGCGGCACAGCGACCAGCACCTTTACCGTTGGTGTCGCAGCCGTTTCCGATGCGCCACAGATTGCGGTTTCCGATGTCAGCGGTGCGGAAGATGCCGTCATTGCCCTAGACATCGCGGCGAATATGGCGGCGAACACCAGCGAAACCATTGACAGTATCACCGTCAGCGGTGTGCCCACCGGGGCCATCTTGTCGGCGGGTACGGACAATGGCGACGGTACGTGGAGCCTGACAGCCGACCAACTTGACGGTTTGACCCTAACCCCGCCCGAAAACTTCAGTGGCACGATCCCGTTGGGTATCAGTGCGGTTTCGACCGATGGCGGCACGGCGGTCAGTGGGGCCACCGTGACGGTCGGACCTGTTGCCGATGCGCCGACCTTAAGCGTGACCCTCGGCGAAGGCGTCGAAAATACGTTTAATCTATTTATTACGGCGGGTCTGGTTGATGCTGACGGTTCTGAAACGCTATCGTTGACGGTGGCGGGCATACCAGACGGTGCGACCTTGTCGTCCGGTACGGATAATGGCGATGGAACGTGGACCTTAAGTCCAGATCAATTGAGCGGTTTGGCTCTGCAAGTCCCAGATACCGTGACCACTGACTTCTCGCTGTCGGTGATGGCAACCTCAACGGAAAGCGGAGGAGGTGCGGCCACGGTCAGCGAGGACGTCTTCGTTGATGTTCCGAATCCGCCCGACGTTGTGGTTGGGGATGTAAACGGCCTTGAAGATACCGCCATCGCGCTCGACATTGTGGCGGCAGGTGCTGAAAGTTTAACCCTGTTGGGTATCCCTGATGGGGCGACGTTGAGTGCCGGGACCGACAACGGCGACGGCAGTTGGACTTTGAGTCCAGATCAATTGGATGCCTTGAACCTAACCCCGCCAGCCGATTACAGTGGGGCAATCAACCTCAGTGTGGTGGCGACGGCCCCCGATGGCTCCGAAGATACCGATGCCTTCAGCATCGCTGTCGGTGGCGTTGCCGATGTGCCGATTTTGAATGTTGAAATCGGTGTCGGCGTTTCCACCGGGTCCATGAACGCCTTGACCATCGAAAACCTTGGCGGCAGCGCCGGGTTTAACAACACCATCGGCTATTATACCTTGGATGAAAATGGCGAACCAAGTGTCGGCCAGATCATCTGGGCCAACGTCAAAGAACATGTAGGCGATACCTTCACCCTAGACGGCGTCGACCAAGCCAGCTTTGGCATGTTCCTCTTGTCTGACGGTGACCGTGAAAATGACCACTTGGTCAATGGTCAGAACTTAACCTTCGGCCAAGATAGTCATGGTCACTGGCAAGCTTATGATGGCAACGGTGATCGCTTAGAAGCCGATCATCGTGGCGGCCTGTTCTTCACCCATGAAGCCTT